>ERZ779660.829-NODE-829-length-17149-cov-2.306248_pt1 | contig 17149 bp, 19 predicted proteins | sample MGYA00511906_ERZ779660 | MGnify/ENA primary metagenome ERZ779660 (study PRJEB29588, sample SAMEA2156906) | human gut metagenome | biome: human gut; feature: human-associated habitat; material: faeces | place: Denmark | collected 2008/2010 ... | reverse complement strand
AGCGGCTGCGGCAGAAGATAAAAAGTGATTGACAAATCCGGCTTCGGTGCATATTCTAATAATGTGAAATATGAAAAATGCTAAGACGGAAAAGAGTAGTGAAGTGCCTGCTGTCACAGAGAGAAGAACTCATCACGCGCTGATGATGCTGGAAGTTCTTTACACAGCCTTTGCGAAGTGCATTCCTGAGCATGACGGGGGAATACAGTATCCTGTCACGGCGGACACCGTTAACAGTCATCGAGATAGGAGGCACATGCCTTCTAAGTAGAGTGGAACCGCGATAACCTTGCCTCTATATTCTGGAGGCAGGGTTTTTATTTTCTCAGCAGGAAGGACTATGGATAATTGCGAAGCTTAGTCCGTGGCAGAGTCCATTGTGGAATCCTGCCGGTACACTTCCGTACACGTTCGTACTGTACATAAGCATATTGTAAAAAGGGAGAAATTCATGTTTGATATTATTAAGCAGGAAATTGCGATAATACGTGACAGGGATCCGGCAATCAAGTCGGATATGGAGGTCTTTTTATATCCGTCATTTAAGGCTATACTTAAATACAGGAAGGCACATAAACTATACCTTAAAAAGCATTATTTCCTTGCACGTCTGGTTTCACAGCGTGCGGCTAGAAGAACCGGTATAGAAATCCACCCGGGAGCTACAATAGGAAAAGGACTGTTTATCGACCATGGTCATGGGGTTGTGATAGGTGAGACTGCGATTGTGGGGGATAATGTCACGCTGTATCAGGGAGTAACTCTTGGCGGTACAGGTAAGCAGAAGGGAAAGAGACATCCTACACTTGAGGACAATGTCATGGTGGGAACCGGAGCTAAGGTGCTTGGAGATATAGTAATCGGAGCCAATTCGATGATTGGTGCAGGTTCGGTTGTTCTTAATGATGTTCCGCCTAATTCCACTGTTGTGGGGGTTCCGGGGCGGGTTGTCAAGCGCGACAATATAAGGGTGCCTAGCGCAGATCTTGATCAGGTTCATCTGCCGGATCCTGTTATGAATGATATACAGCAATTAAAAGAAACAGTTGCAAGACTGGTAAAACAATTGGAGGAATAGATTACAATGGAAAACAGAATTCGTTTTTTTAACACACTCACTAGAAATATTGAGCTTTTTGTCCCGAATGAGGACGGAAAGGTTAAGATGTATACCTGCGGACCTACAGTGTATCATTATGCACATATAGGAAATCTCAGAAGCTATATAATGGAGGATATTCTTGAAAAGACACTCCGCTATGTAGGTTATGATGTGAAGAGGGTTATGAATATCACTGATGTAGGACATCTTTCAAGCGATGCCGACACAGGTGAGGATAAGATGTTAAAGGGGGCAAAAAGAGAGCACAAGACTGTCATGGAGATTGCAAAGTTCTATACAGATGCATTTCTTTCGGACTGCAATAAGTTGAACATCCGCATACCTGATGTGGTTGAGCCTGCCACTAACTGCATACCTGAATTCATCAACATGGTAAGCGTGCTTCTCGAGAAGGGCTACGCATATATAGCAGGTGAGAATGTATACTTTGACACATCAAAGCTCAAGGATTATTACGTGTTTTCAAGCCAGAGCGAGAAGGAGCTTATGGTCGGTGTGCGTGATGATGTGAGTGAGGATACCAATAAAAGGAACAAGGCGGATTTCGTGCTGTGGTTTACCAAGTCGAAGTTCGACAATCAGGAGCTTAAGTGGGATAGCCCATGGGGTGTCGGTTATCCTGGCTGGCATATAGAGTGCTCATGCATAAGCATGAAGCACCTTGGCGAATATATGGATATTCATTGTGGCGGTGTTGATAACATTTTCCCACACCACACCAATGAGATTGCACAGAGCGAGGCATATCTTGGACACAAGTGGTGCAATTACTGGTTCCATGTACACCACCTTAATGATAAGACAGGAAAGATGAGTAAATCAACAGGAAACATCCTCACCGTATCTGTACTGCAGGAGAAGGGCTATGACCCTCTTGTATACAGAATGTTCTGCCTTCAGTCGCATTACCGCAAGCCGCTTGAATTTTCGTATGAGATTATGGACAATGTTGCTGCCGCTTACAACAAGCTTGTAAAGAAGATTGGCTCCTTAAAGGATGAGGGTGAGGTCGACAAGGAGGTTTACAATAAGTTCAGGGAGAGCTTCATAGACGCACTTGCCAATGACATCAATACATCAAGTGCGCTCACAGTTGTGTATGATGTACTCAGGGCAGACTGCAATGACAGGACGAAGCTTGAGCTTGTAAAGAGCTTCGATGAGGTGCTCTCACTCAATCTCACAAGAGAATGTGGAAAAGCTGCTGCGACGGCGGATGTCGATGATGAGCTTTCCCAGTATGTGCTTGCGAAGATAGAGGAGCGCAAGGCTGCGAAGAAGGAGAAGGATTTTGCCAAGGCTGATGCAATCCGCGAGGAGCTTCTTAGCAGGGGCATTGTGATAAAGGACACCAGAGAAGGAACAGTGTGGGAGAAGGCATAATGGACAAAATAATCCGTGAAGTATTTGAACTAAAGGATGTGGATGCGGACAGCTATTCACCGCTTACACTTGCCTATATCGGTGACTGTGTATATGAGCTGACTATAAGAACACTGCTTGTAAACAAGGGCAACGCACCTGTCAACAAGCTCAACAAAAAGGCGAGTGACCTTGCCAAGGCACCTACGCAGTCTAAGATGATATCTATGCTTGTGGAAAATGAACTCCTCACCGGTGAGGAGCTTGCGGTATACAAAAGAGGCCGCAATGCCAAGTCCTTTTCCACAGCCAAGAATGCCACGGTTAGCGACTACCGCAGGGCAACCGGCTTTGAAGCCCTCATGGGCTGGCTCTACCTCAGAGGAGAGAGCCGCCGCGCCCTGGAGATTATTAAACTAGCATTCGATAAAGCTGAACTAATAAAATGATTATTTGACAATTAGGCATGTTATAAACAGGCGATTGTGAAACACAAATTTGTAACTGAACAGTTGTGTAATTTTATTAGTACACTTCCAGACCTTTTGAACGCCATAATAGTTCGCTACGCGAACTAATGTCCTTAGCCGCTTAGTACCGCTACGGCTTTCAAGGAGTGCGAACGTGTCTGGAAGTGTACTAATAAAATTACACAACGTCCGGAAGCAACACACTAAGTTTCACAATTGCCGTACCAATATTGCGAATGAAAGGAACCACACAATGAGATACGAAGAGTACACAATAGAGGGGCGCAATGCCGTAATAGAGGCATTCCGCTCGGGAAAGACGATAGATAAGCTTTACGTGCTTGACGGCTGTCAGGATGGACCAATCAAGACTATAGTGCGTGAGGCTAAAAAAGGTGATACGATCATAAATTTTGTCACAAAGGAAAGACTTGATGAGATGAGCCAGACAGGTCATCATCAGGGAGCAATCGCCAAGGCGGCGGCTTATGAGTATGCGGATGTTTCCGATATTTTAGAAGCAGCCAGAGAAAAAGGAGAACCTCCTTTTATTCTTTTACTTGATGGAATAGAGGATCCGCATAATCTTGGGGCTATTATAAGAACGGCAAATCTTGCAGGTGCACATGGTGTAATTATACCTAAGCGACGCGCTGTAGGGCTTACCGCCGTTGTTGCAAAGACAAGTGCGGGTGCGATTAACTATACACCTGTCGCAAAGGTTACGAACCTTGCTTCTACGATTGACGAGCTTAAAAAAGAAGGAATGTGGTTTGTCTGCGCAGACATGGGAGGCGAACTCATGTACAGGCAGAATCTCACAGGACCTATCGGACTTGTCATCGGCAATGAGGGTGAAGGTGTAAGCCGCCTTATAAAGGAAAAATGTGATTTCATTACCTCAATTCCGATGAAAGGAGACATAGATTCACTCAATGCTTCCGTTGCAGCGGGTGTGCTTTCCTATGAAATCGTGCGTCAGAGAATGATGGGCAAATAACCTTTTAGCATAATCTGTGAAGTGAGGTCTGTCAGATGGAAAAAAAGGATTATAAGGAATATTCAGATGAGCTGTTAGTCAGGATGGCAAGAGATGGTGATGAGAAGGCTGAGGATTTTCTTCTGAAAAAATATAAGGATTTTGTCCGTTCAAAGGCAAGGGCGTATTTCCTTGTCGGAGGTGACAGCGATGACCTTATTCAGGAGGGCATGATAGGACTGTATAATGCTATAGGGCATTACGATGAGAGCATGGCATCGTCATTTATGACTTATGCGGCAATATGTATAAATAACAAGCTGATTTCTGCGGTATCTGCCGATGGCAGACAGAAGAATGCGCCACTTAACGGATATGTGTCAATATACAGCAGCATAACGGATGAGACAGGGGAGGAGGCGTCCTTGTCTGATGTCCTCCCCGATACGGAAAATATCAACCCTGAAGCAATCATTCTCAATGAAGAGCAGGAAAAGCTTACGATAAACCGCCTTCTTGGCAAGCTGAGCGCACTTGAGAAGGAAATACTGTCATACTATATGGAGGGAATGAGTTATTCAGAGATTGCCAAGCTTATCGGAAAAACAGAGAAGTCCGTGGATAATGCAATTCAGAGGATTCGCCTTAAGATGAGAAAATAATATATGTCAAGTATTTTAAAATTATTTCTTGACAAAGTGATTATAATTTGATAAGATATGAAATCGGGTGATGTAATATACATCTGCCCGTTCATGTTGCTACTATGGCTCAGTCGGTAGAGCGTCGCCTTGGTAAGGCGGAGGTCACGGGTTCGATTCCCGTTAGTAGCTTACACAGAAAGAGGGTATAGCCAGGTGCTATACCCTCTTTTCTGTGTGTGGGTAACATTATGCTGCCCGATTAAAAAATAAATATGAGGAGAAAAAGAAAATGTATCTCAAACCAAAGCTGATAACTTGTATGAAAAACTACAGCTTTTCACAGTTTACCAAGGATGTGGTCTCCGGTATTATAGTTGCAATCATTGCACTGCCGCTGTCAATCGCGCTGGCGCTTGCGTCAGGTGTGGGACCGGAGCAGGGACTTTACACCGCAATAGTTGCAGGCTTTGTAATTTCACTTCTTGGCGGAAGCCGCGTTCAGATTGCCGGACCTACTGCTGCATTTGCTTCGATAGTTGCAGGAATTGTGGCAAGAAACGGAATGGACGGACTTGTTCTTGCGACTATACTCGCAGGTATAATTTTGATTCTTATGGGTGTATTTAAGCTCGGGGCGCTCATAAAATTTATTCCATTCACGATTACTACAGGTTTTACACTTGGTATTGCAGTGACTATAGCAATCGGACAGATTAAGGATTTTCTTGGACTTACATTTGTAAATTCACCTATTGAGACGATGGACAAGCTCCTTGAGGTGTTCAGATGTATAGGTACATTTAACTGGCAGGCTCTGGTTGTAGGTATGGTGTGTCTTTTGATACTTATATTCTGGCCGAAGAGGCTTGAAAAGATTCCGGCTTCACTTATTGCCGTGGTTGTCGGGGCAGCCATGGTTGCACTTTTGAAGATGGATGTTAAGACGATAGGAGATTTATATGACATATCATCGGCACCTCCTAAGTTTTCGCTCCCGGTATTTTCGTTTGAAAAGATGTCTGCTGTGGCTTCCGATGCGTTCACGATAGCGATTCTCGCAGCCATTGAGTCGCTTCTTTCATGTGTTGTCGCAGATGGTATGATAGGAAGCAGGCACAATTCCAATATGGAGCTTGTAGCGCAGGGTGCAGGAAACATTGCGTCAGCTTTATTTGGAGGTATTCCTGCTACGGGAGCTATAGCAAGAACAGCAGCTAACATAAAGAACGGTGGACGTACGCCTATAGCAGGTATGGTTCACGCCGTTGTGCTCTTACTTATACTTGTTTCGCTTATGCCGCTTGCAAAGCTTATTCCTATGCCGGCTATCGCTGCAATACTTTTCATGGTTGCGTACAACATGAGTGGCTGGAGAACCTTCGCGCACCTTATAAAAACATCACCAAAGAGTGATAATATTGTGCTCATTGTCACATTCGTATTTACGGTTGTGTTCGATCTTGTTGTTGCCATAGGTGTTGGCCTTGCACTTGCATGTGTACTTTTTATGAAGAGAATGTCCGAGGTTACGGATGTACACGGATGGGTATATCTTGATGAGGAGAACAGGACTGCTGATAATGCGGATAACCTCCATTTCAAGAATGTTCCAAAGGGTGTCCAGGTATTTGAGATTACAGGTCCGATGTTTTTTGCTGCGACAGAGAAATTCGGAAATGTTCTTTTTGACAAATCAACCAAGGTGCTTATTATCAGAATGAGAAGTGTCCCGGCTATTGATGCCACAGGAATACAGGCTATTGAGAAGATAATAGCCAGATGTAAAAAGAATGGAACCAAGGTTATATTCTCACATGTAAATGAGCAGCCGATGAAGATATTTATGAAATCAGGTATATTTGAGGAGCTTGGTGAAGAAGCCTTCTGTGCCAATATAGATGATGCGCTCGCAGAGAGTGAAGAGTTTATTAAAAATCGATAAAGGATATTTACGAAACAAAATATATTTGCTTGACATACGCTTTGCATACGATATATAATTTGTATGAAGCGTACCATTATGCATAGTACGCAACTGTACAATCTGCAGTTGCGTATTTTAATTAATGGATGCGTGTAAAACAAAGCGCTGTTATGTTTTTGGATTATTGACTGAGTTAACAACGAGAGGAGTTTTTATGTTTCAGATTGATATTATGTCGCGTATCCCTGTATATGAACAGCTTATACGCCAGACTGAAAAGTTCATATTGCTCGGTGTTCTGAAGGAAGGGGACAAGCTGCCGAGTGTGAGACAGCTTTCTGCCGAACTGTCAATCAATCCGAATACCATACAGAAGGCGTTCACTGAGCTTGACAGGAGAGGTATAATCTTTTCGGTGAATGGCAGGGGGAATTTTGTCGCGGATAAGGCACTTAAGGCACTTGAGGTGTCAAGACGCTCTGCCTTCAGTGATATTAAGGATCAGATTAAGGATTTTGCGCTTGCCGGAATATCGCGCACTGAATTGCATGAATATATAGACGAGATTTACGATGAAATGGGGGATAAGTCATGATTGAGGCGAAGAATGTAAGCAAGAGCTTCGATGGCTTTTGCGCACTTAATGATATCAGCTGTGTAATCCCTGATGGATGTATATATGGGCTTGTGGGAACAAACGGTGCCGGAAAATCGACACTGCTGCGTATAATGACAGGTGTCTACAGGCAGGATGCCGGGGGACTTACCTATGACGGCATGCCGGTGTATGAGAACCCCATCATTAAGAAGGATATAGTGTATGTGCCGGATGAGTTATATTTTCTTCCGGGAGCTAACCTAAACCGTATGGCTAAGCTGTATGCCGCAGTCTATCCGGGATTTGATATGAAGAAGTTTACAGGGCTTGCAGAGAACCTGCGGCTTGACAGAAAGAAGAATATTGCAACATTCTCGAAGGGAATGAAAAGGCAGGCGGCAATCATGCTTGCACTTTCGTGCTGCCCGAAATATATGTTTTTTGATGAGACCTTTGACGGACTTGATCCGGTTATGAGAAATCTAATAAAGGCGATAATATGTCAGGAGGTTGAGGATAGGCATGCGGTGGCGGTCATTACCTCACACTCCCTGAGGGAGCTTGAGGATACCTGCGACCAGCTTGCACTCCTGCATAAGGGAGGTCTGGTGCTTGAGAGTGAGCTTATCGACCTTAAGACTAACATGTTCAAGGTTCAGACAGCGTTTCTTGATGAGTATGACAGGGGCAGATTTGAGGGGATCAACATACTGCATTTTGCCAAGAGGGGGTCTGTTTCCAATATAATTGTGCGTGGAGACAGGGAAGAGATTATCGCGCGTTTTAATGCGCTTCATCCGGTAATACTTGATATTCTTCCGCTTACGCTTGAGGAAGTGTTCACCTACGAGGTTGAAGCATTAGGCTATGATTTTTCGGCAATGTTTGATAAGGAGGTGGAGCAGGGATGAAGCATGATAAGAAGATATACAGCCGACGTCTGATGAATGAGGCGATGCGGCAGATAAAGCTTCCGGGAATAATAGGAACACTGCTGCTTGTGGGGGCGGCCTTCTTCTCTGCCATTGTACAGCTGTTTAAACTAAGGGAGAACGGAAGGATTCCGGGGTCGTACAGCTTTTTTGAGATGAATCCGTATATTATGCTTGTTATGTATGCATTTGTGCCGTTAATGGTCATGATGCTGTTCGGTTTTATGAACAAAAGAAGAGCCAGCGATTTCTATCATTCGCTGCCGTATTCGAGAATCTGCATTTATATAAGCTTCCTGTCGGCGGTTATTATATGGTGTATTATTATCATTTGCTCAGGAAGTCTTGTGACAGTGGCTGTTGCGTGTGTTTCAGACAGCTTTGCACTTGATTGTAAAAATATAGCTTTAACCATTGTAAGTGCCATATCGGGCTGTGTGCTGACAATGGCGGTGACAGTGCTTGCGATGACATTGACAGGCACATACCTTACAAATGTTATTACAGCGCTTTTGCTCCTTTTCGTTCCGAGAGGAATAATATTTGCCTGCAGCAGGATGTTCAGCGCATCAACACCCCCTCTCGATACGTGGCTGAAAGACTATGCTTTGTTGTACTATCGGCAAATGCACTTATAGGAAATGAGAGCAATATTCCGTTTTCGCTGATAACAAGCTTTATGGGGTTCTACGGAATAAGCGGAATGGAAATGTTTAGTTCGCCGGTTCCTTCGTTGTATTCTGTGCTGCTGGGTCTGATTTATATATGTATAGGTGCGGTATGCTTCATAAGAAGAAGGAGCGAGAATGCTACACAGGCTTCAATCAACAGATGGCTCCAATCGGTTCTTAGAATGATTCCGGCAATAGTGATATCGCTTGCAGCGGTATCAGTTATGTTTAACGCACATACGTCAGGAGAGCGGATTGACACTTCAGATAAATTTGTTGTTATAATGTCTTATGTCGCGGCAGTTGTTGCATATTTCCTCTATGAGATTATCACAACAAGGCGGATACGGAAAATATACAGAACAATACCGGGGCTTATGGCTGTATTTGCGGTAAGCTTTGTGCTGTACTTTTCTCTCAGATCTTCGTATGACTATCATATTTCACTGACGCCGGATGGAAAAGAGCTGGAATATGTTGTTGTTCATGGACCTGAGGATAATGTGTTCTGGCAGGATACGGATGATATAAAATTGTATTCTGCTGCGGCTAAAGATGTGGCAGGCGACTGCCTGAAGGATACGATAAGTCTGTGGAAGTATAACAAGACAGGCGCAAAGGGATTTTACAACCAGTTTTATACAGGAAGCATGGTAGTTGAATACCATTATATGAACGGCAGGAGCATAACAAGAAAGGTGCTTGTGAATGAAACGAGATATGTACAGCTTCAGAGAGCACTCACTAATGAAAATGATTTTGTATCCAATTTTGGAAAGAGTGTCTTTGACAGTAAGAATATCCAATACTCTGTCGGTTTCATAGAACCGGACAGCAATGCCGGAAGAAATGTATATAATACCTTCATTGCCGAGCTTAAGACAAAGGGAATATCAAAGCTGTTTGATATTATAGATAACAGGAGAAGCAATGACAGCCTGTTTCAGATAGACCTCTGCAGCCGCGATGGAGGGATGTATTCGACAGCATATATCAGCTTTGACATGCCGCTCACTCTGGTAGAGTATATGAATGCACTTAATGAGCAGTATGGAAATGTGGACTGTGAGAGGTTTGTGAAGCTGGAAAAAGAGATAAAGAACAGATCTGAAAATGAGCAGTGTGATGACGGAGCATATCTGCATGGCTCGATAGATTTTAATTTGTATACGGTTCTGCCTGATGGAAGCTTTGAGAAAACAGGTGCTCATGGATATGCTTATGATGATGAGGATTTTATGACTGTTTCATCAGATAAGAGCATGGAATATATATCGGAGCTTGGCAGAATGCTTACGGTAAGAAAAGTGGGCATATCAGATATAAAGCCGGGGGCAATGCTTTTATATGTACAGTATTATGAGGACAGGCAGGTTCCGACTATACACTATTATGGAACAGAATATAGTGTGATGTATACGGGCGATACCACCCGGAATGATTATGGATGGTATATTGTTGACGAGAGAGCCGCAGAGCTCATTAAAAAGCTCTCAATGGAGAAATCTGTTGATATAGAAAAATAAAATACTCTTTCATATATTGTAATTTTATGTTAAAATATGGTCGAATGCGGATAATATATTTGCAGGCGGCCATTTTTGTTAAATAATAATAGCTATGCTGCAGGGACAGAAGGGATAAGCCCGCCGGAACTGCACTTTTCACAAAACGTCGCCGGGAAACGGAGAATAGAAACAAAATGCTGGAATTACAGAATGTGTCATATAGTGTGACAGAGAATGATACATCCGATGGAAGCGGGGCTTCCAAGGAGATAATCAAGAATATAAGCCTTAAGATTGAGGACGCTTTTACAGCGATTACAGGACCTAACGGCGGCGGTAAGTCCACGCTTGCAAAGCTTATCGCCGGTATAATCAGGCCGACATCGGGAAGTATTCTGCTTGATGGACAGGATATAACCCGGATGTCGATAACGGACAGGGCAAGAGCCGGAATAAGCTTTGCATTCCAGCAGCCGGTGAGGTTTAAGGGGCTTACGGTTAAGGATCTTATAATGCTTGCCTCAGGTGACAGGAAGATGACTGTTGCGGGTGTGTGTGAATATCTTTCGGCAGTTGGTCTGTGTGCAAGGGAATATGTCAACAGGGAGGTAAATGCAAGCCTTTCGGGCGGAGAACTTAAAAGAATTGAGATTGCCATGATTCTGGCGCGTGGAACGAAGCTTTCGGTGTTTGATGAGCCGGAGGCGGGAATAGATTTATGGAGCTTTAACAATCTGATTAAGGTATTTGAACAGATGCATGAAAAGACCAGTGGTTCCATTATAATAATTTCACATCAGGAGAGGATACTCAATATAGCCGACAGGATTATAGTGATAGCTGATGGGCAGGTAAGAAAAAGCGGCAGCAGGGAGGAAGTCCTTGAAGAGCTTCTGGCTGCGGACACCGGCTGCAAATATTATAAGGGACAGGAGGCATGAGCAGAATATGGATGCGATTCAGAAAAGTCTTCTCGAGCAGATTGCCGGTCTTCATGAGGTGCCGGCAGGAGCATATAATTTCAGAGTGAATGGTCAGGCTGCGGGACGAAGCACAACTGCCAATATTGATATAGTTACCAAGGAGGATAAGCCGGGAATTGATATAATAATCAAGCCGGGAACCAAGAATGAGAGTGTGCACATACCGGTTATTCTGAGTGCAACAGGCTTGAAGGATCTTGTGTATAACGATTTCTATATAGGTGAAGGAAGTGATGTGACCATAGTCGCAGGTTGTGGAATACACAACGGCGGTGCTGCGGATTCGTCACATGATGGTATTCATACATTCCATATTGGGAAGAATGCGAGGGTTCGCTATGTGGAAAAGCATTATGGCGAAGGCGATGGAATGGGAAAGCGTGTAATGAATCCGACTACCGTAGTTGAGATAGCCGAGGGTGGTTACATGGAGATGGATACAGTACAGATAAGAGGTATCGATTCCACGCATAGAGTGACTGCCGGAAAGCTTGGAAAGGATGCCACACTTATCATACGTGAGAAGATTATGACCCATGGGCAGCAGCGGGCGACAACGGATTTTAAGGTTGACTTAGACGGTGAAGGTTCATCGGCTAATGTAATTTCAAGGTCTGTTGCCAAGAATAAGTCATATCAGCTTTTTAAGTCGGTAATCAATGGAAATAACAGATGTGCGGGACATTCGGAATGTGACGCTATTATAATGGATGAAGCTACAGTGAGTGCTGTTCCGGAGATTACAGCGAACAATATTGATGCCAGTCTTATTCATGAGGCTGCTATCGGAAAGATCGCAGGAGAACAGATTATTAAGCTGATGACCTTAGGACTCACCGAGGCTGAGGCAGAAGCACAGATAGTAAATGGATTTTTAAAGTAAAGGAGAGGTATCAATGATAGACAAAAGGAAAAATGTTGTATTTGATGATACACCCATAAAATGCGACAAATGTGGTGGAAGATATATATTCCAGGGAGCCGGGAAATATATCTGTGAGGACTGTGGAAATGTAGTATATGATGATTTTGGAAAGGTAAAGGCATATATAGATGAACATGGACCGAGTCCGGGAATAGTGATTTCGGAGGCTACAGGTGTCTCAATCAATAAAATCAATAAGCTGCTGCGTCAGGGAAGAATAGAGATACCGGATGGCTCGGGGCAGTATATTCCATGTGAGAGGTGCGGAGAGCCTATAAGATATGGCAGATTCTGTCCGGCATGTGCTGCAATTCTCACCAAGAATCTTTCGGCTGTGCTTACAAGTGCGGATGTCGGAGAGAAGCCTAAAAATACCATGAAAGGAAAAATGCATACAGATGCTTTCTTGAGAAAGGGTGATAAGTGATGAATAAGTTTGGAATCAAGGTTAAAGGAATTGTAAAGAACAATGATAAGTTCTTGATACTTCGCAAGTGGTATGATGACAGGATAACAGAGCCATATCAGTGGGAATTTGTTGATGGTGACCTGGAGTATGGCACAGGACCGGATTTGTATGTAGAACAGTTAATCAACGAAGCCACGGGGTTAGATGCCCGGATTGACAGTATACCATATACATGGTCATATTCACTTGGCGACATGCAGATTGTCGGTATTGCTTATCTGTGCCACGCAGAATCGGATATGGTTATTCTCTCCGAGGCAGTAAGTGATTTTAAGTGGGTTACAGCCTCAGAGCTGTCTGAATATATTGAAAACAAGGGCGTTTTAAATGATCTTAAAAATGCAGGAATTATATAGGAGGAATTATGATTAACAAGCTTATCACCAACATCAGGAAGACAAATGCACCTATAGTTGTAGGACTTGATCCTATGCTCAGCTATATTCCGGAGCATATCCAGAAGAAGGCATTTGCAGAGTACGGAGAGACATTAGAGGGAGCAGCAGAAGCTATATGGCAGTTTAACAAGGAGATAATTGATAAGACATATGATCTTATTCCGGCTGTTAAGCCTCAGATTGCCATGTATGAGCAGTTCGGCATACCGGGACTTGAAGCGTTTTCGCGCACGGTTAAGTATGCAAAGGAGAAGAACCTTGTTATTATAGGAGATGTCAAGAGAGGTGATATCGGCTCCACATCGGCTGCCTATGCGGTTGCACATCTTGGAAGGGTCAATGTGGGAACGAAGTCATACAGTGCATTTGATGAGGATTTTGCTACGGTTAATCCTTACCTAGGTTCGGATGGTATCAAGCCTTTTATTGACGTATGTAAGGAGGAGAAGAAGGGTATTTTCATACTTGTAAAGACATCTAATCCTTCAAGCGGAGAATTTCAGGACAGAATCATTGATGGAAGACCACTTTATGAGTGGGTTGGCGAGAAGGTTGCCGAGTGGGGAGCTGAATGCATGGGAGATGGCTACAGCTATGTGGGCGCTGTTGTGGGTGCCACATACCCTGAGATGGGAAGAACACTGAGAAAGCTTATGCCTAAGAGCTTTATTCTTGTACCGGGATATGGTGCACAGGGTGGCAAGGGCGCCGATCTTGTGGATTTCTTTAATGAGGACGGACTTGGTGCTATAGTTAACAGCTCAAGAGGAATAATCGCTGCTTATAAGAATGAGAAGTATACACAATACGGAGCGGAAAATTTCGGTGATGCGTCAAGAGCTGCAGTGATGGATATGGTTGCCGATATCAATGGAGCACTCGCAAACAAATAAGGTGGAGAATACTATGTCAAAATACACAGAAACAGCAAAAGTGGTTTGTCAGGAGAAGCTTTTAGACGGAATTTACAGCCTCGTGCTTGAGACAAAAGATATTGCGAAGGAGGCACGCCCGGGACAGTTTGTTTCACTGTACACGCATGATGGCTCGAAGCTTCTGCCAAGACCGATAAGCATTTGTGAGGTGAATGGGAACACACTAAGACTTGTATACAGAGTTGTAGGCTTTGGTACGGGCGAATTTTCCCGCTATGTACAGGGGGATACGGTAAAGATTATCGGCCCTCTTGGTAATGGATTTACTATAAAGGACAAGAAGCCTGTGCTTGTCGCGGGTGGAATCGGAATTCCTCCTATGCTTGAGCTGGCAAAGGGAATACATTCGGCGTATCCTGATATGGAGATTACGGCGGTGCTTGGATATCGTGACAGCAGCACATTCCTTGTTGAGGATATGAAGAAATATGCCAGGGTTGTGATTGCTACAGATGACGGAAGCCTTGGAGTACATGGTAATGTTATTGATGCCATAAAGCAGGAAAATATTGAAGCCGGAGTGTTCTACGCATGTGGTCCTGCTCCTATGCTGAGAGGGCTTAAGATGTATGCGGAGGATAAGGGAACAGAAGCCCAGATTTCCCTCGAGGAGAAGATGGCCTGCGGCATAGGTGCATGTCTTGCCTGTGTATGCAGGACAAAGGATATTGATGAGCATTCACATGTCCACAATGCCAGAATATGCAAGGATGGACCGGTATTCGATTCAAAGGAGGTGGAGCTGTAATGGAATTATGTACAACGGTAAATATCGCGGGTGTTGAACTTAAGAATCCTGTTATGACGGCTTCGGGAACCTTCGGGTCAGGTGCAGAATATGGTGAATTTGTTGATCTGAATATGCTTGGAGCGGTTGTGACTAAGGGCGTGGCTAATGTTCCATGGCCGGGAAATCCTACACCCAGGATTGCAGAGACCTATGGTGGAATGATTAATGCCATCGGACTTCAGAATCCGGGCATAGATGTATTTTGCAAAAGGGATATTCCGTTCCTGAGGAAGTACGATACAAAGATTATTGTCAATGTGTGTGGAAAGACGGAGGAGGATTATGTTGAGGTTGTTGGACGGCTTGCAGATGAGCCTGTTGACATGCTTGAAATCAATATTTCCTGCCCTAATGTGAAGGAGGGCGGAATAGCTTTCGGTCAGAATCCCGACAGTGTTGAGCATATCACTTCGGTTTTAAAAAAGCATGCGAAGCAGCCGGTCATTATGAAGCTCAGCCCTAATGTGACGGACATCACTGTAATGGCTAAGGCGGCTGAGGCAGGCGGAGCCGATGCGATTTCACTCATCAATACTCTCACAGGAATGAAGATTGATGTGAACAGGAGAACCTTCGCGGTTGCCAATAAGACAGGAGGACTCTCCGGCCCTGCAATCAAGCCTGTGGCCGTGAGAATGGTATATCAGGCGGCACATGCGGTTAAGATACCTGTTATAGGAATGGGCGGCATAATGAATGCCGAGGATGCGCTGGAGTTCATCATGGCAGGCGCAACGGCAGTATCAATAGGAACCGCCAATTTCCACAATCCTTACACAACAATAGAGGTGCTTGAAGGAATTAAGGCATACATGGAGAAGAATAAGGTGAATGATGTCAAAGAGCTTATCGGCTGTGTGCATTAAGGACTATAGCAGGGAGGCAGAAGGGAGTTAAGAGTTGAACTGGGTATTGATAACAGTTATAGCAGTGTTAGCGTTATCAACAATAGTGGGGATGTACAGGGGAATCATCAAAATGATTTTTTCTGTTGTATCACTTGTCGGAACGCTGATAGCTGTATTCATGCTTCTGCCGTTTGTCACAGGAGCTATAAAGGATAATACTAAAATATATGATGGAATACAGGCTATTGTTGAGGAAAACATAATTACCGATAGCATGTTTGAGCTTAAAAGCGACGAGGAGATAATAGACAGTCTGAATTTTCCTGAAGTTATAAAGGATATGCTGAAGGAGAATAACACCGTGACAAAATATGCGCAGTTAGGTGTCAGCAGCATAAAGGAATATATGATAAACTACATATCGGATTTGATATTTAATGTGATTGCGTTTGTCATAAGCTTCTTGATTGTATTCATATTGCTGAGAGTAATATTCGGATTTATCTCTGTGCTTGCGAAGCTTCCGGTTCTCAGGCAGATAAATAAGGCGGCGGGTGCTGCCGCAGGCTTTGTCATCGGACTTTTCGCAATATGGATTGTGTTTGCGGTGTTAACCGTATTTGGAAGCTCTGCGCTCTCTAAGGAAGTGTTTGCCGCAGTCAATGACAATGTATTTCTTACATTCATATATGATAAGAATTTCATTATGAAATATGTGCGCATTATAATGCGTTAAATGATTGAAAATAGGATATGTGTGTGTTACAATCACACAGATAATGCTTACTTTATAACAATAGTGAAGGAGAACAAATATGGAACAGTACAAGCAGGAATTTATTGATTTCATGGTAGAGAGCAATGTCTTGAAATTCGGCGATTTTACTTTGAAGAGCGGCAGAAAGTCTCCGTTCTTTATGAATGCAGGAGCTTATGTGACAGGCTCACAGCTTAAGAAATTAGGAGAATATTATGCGAAGGCTATTCACGATAACTATGGTGATGACTTTGATGTATTATTCGGACCGGCATACAAGGGAATTCCTATCAGTGTTGTTACAGCAATTGCGTATAGTGAATTATACGGCAAGGAGGTTCGCTATTGTTCGGACAGAAAAGAAGAGAAGGATCACGGCGCAGATAAGGGTGGATTCCTTGGAAGCAAGTTAAAGGATGGCGACAGAGTCATTATGATAGAAGATGTTACAACATCAGGAAAATCAATGGAAGAGACAGTTCCTAAGGTTCGTGGTGCAGCAGATGTAAAAATTATCGGACTTATGGTTTCTCTTAACCGTATGGAAGTAGGACTTGGCGGCAAAGTAAGTGCACTTGATGAAATCAAAGAAAGATACGGATTTGAGACAAGTGCTATTGTAAGCATGGCGGATGTAGTTGAGCATCTTTATAACAAGCCTTGCAATGGTGAAATTGTTATTAATGATGACATCAAAGCTGCAATAGACAAATATTATGAAGAGTACGGAGTAAAATAAGCAGGATTTTGCTTCGCAAAACAAGGAGGCAAATCCTCTCCTCACCAAAGGGTTCGGATTTTGCTTCGCAAAACAAGGAGGATTGTCATGGACG
>ERZ779660.828-NODE-828-length-17154-cov-2.921867_pt1 | contig 17154 bp, 9 predicted proteins | sample MGYA00511906_ERZ779660 | MGnify/ENA primary metagenome ERZ779660 (study PRJEB29588, sample SAMEA2156906) | human gut metagenome | biome: human gut; feature: human-associated habitat; material: faeces | place: Denmark | collected 2008/2010 ... | reverse complement strand
ACTTTTAATAATGTCCCCCTGCGGGGGAGATACACTTTTGCGCTTAGCAGCGCACGATCTTGAGCATATTATCGAATCTGGGATTCACATTGCCGTTACGCACGGCCTCGGCGCGGTCTGCAAAGGAACTCACCATTTCTTCCTGCGTTTCGCTCGGTTTCAGCACTTCGTTGATGTACTCTGCTTGCGGCACAGGCAGGTTCAGCATATCCGCTGTCTGCACATCTGCGGATTCCTTGAACAAGGAAATCAGTTCCGGCAGATTAAAGAACCGGGCAAAACGTGTTTTCGCACGGTAGCCGGTTCCTTCCGGGGAAAGCTCGATTGCCGTGACGGTTTCACCAAAGGATGCCGCCCAATCATCAAAGTGACTCAGTCCCATCATCTGCAGGGTGTCATACTGGAGATACCGCATAATGGTGTACAGTTCCACCATCGAGTTGCTGACCGGGGTTCCGGTTGCAAAGGTCACACCCTTGCCGCCTGTCAGTTCGTCCAAGTACTGACACTTCGCAAACATATCGCTGGACTTCTGTGCATCGGTCTGGGCGATACCTGCGATATTCCGCATTTTTGTGTAGAGGAACATATTTTTATAGAAATGTGACTCGTCCACAAACAGACGGTCAACACCCAGTTCCTCAAATGTAACCACATCATCCTTTCTCGTCTGGTCGTTCAGCTTTTGCAGCTTTGCTTCCAGCGTTTTCTTTGTTTTCTCCATCTGCTTGACCGTAAAACTGCGGCTGTCCTCACTCCGGGCATCGGCTAGGGCCAGCGTAATGTCGTCGATCTGACGCTCTACAATGGCTTTCTGCCGTTCCGGGGAAAGCGGCACTCGTTCAAACTGCGAGTGTCCGATCACGATGGCATCGTAATCGCCGGTTGCGATCCGGGAGCAGAACTGTTTTCGATTGCTGGGTTCAAAATCCTTCTTCGTTGCCACCAACACATTGGCATTGGGATAGAGCCGCAGGAAATCTGCGCCCCACTGCTCCGTGAGGTGATTCGGCACCACATAGAGATTCTTCTGCGATAAGCCCAGCCTGCGGCTCTCCATGCCGGCAGCGATCATCTGGAAGGTCTTGCCTGCGCCCACGCAATGCGCCAGCAGCGTATTGTTGCCGTACAGAATGTGCGCTACCGCATTTTTCTGGTGCGGCATCAGAGAGATTTCCGGGGTCATGCCCTCAAAGCGGATGTGACTGCCATCGTACTCACGGGGACGAATCGCATTGAAAATCCGATTATAGGTCGCACACAAATCCTCGCGGCGATCTAAATCTTTGAAAATCCACTGCTTAAACGCTTCCCGAATGGATTCCTGTGCCTGCTGTGCAAGCATGGTTTCCTGCTTATTCAGCACACGGTGGTCGCCGTCCGCATCGTGAATCGTATCGTAGATTTTGGTATCGCGGAGATTCAGCGCATCTTCCAGCAGCTTATAGCCGTTGACGCGCAGGGTTCCGTAAGTGTTGGTGACAAGCGGATTGCCGCGATCCAGCGACTTGCCCGAAATGTTCCATGCACCGGAGATTTCGGAATAGGTCGCCTTGATTTCATTGCCTGCATAGTAGCCTGGTGTCTTGAACACTTCCCGCATAAACCGCGTGATGTATTCCGGTTTTACCCAGTTTGCACCCAGCCGCACTTCAATTTCCGAAGCGTCCAGGTCTTTGGGCTGTACCCGTTTCAGGTAGTCCACATTGATCTGATACTCTGCATGGTTCGCAGCAAATGTTTCTGCTGTGGCCAGTTTTTCACGAACATTGCCAGACAAGTATTCATCCGAGGTTTCCCACTGCTGTGTCACAGGATTTCGGAAAATCGCACCTGCCAGTTCATCCGTAATCTCGTGTTCCGGTTTACCGCAGAGCTGCACCATAAACGGCACATCCACCTTTGCTTTTTCTCCAATGGAAAGTGCCAGGGCTTCGCTTGGCGTGTCCACCGAGGTAACAGGCTTCGGCTTACGGATGGTACGTTTGGTAAAAATATCGGCAAGTCGTTTGAGATTCTTCTCTTCATCCAGAATTTCCAGTGATGCCAGCAGACAATAGCTGCTATCCTGTCGGAATGCCCGTTTGTTGGCCGTGCTGTTGATAAGGCCATACTGCGCCTTAAATGCGGTGTACTGCTGTTTCAGTTCATTCTGCAAAAGCTGCACTTCCGCATCCGAACCATCATGCAGCTGACAATCCAACAGCTTCCGGGTGGTTTCCCGCAGAGCAATCATGCCCAGCACTCGCTCTGCAGTTACGGCAGACAGTTCCACCTTATTCATAAAGGAATTTTCGCGGTAGTAAATCTGCCCGTCCACATTGGTATAGCTAAAATTCTTCACACTGGGGTCTGCCGGAATGGGTTTTTCCTGCACATCCAGATCATCATCGGAAATTTCCGGCTCCGTGATGGTGGCATGGATGTTGCTGACTGCCTCTTTCAACTGCTGGGCAAGGTCTGCGCCCTCGATGGGCTTGACCGTGGTTTCCTGCTTTCCGTACTGGGTGCTTTCGGTGGTGATTTCGCCCAGCACCATTTCGGGATGCTGCGCAAAATACTGGTTGATGGAGTAGCCTTCCGGTGTTTCGCCAAGGTCTACCCAGTCTGCCCGCTCTACTGCTGCACGGTCACGCTTCTGCAGGAACAGAATGTCAGCAACCACGCCGGTGTTGGCATTGCGCTGGAACGCATTGTTCGGCAGACGAATCGCACCGACCAGATCAGCGCGGTTGGCAAGGTACTCACGGACAGAGGAATCCTTCTTATCCATCGTACCGCTGGACGTTACCACCGCTACCACGCCGCCCGGACGCACAAGGTCAAGGCTCTTGGCGATAAAATAATCGTGGATGAGGAAATTGTGCCGGTCATACCGCTTATCCGGCACCTTATAATTGCCGAATGGCACATTGCCCACAACGCAGTCAAAGAAGCTGTCCGGGAACTGCATCGTTTCAAAGCCCTGCACCGCAATCTTGTTTTTCTGGTACAACTGCTGTGCAATGCGGCCCGAAATGCTGTCCAACTCCACACCGTACATCCGAATCTTCTCCATGCGGTCCGGCACCAGACCCATGAAATTGCCGACACCACAGGACGGTTCCAGCACATTGCCTTTGGACAATCCCATATTGCCCAGGGCTTCATACATTGCCTTGATGACCGTAGGAGAAGTGTAAAACGCATTCAGTGTACTGGCACGGGCTTCCTTATACTCATCTGCCGTGAGCAGCGATTCCAATTCAGCGTGTTCCTTTGACCAGTCCGCATTGCTTTCATCGAACGCCTGCGGAATGCCGCCCCAGCCCACATACCGGGAGAGTATCTGCTGCTCCTCTGCTGTGGCCTGCCGCTGCTCTGCATCCAGCGTTTGCAGCACCCGAATGGCCTCCACGTTGGCTTTATACTTTGTTTTCGGCCCTCCTGCGCCGAGATCATCGTCCGTAATGCGGAAGTTAATGGGTTTCTGTTTGGGCTGTGCAGGCTGTTCTGTTTCTGCTCCACTGTCCAGCGGAAGATTGTGCTGCCGCCGTGCATGGTTGACCTCTGCCGGGGTCATAGGCTGCTGGGTCAGCGGTTCAAGGGCTTCCTCTGCTGCTGCACGGCTGATGGCATCCGTTCGGTTCTGCACATCTGCAATCAGCTGCATCTGTTCTGGCGGGAAGTCAGGATTCAGCAGTTCTTCCAACTCGCCGCCTGCTTCTGCCACCGAATAGATCACATCCATCTGCTCCGGGGAGAAATCCTCGTAGGCCACACCCGCATTGTGCAGAGCCGTAAAGACTGTGATTTCAACCGCTTCTTCCATCGGTACATCTGCCTGTTCGTACAGATGCCGAATGTACTCCAGCTGTTCCGTTCGGAAAATCGGATACCGGGCTTCTTTTGCAAGGGTCATGTCCTGCAAACTGACCGTTCCATTTCCAAAGTCCACCGAATCCACACGGAACTCTCTATCGTCCAGTTCGATGATGGTATTAACAGGCAGATATTCCTCTCTGCGGAAGTATTTCGTTTGGGCATGGGTTCCATCTTCCTGCTGGCCGGACAGATAGACGTTCTCCCCTTGCTTCCAGAACTTCATTGCCTGTGAAACCCACTGTTCACGCGGAAAACCAGATACCTCAACTTTGCCGAGTGCAGTTTTCTTTTCCAACAGTTTGCTGCCAAGCAGTTCCGAAACGCGCTTTGCATCCTCGCCGTAGAACTCAAAGCTGCCGTACTGCTCATAACCGACCAGCGCATCCGGGTAACGCTCTTTCAGCGCGTTATACTCGTTGGCGGCATCCAGTGGCAGGGGCTGCAAGGTCGGCTCAACGGTCTTTTCTTCCGCTGCATACGGAACCATAATGCCGCGTACCCACTGCGGAGCATGCATGCCATCCTGATACAGTGCAACAGCATCCCGTCTGTCCGTAATAACGTCCTGATAGGTGCGCTGGAAAATATCTTCCTGAATCCACTCTCCGAAGTGCGCCCATGTGTCAAATGCCTCAGAATAAGCGGCATTTTTCACCTCACTGGAAGCAAACAAATCCTCAATTTTCTCACGGATCAGATTTTCCGCTTCTTCCTCGGTGGTATCGCGGTCACGCAGCAACGGATAGATTTCGCTGCGCTCTACCTTTTCCAACAGCGTGTACAGACATTCTTTATAGATGCTGCGGCTGTCTTTCTGGGTGTGGTCCGCATCCAGTTTCAGGAAATCGTTCAGCGGATTCTTCGCCAGCGTTTCGCTATATGACGGTAACGGAATGACCCGGCCAGCCACCGCCGAATTTTCCATATCTTTCAGATAAACGTCATGAGCGTTGGAACGCTCAATGCGGTACAGATGGTTATTGTCCAAATACAGAAAACTGCCGTTTTCTCTGCTGTACATTTGCTTGGGCTGATTTTCAAACGATTCTACTGCTTTTGCATCTTCTCTCGTTTGACGAACAACCGCCTTTGCATCATTCAGACTGTTAAACGGCCCTGTTTCTGCTGTACCTGTTCCCGTTTCTTCGTCATAATTGTAATGGTTATAGAACTTGCCATCGGGATATTGCAGAATTGCAATATCCTCGATATATCCTGCCTGCATCATCACCGTTGACTGATACCGCGCAACAACTTTTGCCTTTTGGGAGTTCTCAACCGCTGCGGCGGTTGACTGCTCTTTCGATTGCGGCTCCTGCTCCATAAAGTCGAATATGGACATTTGCCCCTGTTCAGGAACCGCAATCTCAACAGCCCTCTTCTTTTCCGGGAAAATCGTGTACGCTCCCTCAACATACTGGTGCAGGATAGCGAGGGATTCTGCCTTGCGCTCATATTCTTCGGAATCCAGTGGCACAGACAGCAGTGCAGTGTCCATCTGCTCCAGCAGTTCAGCCGACTGTTCGGTGTCGGCCAGTTTTTCGACGAGAGCCTTTCGTCCTTCTTCATGGTAAAGGTCTTGCGGATAAGGTCGCTCCACGTTATTCGACAGATGGTGATAGAAGCCCATCACCCGCATTGCCATCTGTTCCCGTTCATAGACAGGCATCCGGGAGTAATCCGCCGGTTTCAGGTACTCACTGTCACGGATAAGCCGGTCGATCCGGCCTGCGGCCTGATTCCAGTTCAGATGAACGTTGGCATACGGGTTCCCGTATGGGCCGCGCTCCAAAGCAATGCCTCTGCCATCGTGATCTTCGTGAGAATCGTCTGCCCCACAGAGTGCATGGCTGCTGCCACCGATTCCGTAATGGTCTTTCAGGAAGTCAGCCCGCTCTTTTTTGTCCTCATGATTCAGGAAAAACGAATAGATTGCCAGCCGACTGTCCGAATAATTGCTGCCCCGCGTAAAATATCCATTGATTTCATCTTCCGTGATGAATCGTTTGTACTCATTCCAGTGAAAACCATCCCGCGCCGAGTAGTTCTGATAGGTTTTCGCAAACTGCTGGAACAGAGCCGCTACTTTATCCGGCTTATAAAAGTGCATCCGCATCAGGTCTTTATCTTCGACGTAGGCTTCTCCCAGCGCGGACAATCTCTCATTGAGATCGGTCAGAAAATCCGTATCATCCAGCAAGCCTGCCAGCCTGTCTGTCAGTTCCGGGAAACCGCCCCTGAAGATTTCTACATCCTGAAAGACTGCTTCGGCAACGCCATCTGCCAAGTCGCGCTCCATATAGGCCAATGTCTGCGCGTGTTCCTGCAAAGCATTCTGCCGTGCAGCATCCAGAACCGCCTGCGGAGCATACTCACCCTGCCGGAGCAGTTCATGGATACGATTGCTCACATCCTCCCACGACAAAAACGCATTGACAAGCGTGCCGCCCTTTGCCGTGCTGCCTACTGCAATACGCAGCCCTAAATCATCGAACCAGACTGCATACTTTGCGCCGTCAATTTCAAAGCCTTTGCCGCCCGTACCATATTCGTTTTTCACGAACTCCGTGTATTCTTCCGGGGTTTTCTCGACCATGAAATTGTAGATCAGACGAAGCTGACCTTTACTGCGGTTGCTGCCCGTGCGCAGAATTTCATCGACCACTTCGGAATCAAGTGCAATTTCATCCGCATACCGCGCCTGGATCGGTGCTTCGATGGCACGGATCTGCTGTTCCACGGTCGGCAAATCAGGCAAAGAAAAAGCAGAGGCAATTTCTTCCTCTGCTTCGCTCAAATCCTGTTCCGTTGTCGTTTCGGTTAATTGTACACCAATTCCTTCAAGACGATCTCTTCTGCCATCGCCGTCAGATTGTTCTGGTGCGCTGCCCATGCCAGCGGGTCTTTCTCCTTGCTCGGAGCCGGATACTTTTCGTTCAGACTGTCCAGCAGGGTTTCCACCCGGCTCTCCGCTGCTTCCTCGATCTGCGCCAGATGCTGGTTCAGCCTGCCGCTCATCAGCATACTCTGATACCAGTTCTTGCGGTTCTCTTTCAGGTACGTCCTGCGCAGCATCCCGTACTTCCCGATGGTCTGCGGCTCGTCCTTCACGGCCAGATTCGGGAACAGATAATCTCCCTTGCGGTAATACGTCAACTCCATTTTCTTGTCCTCCTTTGGTCGTGTTTTCTTTGGTTTCGTGCTTTAATGTGCTAAAGTCCGTATTGGTATTATACAAGCTGTCAACGGATTTTTCAAGCTGCTGCGTGATTTCTTTTTTGTAAATTTTCCGCATCTCACGGCCAATATCAAAAAGAACCGCTTCGCACTGTTCGGAAACCGCATTGCCAAGGAACGACAGCACCGGCAGCTTGTTAAAATCCACAATACGGATAAAGTCATCATCGTCCAGTACATCCATAGGCTCCTGCCCACAACGGCGGGAAAGCGCATAGAAGATACTGTTGGTCATCAGTTCCCGGAAGCGGACGCGGATGTTATCTTCGTCCAGTTCTTCCAGAAAAGTATCTGCCACCTCATAGGTCAGACCATCCATCGCTTCATCCAGATTGTCGGCGGTCAGCTGCTGTGCCAGTTCCAGCAGAGCAGCGTTCATGCTGTCCGTCTGGGATAAACCATAGGTATCTGCCAGATGGTCTAAGATAGCCTGCTCATGCTCGTGGCTGTTCAAATTCCATAAGAGCGGTGTTCTGCCGCCGCGCACCAGATGGGTGTCAGCAATATCGAACACATACCGCAGCCTGGTACGCGGTCCGGTATCATCCAGAAGCGCGATGCCTTTTGCGCCACGGTTGACCCATCGGCTCATTTTCTGATTCCAGAGTTCCAGTTCTGCGCAGGCGGTCGCATCGGGCCGCTGCGCGTGGATCAGGAGCGTATCGGTGAACGAATAGCGGTACAGCCGCGCCGCCACATCCAGATAGCTCATCCAGTCCTGTGGCGAGTTACTGACATACCGGGCGTTCTGCTGCGCCAATTCTCGAATATCGTTAATCTGTGGCAAGGGTCAAACCTCCTTTACGTTTTCGTTTTCATCGGTGTTTTGGGAAATTCCAGACTGTACTGTGCGCGACCCTCTTCGACGCGCATCACAAGGTCAGCGGCGAATGTCTTATCTTTTTTCGCGGAATAAAAGTCTTTTACATGGGTGCGGCCTTTCTTCAAAAGGTCTACCGCCATCTTCTTGTCCAGCGTTTTTCTCATGTTGGACAAGTATCTGCTTTCTTTCCAGAGAGCAAATTTGCAGCTGCGGTCTGCACAACAAAAGCTGAGTTTACTTTCTTGTACAGGGTTGCCACAGACCGGGCAGCTTCCCACGCTTACCTTATTATAATTGAGAGTTGCCGCGACGGTAGGAATCTGCCGGAGGTCACCCAGCATCTTATCGAGCAGTCCGTGAATGCCCTGCATAAAATCGTGGGGCTTGATCTCGCCGCGCTCCATCCGCAGCAGGTCATTTTCCCATTCGGCTGTCATGCTGGCAGATTTCAGATAGTCCGGGATATTGCGGATTGCGGCCACACCGTCCTCCGTGGGAATCATCTGCTTGCCTTTACGCTGCACATAGCCGGAGGATACCAACTTTTCCAGAATCGCGGCGCGCGTTGCAGGGGTTCCCAGACCTTTCTTCTCGGTGTCCTTTTCAAATTCCTTGTTGCCTGCGGTTTCCATGGCCGACAGCAGGGTATCTTCGGTATAGACTTTCGGCGGTGAAGTAAAGCCCTGCTTTTTCTCCGCCCGTACCACCGGAAGAACAGTTCCCTGCTCCAGCTTTTTCGGAAGCAGCACACCCTTGTCCTTTTCCGGCTCCACAAACGGAACGGGTTTTGCCGTGTATCCGGGCTGCAAAACATCCCTATATTTTGCCGTGAAGTTCCTGCCCTGGCAGCACACTGTTACCAGCACATCCTCATAGATGAACGACGGCTGCACAGCCTGCACCAGTTTCCAGATGATAAGCGAAAGAATCTTCTGTTTGGTTTCGGACAGCTTTGCCTTATTACACTTTGCACCCTGCATAGTCGGCAGGAGCGCATGATGGTCTGTGACCTTGCTGTTGTTGATAACGCAGCTTACGTCTGCCGCCGCGCCATCTAAGGCCAGTACCAGAGATTCCACCGTCTTGCGCATATCCTCGGTCACGAACTGGCTGTCCGTTCTGGGATACGTCACCAGCTTTTCTTCATACAGTTCCTGCAATGCCTGCAAGGTCTGGCTGGCGGTCAGACCGTAATAGCGGTTAGCTTCTCGCTGCAAGGTCGTTAAGTCATACAGCTTCGGGGGCTTCTTCTCCACTCGCTTGCGCTCGATGCTGCCGACCACCGCACACTGTCCATCGCAAGCTGCCTGCACGGTATCGGCATCCTGCTCCTGTGCCATCTGTTCCGATACCGCTACGACACCCGCGCCGGACAGTTCCACTTTATAATAGGGTTCTTTTACAAAGCTCTGGATTTTTGCCTGTCGTTCGGCCAGCATCGCCAGCGTCGGGGTCTGCACACGGCCAATGGTCTGTTTTCTGCCGTACTTTTTCGTAAAAGCGCGGGTTCCGTTCATGCCGATCAGCCAGTCCGCTTTTGCTCTGCACTCGGACGCTGCAAACAGGTTATCATAGGCCGCGCCATCTTTCAGGTTCTCAAAGCCCTGCTGGATAGCGGCATCCTCCATGCTGCTGATCCACAGCCGCTTGATGGGGAGTTTACTTCCGGCAAGAGCATACACACGGCGGAAAATCGCTTCGCCCTCGCGCCCTGCGTCGCAGGCGTTCACCACATAATCAAATTTCTTGCTGCGGAGCAGTTTGCGCAGGACATTGAACTGCGGCTTCTTTGTATTGTGTACCAGCAGTTTCCACTCGACAGGGAGAATCGGCAAATCCTCAAAACGCCAGTTTTCATAGCGTTCATCGTAGTGTTCCGGAGCTGCATACTCTGCCAGATGCCCCAGACACCAGCTGACCACGCAATCCCCACCCTCCAGATACCCGTCCTCCTGTCGGTATGCACCGATCACTTTTGCAATGGATTTCGATACGCTCGGTTTTTCTGCAATCACCAGATATTTCAAAGATTTCTCCTTTCCTATGAAAAAAGCAGGGATAGCCTTTCGACTACCCCTGCCCCCTTATCTCATGGTTTTACTCCTGCTGGCTGTCCTCGTTCACAGTCGCAAGGCTCTGGTCGGTTTCCAGATTTTCACTCTGCGGCGTTTCTTCTTTCGGCTTCGGCTTATAAATGTAGAAGTAGAAGAAAGCACCTGCACCGCCCAGTGCCGCCACGAATACCAGCAGCAGAATCTTATTCATGCCACCGCTCGATTCTTCTTTCGGTTCTTCGATTTCCACATCCGGGGTAGGTTCAGGTTTGGTTTCGGGCAGAACTACTGCAGGCGTTTCTTCTTCCTGCTTGCCGTTCCGCTCTTCATCGTCCAGAAACTCCTGCAAATCGTACTCGTCGATCATCGAGAGCATATAGACGTTTTCGCTGTTCCGCGCCCGGTCAATCACCAGAAAGAACGTATTGCCGCCCTTGGTCTTGACCGTGAAGAACTCCTTGCTTGGGTCATCCACGATATTGTCCTCTACCTCGCCGTTGCCTGCGATGGTGAACGAAATCTTTTCTTCCTCCGTCGGCTCTGCCTCCTCAATCACCTGTGTCGGTTCCTCCGTCACCTCAGTGGTGTCCACATAGGCAAAGGCCGGGGTCGAAAAGCCCACCGCCATCAGCAGGGTCAGAATTGTGCTGGGAATAACAACTCCCAGCCGTTTAAGCATCTTTTTCAATCGCTTCCTCCGTTTCTGCTTCTTCCGAAGCGTTGTTTACAGTGGTCAGGAACGTCACGTTGCCTGCCTGAATGTTGTCCAGCAGAGCCAGCAGTTCGCGCCCGCCCATCTTGGTGCTGCGGATGGCACGGATGATCTCGCTGTCCTCTTCCTTTTTCTGTGCAGCCCGGATAGTTCTCAGCCGTTCTTCCAGTTCCGCGATCTGCTGTTCTGTCTTTTCGGCTTCATCCAGATATTTCTGTAATTTTTTGCCCATCGGCCCTCCTTTCAGTTGATGCGGCCAAAGCCTAAAAAGTGGCTTTGCCAGTAGGTCGAATTGATGCTGGTATAGGAAATGGGATCGCCGCAGTGGATCATCATGCCATTGCCGACGTAGATTCCAACGTGCGATGCGCCAACGGTGTTATAGGTTTTCTCAAAGAAGATCAAGTCACCGGGCTTTGCATTTGCAGGAGAAACATAGCTGCATTTCCCGCGCAGGCCCTCTGCCGTTGTACGTCCAACGCTCCACCCATTGCCGCAGTTATTGATGACCCAGCATACGAAGCCGGAACAGTCAAAACTGGTGCTTGGGGAACTGCCGCCCCACACATACGGCATACCGAGATATTTTTCGGCTTCCTCAATCATCCTTGCGAACTTTTCATCCGAAAGGGCTTCCGAGGGAATGTCGTACTTGAAGCCACCGCCGGAGCCACCAGCACCACCACCTGTGCCGATACTGCCCGTTGTGCCGCCGCTGTAAGTCGGTGATCCTGCGCCGAACAGTTCGGGGCGGTTGCCGTAGGTCAGGTTGTAGGCATCGTATCGCCCGGTCTGCTTCCGATTCATGTTCTTCCGCGCGATGGTATCGAAGCCCTTATTTTTCAGCAGGACATTGAGGATTTTATACTCATACTCCACTTCTTCCTGATAGGTATAGGTTTCCATGCTGACGTTTCCAAAAGCGTCAATCGTTGGCCGAATCCCTACTCTGGTTTCCATGCGTGTGCGAATCTCTATCGTTTCCCACACTTTCAGGAGATACTGCTGCTTGAACAGTTCCTTGATAACAGGCTTAACCTGTCCTCTGGTGAACTGCTCATAAACCGCAGTCAGATGGGAAATAAGCTGATACGGGTCATGGCCGATCTCGTCCAGCTGATAGCGGTATTCATCATAGCCCGGATGTGTTGATTCCATCTGCCGAATCTGTTTATCCAGTTCCTCTTCCAGCTCCAGATAATCTTCTTCCGCGCCTTTCATGTCGGCATCTTTGCTAGGGTAGGTCGTTCCCACAAAGGTACTGCCCGTTCCCTGAATTGCCGCACCACAGCTTGAAAAGGCTCCCAACATTACCATCACCAGAAGGATGCCAACCCCAATACTGACCCACAGGGTTTTATTCTGCACGACGATCTCCTGCACCACCGCTTTCGCTTTCTCCGTAATAGTGTTTGTTGCCGCTGCTGCCTGCTTGCTGGCGGCAGTTCCAGCTTTCTGGCCGCGCTTGGCGGCTGCATAGGCATCCTTATACTGCTTTTTCTGGTAAACCTTCGCACCGACTGTCTTTGCTTCACCTCCTGCGGCAGTCGGCGGTGGCTGGGGCTGTTTCTTTTTCAGCGGTGGTTCTGCTGCATTTTCCGCAGTGCCGCCCTCACTCTCGGAAAATTTCAGGCGGCTGGATTTCTGATCCTCCCCACCTCTTTTCTCCGCTCTGGCAGATTTATCTTTGGGCTTTTTTCTGCCTTTGACAAAGTGGTGCAGGCGTTCGGCGGCTTCTTCCGACTTGTGAGCAGCTTCCACGCCGGAATTGTCCTTTTCTACCTGATGTACTTTCTGATGGGCGAACCCGGTGGCGGTATCCACTCCTTTCTTTGCCACCTTCTTAACGCCCATCCCCATGCCACGGACAATGCCGCCTTTTTCATCCTCAAAAGAAAGTCGGCCTTTCTTTGTGGGCGGCTCTGTATCCGATTCCGCAGACGCATCTTTCGGCTTCCCATCCTCCTGATGGGCTTTATAATAGTCTGCGCTCTGCTTGGCGGTGCTGTGATGCCGGGGTGCATCCTCCCTATCCTCGGCATCCATGCACCGTTCTTCTTCCACGATAGGTTTTTCATCTGTTTCTTTTTCCGCAGTTTCTTCTGCCGAATCTTCCTGCTCCGGCTTTTCTTCTGCAGTCGCGGACTTCTGTTCCCCGGTGCGGAGGTTTTCATCCACCAGACCATCCTTGGTCATTTTCTGGACGATTTTATCTCTGCCCCGAAACTTTTTGTCTGCTATGGAAATCACCTCCTTCCGGCTGGAACCGTCATGCGAGCAGGGCTGCGTGGGTTTCCCACTTGTCAAGCACCTGTTCCAGCTTCCGGGCAAAGGCGATCAGACGGGCGTTCACTTCCTCACGGTCAAGATAACCGTGGGCTTCCATGTGAAAGCCGTCAGTCAGTTCATCGGCCAGTGTGCCAACGGCGTAAAAGTCCTCCAGCACCGTATGCACTACCGATTCTTCATCTTGGAAGTTGAGCGGCTCCACCTCATCGAAAGGCGGGCCGGAATCACTTTCGTGCGGCTCCATGTCAGAGTGATGATGAATCTTACGGCTCAGTCGGTCAAAAATGTTCGGTGTGTTCATGTTTCTTTCTTCTCCTTGTATTTTCCCATCTCATTGGGCTTGGTGGTCATCAGGCTGTAAAGTTTCAGCGATGTATCGAACTTATCCTTGAACGGGATAATCGTGTTGCCGTAGAACAGCAGCCCCTCGCCCTCGTTGCTGTTCGTCACATACGACAGCTGGAACGGCGAAATATTCAACTGCTTGGCAAGGATTTGCCGGTCGCCGGATGCCTGGTTGAGCATATAAATGAAATCGCTGTTCTCGAAGATGTTTTCGATTTCTCGGCTGGCCAGCAAATCCTTGATGTTCTGGGTGATGCCTGTGGGTACGCCGCCCCATTTTCGGAACCGCTTCCAAATCTCGACGCTGTATGCTGCGGTCTGTTCCTCTTTCAGCAGGAGGTGGAACTCGTCTATATAGTACCGCGTGTTCTTTTTGCTGTTGCGGTTGACGGTGACACGGTTCCAGACCTGATCCTGGACGATGAGCATTCCCAGCTTTTTCAACTGTTTACCCAGTTCCTTGATGTCGAAGCAGATAATTCTGTTATCCAGTTCCACATTCGTCTGATGGTTGAACACACGCAGCGAACCATTGACGTAGATTTCCAGTGCCGTGGCGATACGCTGCGCCTGCCGCTCTTTCTGCTCCCGCAGGCAGTCATACAGATCACCGAGCGTCGGCATATTCTCCGGCTTCGGGTCGTTCAGATATTTCTGGTAGACCAGCGGCAGGCAGCGGTCAATGACCGACTTTTCTTCCGGCTCCATGCCATCCCGTACGCCCATAATCAGTTCGCACAGGGAAAGAATAAAGTCCGATTTCATGCCCAGCGGGTTATCATCGTCCGCATAGTTCAGGTTAATGTCCATCGGGTTGATGTAGTCCTTACTGGTGGACGAAATATGGATAACCTGACCGCCCAATGCTTCCACCAGCGGATAATACTCTCCTTCGGGGTCTGCCACGATAATATCGTCCGTTGTGGTAAAGAACACGTTGGTGATCTCACGCTTTGCACTGAACGACTTACCGCTACCGGGTGTACCGAGGATCAGGCCGTTCGGGTTTTTCAGCTGCTTGCGGTCTGCCATAATCATATTGTTGGATACCGCGTTCAGGCCATAATAGAGGGAATCGCCCTCCATAAAAAGTTCCTGTGTCGTAAACGGAACAAAAATCGCAGTGGAAGTGGTGGTCAGTGCGCGCTTGATGGGAACGAGATTATTTGCCAGCGGCAGGCTGCTCATAAGGCCCTGCTCCTGCAAATAATCCAGACGGTTCAGCGTACAGTTGAACTTCTGAGCGATACCAGCAGTCTGAAACACAGCACTATCCAGCTCCTGTTTGGTCTTGGCCGTATTGAGGAATAGCACCGTAACAAGGAACATACGCTCATTGCGGCTTTGCAGATCATCCAGAATCTTCTTGGCCTCGCCGCCATAAGTTGCAAGGTCGCTCGGAATAATTTCCATATCATAACCAGACCTCACAGCTTTCTTCTGTTCCTCAATCTTCATACGATCAAGGTCGGTGATTTTACCCTTGATCAGTTTGATGGCTTTCAGCTGGTCTACCGACTGCACATGAATACTGACCACCAGATTTTTGTCCATGTCCAGAAACTCGGCCAGCACCTTATCCGTCAGTTCCGGGGCAAGGATGTTCAGATAGGATGCTGCACCGTAGGTGTCGCCCATCATAAAGTCCTTTCCGCTCTTGAACAGGAAACTGGTCGGGGCAATGAAGTCTTTAGTCGTCATGCCGCTCTGCAGGATGCGGTCATAGCTGAAATCGAACTTCTGCTGTTCCTCCTGATGAAAGGTTTCGTACATGATCTGAAGCCGTTCCACGCCGTTCAGCGGGTAGGCTTTCACACCCAGCACCTTGAAATTGTTGAGAATATCGGTTTCGATACGCTCCAACCGGGGCTTTGCTTCCCGGACACTCTTTGCTTCGATGCTGAACGTGATGTACTTCGTGCGCACCAGACCATTGTTGCCCTTGGCAAGCTGCTGTTTCAGCATCTGCGCATATTCCATACGCACATCATCAAACTGGTCATGCTGCGGCTCGATCTGAATGACCCTGTTGTACTCGCTCATATCGCTCTTATGGTTAATGAACGACAACTGAAAGCGAATACTGGCATCGAAGTAGTTAAGGAAATCGCACCAGCTTTCAAAGATGGTGTTTTTGTCCTCATTCTGCGCCAACTGGTAGTTAATGTCGTAGAATCGGACAGTTTTGGAATACAGATGTTCCTCCACCCGGCAGATACCGTCGCGCCCCATTTCCAGATACGGAATAGAACGCTGCACGGTCAACCGCTGTTCCTTTTCGTTCTCCGCAGGTTTGCGGAAGAATTTCTGGAAGAAGCCGCCCGGCTGCGGTTTCTTTTTCGGTTCACTTTTTACCAAGAATGCCTCCTTTCTTCTGGATCGATGCTGCGGTTTCCAGTTCCCGGTCATACAGGTTTTCGATTTCATAGCGGCGTACCGCAGAGCGTTTGAATCGGACACTGATAAAATTCGTCAGGATGGTTTCAAGGTGCATCCCGTTTTTCTCGTACAGAGCAAAGAAAAATTCCGGCAGCATCAGAAGCACCATGCCTGCCGCTGCATTGCTGGTTCCCAGCGTATCGCGCATGAGAAAATAGAACGGAACGCCGATGCTCGCCGCAAAACCCATACACACAAGCTGGCGTTTCGTCAGGTTCAGAAAGACTTTATTCTTCACTTTGGAAAGGTCTTTGGGAATCGTTACATAGGCCATGGATTACCAGAACAGCCAGACCGCCGCCGGGAAACGGCGTTGTCTGCTGTCTTTTCCTTTCATTGGATTTTCCCGGATTTAGTGACTGCCGAAGATCTGTTTGGACAGACTTCCCGTTTTGAGCAGCGAGAAACAAAGAATCACCGTGTAGGCCATTGTGCCGAACAATGCCGAGTGAATATCCGAAGATACCCGGATGCTACCGATAAGGGCTGCATAGATTGCCACGCAGACCATCATCAGGAACGCCTGGAATGCCAGCGCGAACAGCCCTCGGAAGTAGTTTGTACCCACATGGCCCCATTCACGGTTACTCATGGTTGCAAATGGAATCGGAGCAAGCGAAGTGTAGAGGTATATTTCTATCATTCTGCCGTACATAATCACCGTGATAACCACCGACAGAATTTTCAGACACCAGCTTACAACAAGGGTTTCCAATGCCAGCGTCACCAGTTCGCCAATCGCCATTGTTGCCATTGCCGCCTGCATCTGCATGGAAAGAGAACTAATATCAATGGCGGTATTGCCACGGATAATGCCGGAGGAAGAATTTACCACCGACTGTCCAATGTCAAATACCGCCATTGCAATATCGAACGTATGGCTGACGAGATAGACCGCGATCCACATCTTCACGAAATACTTGAAGAACATCCATGTGTCTACATCGTGCAGATTGTTCCGTTCCGTCAGCATCGAGATCAGTTCATAGCAGAGGATCAGCGTAATGATGATTCCTGCAATGGGAATCACCACCGAATCCGAAATGTTACGGATCATGCTGAAAATGCTACTGTTCCACCCTTGCGGTGTCTGCCCGACCTGAGCAGCGATTTCACTGGTCTGTTGATTGACCGCTGTGAACATCGTACTCAGGTTGGACTCCACCATGCCGGAAAGAAGTTCCCTCATCCATTTTTCGATTGCTGCGAAAATATTATCGAACAATGGCGGGTTTTCCTCCTATCGCTTGTTGATTAGCCGAACAGACCAGAAAGCAGCGGGATCAGCTGGGTGCCGATGAGGATGACACCGCCCAGAATACTTGCCTTGCCGGAAAGCTGTGTGCCGAACTTTTTGCCGATGCGCAGACCCGCCATGCAGAGGATGAAGG
>ERZ779660.822-NODE-822-length-17220-cov-49.227556_pt1 | contig 17220 bp, 10 predicted proteins | sample MGYA00511906_ERZ779660 | MGnify/ENA primary metagenome ERZ779660 (study PRJEB29588, sample SAMEA2156906) | human gut metagenome | biome: human gut; feature: human-associated habitat; material: faeces | place: Denmark | collected 2008/2010 ... | reverse complement strand
TTAATTAACTCCTTCATTTTCAAACGATTACGTTAGAATTAACAGAGTATTGTGAAAAGGAAGTTTGAGAAATACTCGGAGGTCACCGTGGCCTCGGGAATGACGGGAGCGGAGGTGGCTCAAAAGATGCTTCGCGACAACGGCATCTTCGACGTGAGGGTTCAGCCCCATGAGGGGTGGCTGAGCGACCACTACGACCCGAGCTGCAAGACGGTGAACCTCTCGCAAGACGTGTACCACTCCAACTCGGTGGCAGCGGCCGCGGTGGCAGCCCACGAGTGTGGCCACGCCGTGCAGCACGCCCGGGGCTACGCGTTTCTCCGACTGCGCTCGGCACTGGTGCCCGCCGTGCAATTCTCCAGCAGCATCATGACATGGGTCATCCTGGGCGGCATACTCCTGATCAACGTGTTCCCCACGCTGCTCCTGATAGGCATCCTGCTGTTTGCGCTAACCACGCTGTTTAGCTTCGTCACGCTGCCCGTAGAGATCGACGCGTCGAGACGCGCCACCCAGTGGCTGCAAGGCGCCGCCATTACCAGCCACACCCAGCAGCCCATGGCCGTCGACGCCTTAAGGTCGGCCGCTTACACCTATGTGGTGGCGGCCCTGTCGAGCCTTGCCACGCTGGTTTATTACCTGTCGATATACCTATCGAGAAGAGACTGAGGGCGCTAAGGGGGGATGGGCCCATTTTTGTCTCTTTTTGAAACGTTGCAGATGCGAATGGGCAACAATCGTTGCTTTCGCCTGCAACGTTGTTTTTTTGTTACCCACCCAACCGTTTTCGTAATTTTGCGCCATAATCATTTATTATGGCAACAAACGACGTGTACAAAAGATTGTGTTTGGACAACAACTCCAAGGAAGTTTTGCAAGGCAAAGGGGGCAACATCATTCCCCCACCCGAGAAGGAACCCCTATGGAAAGGGTTCTTGGAGAAATTCAAGGACCCACTGATCATCGTGCTCTTGGTGGTGTTTTGTTTCTCGGTGATGGTGGCAACCTACGAGGTGTGCTGCCAGGGAGCGCCGCGCAGTTCGTTCATCGAGCCCTGCGGTGTGCTGGTGGCGCTGCTGCTGGCCACAGGCGTGGGGTTCTGGTTTGAGGTGAAAGCCGCCAAGGAGTTTGACGTGCTCAACCAGGTGAAGAACAAGCGCAAGGTGCAGGTTATCAGAAAGATAGACGGACAAGCCAAGACCCTCTATGTGCCCAAGCACGACGTGGTGGTGGGCGACATCGTGAAACTGGAGGGTGGCGACGAGATACCCGCCGACGGCATCGTGCTGAAGGCCAACAACCTCATGGTGGACGAGTCGAACTTCACGGGCGAGCCCTACGCCTCGAAGAACGCCGACGGCGCCGTGGGCGACAAGGAGGTGGCCTACCCCGCCAACATGCTGCTGCGCAGCTCGACGGTGATCGAGGGCGAGGCCGTGATGCAGGTGCAAAAGATCGGACTCGACACGGAGGAAGGCAAAGGCGTGGTGCAGGCCAGCCAAGACAGCAACGTGAAGACACCGCTCAACCGACAACTCGAATACCTGGGACGCTTCATCTCCCTGGCCAGCTTCGTCATTGCGGGCCTTATCGTGGTGGGCCGATTGGCCTACTATTACCTCACGGTGGTGAGCGTGGGCGGGTTCGAGTGGTTAGGCTTCTTCCAAGTGCTGATCAACTCCATCATGATTGCCGTGGCCCTCATCGTGGTGGCCGTGCCCGAAGGACTGCCCATGAGCGTTACGGTGAGCCTGGCCCTGAGCATGCGCAAGATGCTGAAGGAGAACAACCTCGTGCGCAAGCTCCACGCCTGCGAGACCATGGGCGCCGCCACCGTGATCTGCACCGACAAGACCGGAACGCTCACCGAGAACAAGATGCGGGTGATGGCATGCTTCCCTGAGGAGGGTGTCGACATGGACCTGCTGGCCCGCGGCATCGCCATCAACTCCACAGCCAACCTCTCGACCGACGAGCACGGCGCGCCCCAAACCATCGGCAATCCCACCGAGGGCGCGTTGCTCAAATGGATTGCGGCAAAGGGCTACAACTACGAGGCGCTGCGCGAGCAGGCCAACGTGGCGCAGGTGGTGCCTTTCTCAACCGAAATCAAACGCATGGAAACAACCACCGTCGAGGGCGAGCGGTTTGTGAAGGGAGCGCCCGAGGTGGTGATCGGCTTGTGCGACGACTTCGGCGTCATCGACAAGCAACAGGCGCTGACGTTGCTGGCCACCTATCAGGCCAAGGGCATGCGCACCCTGGCCTTCGCCTACCAGCACCACGGCGCGCTGGCCCTACAGGCCATCGTGGCCATTGCCGACCCCGTGAGAAGCGATGTGGCCGAGGCCATCAACACCTGCCGAAACCATGCGCACGTAAGGGTGATCATGGTGACGGGCGACAACGCCCTGACCGCTGGCGAGATAGCCCAACAGGCAGGACTCGTGGAGCGTGGCGAACCAGTCGTGGCGCTCACAGGAGCCGAGTTTGAGGCCCTGACCGACGAGGAGGCGAAAACGTTGGTGGGCAACGCCGAGTTTAAGATCCTATCGCGCGCCAAGCCCAACGACAAGGCCCGCCTGGTAGGACTGTTGCAGGAACGGGGCGAGGTGGTTGCGGTGACGGGCGACGGCACCAACGACGCACCGGCCTTGAAGAAGGCGCAGGTGGGACTCTCCATGGGCGATGGCACGGCGCGCGCCAAGGAAGCCAGCGACATCACCATCATCGACAACTCGTTTGCAAGCATCAACACCGCCATTCTATGGGGCCGCTCGCTATATCTCAACATCCGTAGGTTTGTGGTGTTCCAAATGACCATCAATGTGGCGGCCTGCCTCATCGTGCTCTACGGCGCATTTATGGGTTTGGACTCGCCGCTCAACGTGACCCAGATGCTCTGGGTGAACCTCATCATGGACACCTTCGCAGCCATGGCGCTGTCGTCGTTGCCAGCCGACCCCAGGGTGATGAACGACTATCCGCGAAAGACCAACAGCAAGATTATCGACCGGGGCATGATGAAGATGATTCTGGGATCGGGTCTGGTGTTCTTCGCCATTCTCGTGGGAATATGGCAGATGCTGAGCCATGGCGACTACATGAGCTTCGAGGCGCTGCTGAGAGATTTCGACATCGACCATCTCACCGACTTCTCCGCCGCAACCCACGTGCGCAACCCACACGAACTGGGCATCTTCTTCACGTTCTTCGTCATGTTGCAGTTTTGGAACATCTTCAACGCCCGCTATTTCCGCACGGGCAGGAGTTTGGTGGAAGACCTCGTCGACATGGTTCGACGGCCTTCGTCGATCAAGCGACACTACAGCACCGGCTTCGCCTTCGTGCTCGTTGTGATACTCGTGGGACAGTTTCTCATCACCAACGTGTTTGGCAAGATGTTTGGCGTGGAGGCCTTGTCGGCCAACGATTGGTTGCTCCTCGTCGCCGTCACGTCGCCCGTTCTCCTGATCGGCGAAGTGTTCAGGCTGCTGCGCAACCGCTTGGCACGAAGGTAAATCCCGGCCTGCGCCCCATCCTGGCGCAGGCCGAGTCATAATTCGGGATAAAAGCCCGCATGGCTTCGCGTTATCTTGACACAAAACCATTATCTTTGCACCCTCAAAACGCACGGACCCATACAGTCACATCCCGAATAGGATCGTCAGGGCGTAGACTGGACAAGGGTGCGACAGGCGTGCTTTGTAGATTCTTGAGCAACAAAATGAAACATCAGACAAACGCATTGGGACATAGACGGGCGCGTGGTTGGAGGGCCGCGGCCGGGTTGGCAATGGTGGCGACACTGCTGCTGGCAGGCTCACCGACGGCCGGGGGCAAGAGCATCGACCCGCAACGGGCAGCGCTCATAGCCCAGCGCTACGTTAGGTTGGCGGGGGCAGGCGCGGCTCAGGCACCGGCACGTGGCGTGGTTCCGACATCTGGCGCACCTTATTATCTATTCAACGACGCCCGTGGCAACGGTTTTGTTGTCGTGGCGGCCGACGACGAGATGGGTGAGGTGCTGGCCTATGGCACCGCCGGACCTTTGGACACGCTCAATGCCAACCCCTGCGTGAAATGGCTGTTGGAGGGTTATCGCCTTTCGTATGAGGCATTGCGCCAGGTCGTTACAAGGTGCAACTGGAGTTGACGGCCGACGAGGATGGAACCCAGCACTATCCCATCAACCCAATACACGACTGCGACACGGCCTACCTCGAAGTGGCGAAGGCTGAGGAACGCCCATTGCTGGCGAAGGCCGAGGTGTTTCTGGCCGACGACTCGAACGACAAGGTGGAGGAGGGCTATATCGACCTCGCCAAGCAGTCGCTTTTCAAGCTCGGCGTGGCGCTTCGCGCATCGGAAGGCCGCACCTACGAAGGTCACGTGAGGATGTGGAGCGAAGACATGGCGACAAAGGAGAGAACACAAGTGCAGGGCATCGACGACGAGGTGATCGTTTCGTCGTCTTACGATGTGCCGCTCTTCAGCTACTGGTTGCGCAAGGGCAACCTACCGTGGGCCGACGGCCACACCTATCGCATCATCGTGATGGGGCAATGGGAGGGCGTGGATGTGGAGCTGGGACATGCCGATGAACCTTCTTATTGCCTGAAGCGCGAAGGCGATCTCGTTACCCTTTTCAGAGGCACGCCCACACAGATAGAAGGCGTGCAAGCCTTTGGCGTGAGACGCGAGGGCTGTAGACTCGTGGTTTCGGGCAGTGGGACGAGAACCGTGAGACTCTATAACGCGAATGGTCAGCTGGTGAGACAGATATCGACCCGTGGCGAACAGGATGTGGTGTCGCTGCGAGGCATGCCAAAGGGTGCATATTTGCTACGATTGGAAGGCAAACGGAATGGCTGCTGGCGAATCCTTTGGGACGGACGCTGACATGCATTCTTCCACATGATGGACGTTGTAGGTCCATTGGGAATGACGGACCTGACAGGCCATTGTGCATGAAGAGCAATTGGCTTGGGCATAACGAACGACCGGCGTGGCTAAGGAATCCCGCCTCAGTTATTCGGGCCGCGCTTTGGCGGTGGGCCATTTTTGTTGTACCTTTGCAGCAGAGAAGTGTTTCTGTTACAACACAAACCCACCAACCATGTTTCAAAACCGCAATAAAAAAGGAGAACTTTTGAAAAAGCGACCGTCGGCGATGCTGTTGCTTTTGCCTATCGCCGTGCTTGTGGCGATGCTCATCGCCACCATCAAATCGTTTGGTAGCGACGCCCTCAGCGGCGCCTCGCAAATAACGCTGCTCACCGTGGCCGCCTTCTGCGTGCTCATCGGCATGGGCTATCTCAATGTGCCCTGGGCCAGCTTCGAGAAAGCCATCACAAAGAACGTGTCGAGCGTGTCGAGTGCCTTGGTCATCTTGCTACTCATCGGCGCCCTTGGCGGCATTTGGATGGTGAGTGGTGTGGTGCCCGCCCTTGTGTATTATGGCGTGCAGATCATCCATCCCAACATCTTTCTTGCCTCCACGTGTGCCATATGCGCCTTGGTGAGCGTCATGACGGGTTCGTCGTGGACCACCATCGCCACCATCGGCATCGCCCTCATGGGCATTGGCCGGGCGCAGGGCTTCGCCGACGGATGGGTGGCCGGAGCCATCATCAGTGGCGCCTACTTCGGCGACAAGATATCGCCTCTATCTGAAACCACCACGTTGGCATCGGGAAGCCTCGGCGTGCCATTGTTCAAGCACATACGCTACATGCTCATCACCACAGTGCCATCGATGGCCATCGCCCTCATTCTCTTCGCCATTGGCGGTCTGCTCACCAACAGCAGCAACGCGCAAGACATCGACACATTTACGCAGGCCATCAGCCAACGCTTCAACATCACGCCGTGGCTGCTCTCGGTGCCTGTGCTGACAGGTGTGCTCATCGCCCGCCGTGTGCCGCCCATCATTACGCTTTTCCTATCGTCGCTCTTGGCCGTGGGCGCCGCCATGATTTGGCAGGCCGACGCGCTCAGGGAGATCGACCCATCGCTCTTCCGCGCCGCCATGCAGAGCCTGTGTGGAAGCACCTCGCTCCACACCGACAGCGACATGCTCACATCGCTCGTCGCCACACGCGGCATGGGCGGCATGATGAACACCATCTGGCTCATCATCTGCGCCATGTGCTTCGGCGGAGCCATGTCGGCCTCGGGCATGGTGGGCGGCATTACCCGTCTGTTTATCCATCTCATAAAGGGCCGCACCTCGCTCGTGGGATGCACCGCCACCACGGGCCTGATGCTCAATGTGGCCATCGCCGACCAATACCTGTGTATCCTGCTCACGGGCAACATGTTTCGCGACGTGTACGACAATGAGGGCTATGAGCGCCGATTGCTCAGCCGAACCACCGAGGACGCCGTTACCGTAACCTCCGTGTTGGTGCCCTGGAACACTTGCGGCATGACGCAGAGCACCGTGCTTGGCGTGTCGACCTTCTCTTACCTGCCTTATTGCTTCTTCAACCTGCTGTCGCCGCTGATGAGCGTAGTAGTGGCGGCACTCAACTATAAGATATTCAGGCGCAAACCGTTAGCCGAACAAAATTAATGATTTTTAGGTGCCTATTCGTTTGAATGTGGAGAAAAACGTTTATCTTTGCATAAAACGACGAACCTATGGCCAAATTTATCAATCCGTTCACCGATATCGGTTTCAAGCGAATCTTCGGACAGGAGATATCGAAGCCCTTGATCATCGACTTCCTCAACAGTCTGATGGAGGGCGAGGAGCACATCGAGGACATCACGTTTCTCGACAAGGAGCAACCGGCGCTCTATGAGGACGACCGATCGCTCATCTACGACATCTACTGCCGGACGGAGCGTGGCCACAACATCATCGTGGAGATGCAAAACAAGTCGCAGCCCTACTTCAAGAACCGTAGCATCTACTATGTGTCGGAGGCCATTGCGCGACAGGGCGAACGCGGATCGTCGTGGCAGTATGCCATCGACGCCGTGTACCTGGTGGCGTTTCTCAACTTCAGCCCGATAGACTTCGACAAGAAGTTTCGCACCGACGTGACGCTGACCGACAAGGAAACGCACAAGATGTTCTCCGACAAGGTACGCATGACGTTCATGCAACTGCCCCTGTTTGCCAAGGAAGCCGACAACTGCGACAACGATTTCGATAAATGGATTTATGTGCTTAAAAATATGGAAACATTGACACGACTGCCATGGGCGGCCAAGAGCTCCGTGTTCCAACGTCTGGAACAGATTGCCGACGTGGCCTCACTGACAAAACGGGAGCGCATGAAATATGACGAGGGACTTCGCAAGTACCGCGACACCCTGTCGGTGCTCGAAGGCGCAAAACAAGACGGCCTGGCCGAAGGACGAGCCTTGGGGCATGCCATGGGTCATGCTGAGGGCTTGGCTGAAGGACGAGCTGAAGGACGAGCTGAAGGACGAGCTGAAGGACGAGCTGAAGGACGGCAAGAAGGCTTGGCTGAAGGCTTGGCTGAAGGCCGACAAGAAGGCTTGGCTGAAGGACGGGCTGAAGGCGCCAATAGCGAGAAGCAGGACACCGTCAACCGGTTGCTTGCTGCAGGCACAAGCATCGACGTCATTGCCATTGCCACAGGTCTCTCGAAAGAAGAGGTCGAGAAACTGATAAAGTAAGACTATCGGCCATGGTCGACCGAGAAACGCCCAGCGTGTTTCACCACGACTTATGCTACAAACACGGATTACGCTTTAGAGAACAAACATCATGTTGGTTAGGAAAGCGCAATCCGTGCTTTTTTATGAAATGCCAGCCTCAACTTACACAATATCCCAAACAACCACTAACGAAAACAAAATAATCCAATGATCAAGAAATTACTATCAATCACGCTCTTCGCCCTGGCAAGCCTTACATCGTTGGCTCGCCCGCATGGCGAAGCATTTGCTATCCTTATTGAGAAAGCCAACATTACCGGACAATGTTTCCATTTCTACGACCAATGGTCGACCCAAGACGTGGAGGACATCTGGAACCAAGGCAGAAACGCCAAGTCGGTGAACTACACACGGGCAGGATGGCTCGCCATCTCACAAAAAGAAAGTGCGGATCAAAAATACAAGTACAACTCATTCAAGGAGATCAAGAAAGCGGCTGACAACGAAGCGAAGAATGGCATCTTCCTACATTCGCTGACCCTGGCAGAAGTGGGAACACGCTGGTACTGGATTGGCCTCTCCGAGAATCGTCCCAACATATCGCGTCAGGTAGTGGAAATGGTGAAAGTCAGCAAGCTCAACCAATGGATGGCCGAGAAAGCCCAACAAGGCCTGAAGGTGATTAACTGCGCCAGGAAAATAACCGAGTGTGCTGTCGTGGCACACGACGGAACCGACATCGACCGCCAGGAGGCCTGCCTCTATGAGACGGCTCAAGAAGCGCTCGACGACGTTAAGAGGCATTGGGAGGCAGGATGGCGCGTCGGCCTGATCGATGTGTCACCCATGAACAAGTACACCATCGTCTACAACACCTACACCACACCGCGCGAAGGCGAACAGTATCTGGCTTTCTGCGATTCCAGGGAAAGTGCCAAAAACTTCATCAATGAGCACGCTCACAATGGTTACTTCATCACCCATGTGGGCGGGGCGTTCTACCCTGGCGCTACCGACGAGAACGGCAACCCCATGTCGTTCATGCAAATCATGAGCGGACTGGTTTCCACCACTGCCAATCTCGTAGGATCCATCAATGGCGGCAAGGATGGCGGTGGTGCAAGCGACGGTGGAGGAAGCGACGGCGAGACGGCCAACACCGCATCGTGCCGCACCCAGGAAGACTATCAGAGGGAATATGACAAATGGGCCGAGAAAGCACGCCACGCAGCCTTGTCGCATTATAAGAGCAGCAAGATCGACAACCAAACCGGGCACAAGTCGGGCGAGATAACAGCTGGCAACCGCAAGATTCTTCGCAACTACCAAAAGCTCATGCGAGGGGTAGCCGACGCCGCCTCAAAGGCCGGATTCACCCTAAAAAGGGCCGACATAGAGTCATTCGTTCCCTAACCACCGCTCCTGGCAAGCCCACTGACCGACGGTCAGGGTGAAGCGGCCATGATCTCATAGCTACACGTTGCGGATGCACGTGTTGCATGAATACCAACGTTTTCGTTAAGCCAGATGAGCAGCGCTAAGTTCACTTAAGCTCTGCCATGGCGAGAAAACGTGCCATGAAATGGAAGGTTTTCGTTAAGCCAGATGAGCAGCGCTAAGTTCACTTAAGCTCTGCCATGGCGAGAAAACGTGCCATGAAATGGAAGGTTTTCGTTAAGCCAGATGAGCAGAGCTAAGCTTGCTTAAGCTCTGCCATGGCGAGAAAACGTGCCATGAAATGGAACAAATGACCAAGCATTCCATCAAATTCTGAACCCAGAGGGAGTGCTTTTACAAACAGATTCCGTAAATTTGCACCTGCCCGTTGATGTTACGAAATGACAAAGCGACACCTGTCGTACCCAACGAAGCGACATGACACTTGTCGTAAGATGATAACGCTTTAACCCAAACATATATAAAACAAAGATATGAAGCCTTATAAATTTGAACCCTACCTGAAAACCACATTATGGGGTGGCTATCAAATTGCGCCTTTCAAGGGAATATTCACGGCGCAGCCCAATATCGGCGAGAGCTGGGAAATAAGCGGTGTGCCCGGACACGAGAGCGTGGCCATCGACCGCGGACTGGTGGACGACATCGACATGGGCCTCACACTCACCCAACTCATCGACAAATACAAAGGACTGCTCGTGGGCAACAAGGTTTACAAGCATTTCGGCAATAAGTTTCCGCTGCTCGTGAAATTCATCGACTCGCGACAGGACCTTTCCGTGCAGGTGCATCCCAACGACGAACTGGCCATGGAGCGCCACGGCTGCGCCGGAAAGACGGAGATGTGGTATGTCATCAAGAGTGATGTGGGGGCGAAAATTTATAGCGGCCTCAGGAAAAGCATCACGCCCGACGACTATGAGCGGTTGGTGAGCGCCGACAATGAGGAGAATGGCGAGAACCCAATGGCTTCGGTCATCGCCACCCACGAGGCGCACGACGGCGACTTGTATTTCCTGCCGGCGGGACGACTGCACGCCATTGGCGCCGGCAATTTCCTGGCTGAGATTCAGGAAACATCCGACATCACTTACCGCGTGTACGATTTCGGACGCAAGGACGCGCATGGCAAGCCGCGCGAGCTGCATATCCAGGAGGCGCGCGACGCCATCGACTACCAGGTGTGGCCCGAGTATCGCAGCAGCTACGACAGCACGAAGCCTATATCGCAACTCATCAACTGCCCACACTTCATCGTTCACCGCGTGGTGGTGCAGGTGGCCTCGCAAGTCGATTTCAAGACCGACTCGTTTGTGGTGGTCATGTGCCTGTGGGGTGAGGCCAACATCAATGGCGTGCACATCCATCAGGGCGAAACCATCCTGGTGCCGGCCTGCGAGAATGTGCTCTACATCTTTGGCAACGCATCGTTCCTCACCGCCACGCTTTAGCGGGCGCTGATGTGGGAAGCGTCCGCCAAGGCGCGGTTTATTCCACCAACAAGGTTATCCTTTCGCCGTCCTTGAGGTTGCGCCTAACGCCCAGTCCCTGCCTGCAAGGCGAAAGCCGCCAACAGGAGGCCCAATAATAACATGCCGCATCTCATTCCTTCTGTTTTTTATATGAAATACGAGCGGAAATGCCGAAACACTTAAAAGCACGGGCGGGCATCAACTCTGACATGAGTGATAGCCGCTATAGCACATGATGCGGGGGCAATTTCTAAACAAGTTGTGGAATACCCAGAAATCTTTGAGCACCGTTACGATTTTAACCAAAATGCATGCGTTTTGTTCATTTCATCCATTCCGAACTTAAGCTTTGCATCTTCTGAGTGGAAAGTTATAGCGTATAGCTCCTCAGCCAAGTCGAAGAACCCTTGCCCTTGCTTGAAATCACCTGCATGGATGGCAACGCTTGAAAGCATGGGCCTTCCTTCTTTAACTTCGTTCCACGAAATATCGCCAAGTAGATTGCCAAGCACCCCTCTGTCGTAAGGGTTTGACATATCAAGACGTACACCTGATCGCTTAAGAAGGTCGGTGTAGTTTATCACCGACTTTCTTTTAGCTACTTGTATAAGAACCTTCTTTATACGAAGATGGTCTTCTGTGTAAGGCACCAATTCACTCATGGTAGTTTGAATTTCAGCTTGAACAGTTGATTGGAATTGCTACATAGTATCTTATTCTTCAGCAGAATCCTTCATTGCTTGAACCTTTTCATTAATAAAGAGAATTTCTTCGGATGTCAACTGATATTTCTTGCAGAGGAAATCATTGACGTCGTCTACTGAAAGACTCCAGTCGACATCAGAAGTCTCGCCAAAATCTTGCTGCGGAACATACTTCCATGTTTCCGGCGTTAAATGATGGGTTGTTTTCAGAACTCCCAATAAAGCACGAACAAATTTTGTAGCTATATACTTTTTCACAGCATTAGCTTCACATATTGAGGAAAAATTGCCAATGCTGATAAACGTCTCAGTATTTCCAACACCAGGCTCACCTACAAAAGGAAGAGTCAAGGTTTCACCAAACACACCATTGGAGTTAGCACTTGACAAGAACAACTTGTATCCGTCAAGGTTCTCCACTTCTCGGATATAGTCGCGCCTTACGTATTTCATGGTTCTTACGTTGCCTACACGCCCCAATATGCGAATGTACTCGTTCTCATCGTTTGGCTTTTCGTCAAAGAACACCTGTGGAAGGCGCTCAAAGATATTTGTCGACACATCGTAAGGATGGCCATTGCTAAGCTGGCCGATGGCCTCAGGATGGTCCTCATGCATCTTGTCGGTAAAGCGATAAGCGGTGCGTGATATCACCATGTCGCTCATAGGCTTGAAACCTTTATGGTTACTAACAGTTTGCAGGATGGCATTCAGCTCGGGATACGGAGTGAACAAGCCTATAGGCCCCTTGTTCACCTGGTCATCCCTGAGGCTGATGGTTATTCCGCCTTTGATGTCTGTGTCGTCGAACAGTTTGTCGCTCTTAGGCCAAAATTCACAAATGCCAAGATACTTATCTTCCAGCATCTTCTTATTCCATGCTTTAGGCGTACTGCCAGCGTTAGACAAGAACCTTGCTGGGTGAATCATTTCCACCACACCCGAAACAGAATACGCACAATCCAAGAATAGGTTATAGAGTGGGCCATTGTAGGTTTTCTGCTCACCCACTGCATTATTCTGATACGGCGGATTACCTATAATAACATCTGTACCCAACGTAATAAGCTCTTCCATTATCTTTTGCTTCTTTTTCTCGTTTATCAAATCATAAGAATTGTAATCCTCTATCACATTCTTCACTGGTAGCCCCAACAGCTCATAAACCTTACGCGTAAACTCGTAGGTTAATGGAGAGGTTGGCAACGAATAAATGGTGTTCTTTATCTTGTTGCCAAAAGCCTTGAATAAAGCATTGGCAAACTCGCCTTGCTTCGAGGCTATATCAAGAATTCTTGTTCCTTTCTTTATTCTGTTGGCAGGCAAGTAGGCTACCATCTTGTCGGCAACCCATGTGGGGGTGACGACTTCAGAGGTCGATAGCCTGCCAAATTTCTTCATGGCCCTTTCCACGCGTTCGTTTTCGGGAACCGACTTGTCGTGCGACAACTGGTTCATGTGCGAAATCTTGTAGTCCAAGTCGCTTAGCACAAAGGGATTAATGATGGAGCGAATGGCCAACAACACCTCTTTTCCAATTCCCACATTGCGCGCAATGCGCCTATTGGCTTCGTTAGAACCAATCGTCTTGAGAATGTCGTCGAGCGATGCCACTTTGCTATCTGTTAGGAACGCAAAAAACAATATCAAGGAATAGAATGTCGACAATTTCTTGAGAAGTTCATCTTGCTCATCCTTACTGTTGCCGTTCTCATTCTTAGGCGTCGTCCCGCCTTCGTCATCTTTGCCGTTCGTGGCATCGCCTGTGTCTATGTCGTCACCGTCTTCTTTGTAAGCAGGCATCTTGATGCCTTTCTTCGATCCAATGGGGTATAGCGTTTTCAAGGCGCCAAGCACATCTTCGTTTGTAAGCAGACTTGCGTCGACTGGTATATCGGTTGCTTCGTCCAGAATGCTCTTGTTGGCCGAATACGCATCTACTGCCTCAAGAATGTCGTTGGGCTCCACCTGCCGCATCTTATCCTTATTGATAACGATAATCGGCGATATTCTCAGTTCCTCCGCAATGCGCTCACTCAGTTTGCCGTTGCCTTTCTTATCGGTGTTGACATTATAAATCTGCGCCTTCGACTCTTGCATCCGAAACATTCTCGCAGGTTCAAAATCAACCAGCAGCGTCTGCGGCTTCATATTGTACTTGATAACATGGCCTTCCTCGTCTCTATATTCGCGCACATACTGGTTTTGCAAGCGGAAAATAGCCTGGTCGTACTCTTGCGGCGACACCGTGTCTTTCAGATAAACCATTGTGTCCCATTGCTCAACGGTGGTACCTGTAAGCATTCTGTTTACCGTCAACGTAATGGTCTTAACGCCGTGGCTCTCCAGTTGTTCGATCTTGTCCTTTACATCGCGAACCGTGCGAAACAGCCCTTCGTTTTCCACACCAGCAATATTGAGCAACTCATATTGGCCAAGACATTTGAAATCGTTTTTATGCTCCGTTATCAGCGATTCGGCAGCGTCGCAAGAAGCACGATAAGGCAATACGAACACTATATGCCGACATAGTTTGCCGTTCTTGATTCGATCGTCGTTGAGGAATCCAAGGATGTTATTGTCCTCCTTACTTCCATCTATTGCCATCAACAAGTCGAGCACCTCTTTCTCGTGCACGAATTTCTTGTGGCTCCCATCATTTCTTTTAAGTATCGATTTTGGTCGCAGCAATTCGTTAAGAGCATATTCCACATGTTCTTTCTTAAGTTCCTCCATTTTCCTCAATGCCGATTCGTTTAGGTTGAACGCAAAGCGAATCATCTGGGGAAATCCATAGTATGGGTTGTCCCATTCGTTGATGTTGTCGGCGTTGATATGCTTATTGTCCCATTGTTCCTTATCCTTTACGATATCGGAAAACTGATAGAATGCTATGACGTCGTCTTTTTGAAACTCACTTCCCATTAGAATTCGATAGGGAGTGCCCGAAAGGTGCAATCGAACCTTTGAGCATAAGCGTTTCAGTTCCTCATTGTCGTCGTAATCATCGGATGTGTCAGCATATTTCGTTTCCGACTTAAACTCCGTCTTGCTACCTCTCAACACCTTGCCATACTCTTCGGCACGAGCGCCATAGTGGGTCTCGTCGACAATAAGCATGTCCCACTGACGTGAGAATATGTTGGCATGCTGCGACTTGATAGTGTTGCCGCTCAAATCCTGAAGCGTAAGGAACACCACTGCCCTATGTTGGTTTCTGAGAGTGTCGCTAACGGCGTCAGGGTTTCTTTTAAGCGAATCGGCATCTATGAAATCGAAGCCTTCGAAATTCTTAACGCTTTCTACCGTCTTCTTCCATTCGTTCTTCACGTCGGCCTTGCCCGACACAACAAGTATAGCCCTGTACCTCTTGTTTGACAGGACGCAGCTGAGAGCTGTAAACGTTTTGCCAAAACGCATCACAGCATACATCAGAAGGTTGGTCCTCCCTTTCTTTACAGCTTTTGTGAAATTGGAAACAGTCTCTTCCTGATTGGGGCGCAAGTCAAACGGAGTGTCGCCACGCTTGTAGGTAAATGTTTGGGCTGTAGGACGTTCCGCAAATGTATAAAACTGATATTTGCCCTTGTTTTCAGCGAAATCCCTCTTGATGTCGTCAATAGCTTCCATAACATCCTTGTCCGACGCATGCTCGAAGAACTCCCTGGAGTAATAAGGCAGTTGCTCCATGTCGGAAGGGAGCAGTCGGTGCAACCGCTTGTCATGCTCAAGATAATAGTGGATTGCGAAATCACGATAATACACATCTTGATCGACCTTCGATATGGCCGAATAGGCTTTTTCAAGATCAGGGAAGTACCGACGCCACTCATTGAGACGCTGATCTATAGGACGATACGTGTCGCCCACTTTCAGGTAGTTGGGCACGGTACCTGTAGTAAATGCGTAAATCTGTGGCTCCACACGCCCAATGATGTATTTGTCAAGAATGGAACGATCCATAAATTACCGTTTTTTGCTTAAAAGATGAAATGGATAGGTATTGCCCGAGGAGAACGCTTTGAGCAACACGGGTATGCCATTATGATTGTGAATATTGTTAGTCTTGCACCCTGGACAAGGGGTTCGTTCTATCTCGCCATACAGGTTGCGATTTTCCACATCGTGGCACGAATTGGGTATGACTCCTTTGAGGCCATCCATCTGCCAAACATTCCATGATATGATGTCGGCTATTTCTCTTACCAACTCATGATCAGGTCGCTCGCCAAACTTGTATTCGTAATTGTCGATAAAGGTGTAAAGCAGCGATTCACGAGCCAAAAGCAGGTTGTCGCCTTGCCATTCGTAAGCCCTACTGGTTTGGTAGGCGGTTACCGCCGCATCAAACCAATCCTCACGGTTGCAGGTGTTTTCGTTAACGATCCTTAGCTTACGATCCAAAAAGCCTATCCTGTCCTCTATGTGTATGGCACGGCCTGTTGTTGTGTCATAGCGACTTGTCATGAAGGGAGCTTCGCCACACGTAATCTCCATCCAACGCAACTTAACATAGTCTTCCCACGTTTTTCCTTCAGGGATGGCTATTTTCCCCCTAAACGTTTCCCATGTCCTGCGCTCTTCGCCCGTTTCGCGATTGAAGGCGTCTCTTCTTCCAAAGAATTTCTCATCGATGTTGTTGACCATGATGTTGCACACCCAAGAAGGAGTAAACACCTCTGCCATTTTCTTCACACGCTTGCTTTGAGTCGACTTTTTCTTCATAACACGGGGCATAATGACATTGGCATGCTCACCTGTGATACGCTCGGCCTGAATCTCATCATAATAAGAATAACCTTCGCCTAAATGTTCATAGTCGTGAGTAGCCCAGAAGATGTGGTGTGTAGTCCCATCATTCTTGTATGCTGTTACAGAACGATCGGTGAGCAGGATGTTTAAGATATCCTGTCCGTATTCCTCCAAAAGGTTGTTTTCTTGTATGTCAACTTCGTTTGTCATTCAATAACGCGATTAAAAAACGGCAATTAGTAGCTGGAGCGTAATGGAATCCGAAAAGCATTGTCACAACACATGCCTTCACCAGTAGTAATTACAGTCTACTTTTCTCACCTTTCATGGTATGTATGTACATAACTTCGTGCAAATATAACAAATTCTCACGAGCAACGTAAACAATTAGCCATGATATTGAGAACAAATCTGTCATTCATGGATCTTTAGGTGTTTTTGTCGCCGGTGCTCATTTAGGGGTGGATGCAAAATAATTATGTGAGAATTGGACGGGAAACTCGGCTTTGCGGCTTTTCTGAAAGGACCAATGGTCCATGAACTTGGCCGTACCTGTTCATGATTTCTCATTGACACCGCATAGCCATTCAACACTCAGCATTCCACACTCATCATTAATATTATCATTCACCTAACATTCAATATTCCACATTAAAGATTTTTGGTACAAATCTTGTGTTGGGTTTTCGGTCAAAATAGAGGGCGGGGAAGGCGGTTTGGGGCGTTTGGGAGGGCGGATGGGGAGCGAGGAACGGGGCGTTAGGCATGTTTCGAGGGGCGATAGGTAAGGGATCGAGGGGCGGAAGGTAAGGGATCGAGGGGCGGTTAGGCATGTTTCGTGGGTCAAAACATGCCTAACCGCAAGGCGGAATGGGGAGTGGGGAGAGCAAAACGGGTCCTTCGGATGGTAAACACCTGAATGTTAGGCGGTTACAAAAATGCGCGAGAATGGCGTATTTGGGTGCGAGGCGATGCGCGACGGGAAAAACAGTGTAGATTCGGGGGAGGAATGTTGAGAATGTGGAATGGGTCCTTCGGATGTGGAGTGGTTGAATGTGGACCACAGAATGGCCAAGCGAAACAAAATTAAAACACTTATTTCTACGCAAATGCTCGAAGCCATACGTATTATAAACGTAACGCCCCCCAGACCGTCCGAGAACGTCACTTTGAGACTTATCATAGTAGACAGAGCC
>ERZ779660.801-NODE-801-length-17497-cov-2.515709_pt1 | contig 17497 bp, 17 predicted proteins | sample MGYA00511906_ERZ779660 | MGnify/ENA primary metagenome ERZ779660 (study PRJEB29588, sample SAMEA2156906) | human gut metagenome | biome: human gut; feature: human-associated habitat; material: faeces | place: Denmark | collected 2008/2010 ... | reverse complement strand
CATACCGGTTTATTTTCCACGAAGATCACACTTGTATCATATTGTGCCAGCCCATTTACATCATATTTGAGAATCCACGTTCTTTCACCAGTATCAATATTCCATCTGACAAGCCCATTTCCCGAAATCATATTAGAGCTGTTCACCTGATAATATATATCGTTGTCCACCATGGCATAAAACTGATTAATGTCACTTGGCGCAGCATTCATTTCTCCTGCTTTTTTCCAGTCTCCATCTGAAAGTCCGGCATAAAAAAACTGCATTTTTTCTGTACCTTCATCGTAAATCGGAAGTATCAATTGTGCCTCATCCGTAATTATAGGTTCATAAAACATCTGTTTTCCCTGTACATCACGCTCTAAAATAACATCTCCCTGCTGTGAAAAAATATAGAGCTGCTGATTCTGGTATTGATTTAATACCCACAGTCTGTCCGTTGACACCGCATGACAGCTTGCATACGGCAGACATGGCAAAACCGTCTGCCCATACTCTTCTAAGCCAAGCTCCTCAAATATACTGAAAAACTCATTGACCGAATTATTTCCCTTCAAATCTGTAAAAATAATTTTATCCGACTTCTGGCAATACATTTCATCTTCAAGTTCGTACTCAGCCCACCTGAACATGTAGCTATCATCCGCAAGCACATCTGCACTGACTATGTAGCCTATAGCCCCGCTGACACCAATATCCTTCGGAGTGAATTTTATGCTCTTAACATTGCCGCCGCAATTACCGCTATCAGTATTTCCTGCATTATCGCCACTAACCGCGCTGTCATTATCATGACTATATACATCCAATAAATATAAGGCATTCTCACCTGTGTCATACTCTCTGTTTTCATTACATTTTACCCCCAGAAACCAGGTGTACCTGCCATTTCCATCTGTCTGGATTTCTGCCGCCTCTTCCATATTGTCCGAATCAATATAATGCTCCCACCTGCAAAAATCATTCAGATAATACGTTTCCTCAACCTTCAGCTCATCCGAAGCTGTAAACATGCTGGTTTGCCGGTCTGGTTCGGCAGATTCCCTCTCCTTTTGTTGTTCGGGTGTCTCCCGTTGATTTTTACATCCCATGTTGCAAAGAACTAATATTATAAACAACAAAAATAATATCTTTGTTTTTTTTATCTTCATTGGAGACACCCTCCCACTTTAATTATAATGTGTAAACTGAATGTAGCTATTTAAAATAATCCAGACTTTCGCAATGTTTGCAGGTATGCGATTCCCTGTGACGAACTCTTGTGGTTACAATTCCATGTCCGTTAGGACACGTCCATGTGTACTTGTCCTCTGAAATAGTAATATAGCATTTTTCATTTTTTAGCACACCATTCTCAGAATATGTTGCCGTGTGCGATTGGTAATTTGCTCTTCTCCCCATACTGTGCACACAGTTTACTATAAATTAATAGTATAGTTCCATAATAATCTCTTCAATAGCTTTAACCATGACAAATGAAGAAACTATATACAATATTTATTCAAAGGAGATAACACATTATGAATTTCAAAAAAATTTTTATAACATTTGCTGCAGGAATTGTTTTAATCAGTAATATTTTAAATCTGACACATATCTTCAGTAACGATAACTCCCATGATTACTCTATAAGCGTTTCTTCGGATGATGAAATTGATGAGCTGTCTAAATAATATTATTTTACGCATTTTTATCAAGCCATTTTTTCAGCTTTTCTGCTCTTAAGGTATATCCGTAAAAATTACATATTGGGTACGCAGTCCGGCACATTTTTATATCACTTTGCGTGACAGTGCCGGCTTCGCTGTTATTCCATAATATATTATATAAAAATGATGTCATCGCGTATGCCCTCTCACATTCGATTTCATCGGCAATTCCGTTTACAGATAGCTCGTTGGACTTATCGTATTCTCCCATATTGCCGTAAAAGCTTGAACTGTAGAAGCAAACTACCTCATATTCCTTAGCGAAAAGTCTTTTCAGAAGCTTATTCTGTGTATAATTAGACAGCATTTGTTCATACCTGTCAAGCTGCTCATAATTTTTTAGTTTATCTGCACACCAGAAATACTTATTTATTATCATAAGCTCTATTGGAAGCATACAATGATATCTGCCTATATCCTCTATGCTAAACGGCAATAAATCCGCACACTTTAAAGCATCCCTATAATCCTTATTTTCAATATTGATTTTACAAAGCAACATCTCATATTCAAGTGCCATTTTATTTAATTCTATTGACGTATCAAGTATCGTCTTCAGTTTATAGATTATCTTTCTTTTTTCCTCATAATTTCCTTTCTGACTGCCGCACACCAACTCATCCCACAGCTTGTAAGCTTCAATATCATCCGCAACAATGACATCGCTTCTTAGAACTCCCTTTAATCCCAGCTTGTCTAATAGTTCCCTTGAAGTATTGTAGCTCGGAGAAACCTGACCCTTTACAATTCTCTGCACGTTTCTTACGCTCTGTGTAGTCCCGGCAAGCTCCTCTATCGACATGCCCTGCATACGTCTTCGCTCATCTATAAGCCTGTTCACACATCTAAATTCACAGTCAACATAATACGGATACCATTCAAACAATTCCCGCTCATGCCCATTGCTTTTAAACAGAACATCTATACCTTTTAATAGCTCACTATAGTTTACGATATCATAATGAGATTGGCGCTTGTCTTCATTCAGTCTGATAATATTCTTAAGAAGTGGTCTGATGTAATGAAGCCTGGCTGTCTTTCTCAATGTGTCCAACGCTGATATACAATGTCTTAACATTTCATTTTTTTCCATGGCATCCATATTATCTAATCCGATATCATCTATAATGCCGCACACTGTCTTGGGGTAAATACATACAAGATTCCATTTTTCCACATTACTTTTCTCACAGTAGCGTAACAACAGCGCATATATGCCGTACGCTGCCTTCTTTTTTCCAAGCAATGCATTGAGATGGGCGATATCAAGCAGCATATATGCTTCATATATTGTTATGCATACAAGCTTTTTCATCTGCATGTATTCCGGCATGGTAATGCAGATTGCCGCATCATAAAATCCCTGTGCAGCCCCTGTTCTTCCTCTAAGCTCTGCTATTCTCCCTTTCATAAACAGAATAAACTGATTGTTAAGCGGCATATCCTTATATCTGCTTCCGTACCGCACAATTTTCAGCTCCGCGGTGTCAATCCTGCCGTCCTTGATATCCTCAAGTATGTACAGTCTATCCATCATCTCGTCATAATCATTCTGCACAAGATAGGTTCCACAGCGCCCGGAATTAATCCCAAGTCTCTGGCAGATTGCTCTCAGGACATGCATTCCTCCCGCATATTCCCCGCTCTCCAGTTTGACATAGACACTTTTACTGCATATTCCACTGCTGACATCATTCACGGAAAGCCCGAGCCTTGTACGCTCGTTTTCAATTACTTTTCCAATATAATTTTCATAAGTATCCAGCAAGCCGTATCTTCTCCCCCAAATTTATAATTCTGAATAAAATATAGTTATTTTAATAATAACATATATCAGCTTAACATCAAATACTTATTAAAAAAAATTGAACATAATGCGTGAAATGCACTATGTCCGATTTTCACTTGATATTCCAACTATTTTCTTTATCACTGTGAGACTTCAAACAGTATGAATATATTATTTTCATTGTGCAAATTAGATATATTTAATCTGTCTGCCGCATCACCAAGGCTGCTGATAGCCGACTGAATAATGCCATCATCTACCTGCTCCCAAAAAAATATTATATTCTCCTGAGTATCTACTCTGAAAGGCACATCACCAACTGCCTCCCTAATTATCTCTGTAATTGCCAGACTCAGCAGTTCTTCATCACTCATATCGTATGAATACTGTAATGAATTATCTGACTTCTTTCTCATATAATCAGTTATGGTATCATCATGTATATCTGCCTGCATTTCTACTGTCTTCCACGCACCATTTCCATAATCTACCAGTTCATTTATCTCATACCATTTCCACTTGCTTCCCAGACAGAATGTGTACTTGATACATGTTTTTCCTTCGTATGTTGTAAGAGTGGCATATTCCGGTTTGGCAAGAAATTCCGTTTTTCCATTATATATATCTGTATGATTGTCAAGATTATCTATGGTATCCCAGAAATATTCCTCATATTCATTGGTATCACATGCAATGTTTACCCTTGTTCCATCACGCACAATGGTAAACATATGTCCTTCATCTGCTGTTTTAGGCTCAATCCTAACAAACTCATTATCCTCAAGCTTATATACACTAAGGTATGAAATGGCTTCTCCTGAAGATTTGAATTCCGGAACAAATACAAATATTTCATTGACGCCATCACCTGTTATATCCGCCCCCTGAATTGCATTTGAATAACTTCTGTTATAATAATTACCATATACACCAACAATACATTCCAAATCATCATCTGAAATATTATAATTTTCCTTCATGCCAGCTTTCTCGCCATGTGACAGTGATGAATGGAAATATAATGTATGCCCCTTTTCTTCATCCTTTCTATTTTTTTTAATATATAAATGGTCTGCGATTCCATCACCATCAAAATCCACACCACTGCTCTGGGTAATGTAATTTGAATCATCAGGCAATTCAAGAGTCTCTCTTTCATCTTCAACATATTCCGCCATGCCCTGGGATGTAACAGTATGTTGGGATTCTTCAAGCCCGATTTTTGAGGTGTTATTACAACCGGTCATAAAGAAAAAAGATATACTTAATATAACTAAAGCAAAATACTTTATCACAGCTTTTCCTTCCTATTGTGTCAGTTTTATAAATGGGACAGGTGTCAGACAGAAGCCATGAAACGGCGGCAGACACGTGCCTGCGGGTGGATGGTCTGTGGCTTGCTGTGTGATGGCTGCCCTTACGCACTATCTGTATTTATCGGTCAGCTCCCTGCTCAGCTTTTTGATTTTTTCAACCGCCGCATCCGACATCAGGGTAAAGTCCTCACTCTTAGCTTCACTATATAAAGCCCAATTAGCATTCTGCGATATACTTTCGTGTGCCGTTGCATTGACCTCCGAATATGGAAAGAAAGGAGAGAACAAATACTCATCACGCTTATTGTATATATCCATATATGGCGTCTTAATGCAGTCATTAAGCAGAACAAGATATTCCCTACCCGACTTCATTTCTCCCACAAAGGACATATTGATTGAGCGCATATCGAGGAAAATACAGTCAGCTACAAGTACATTAATCGTACTTCCGACAAGCTCCTGCCCGCCTCTATACACCCTGTCAATTCTCACGCACTGTGTTGCACATGCAAAATTATATTGGAGCCCGCTCTCGCAGGTCACCTTGAATATGTATTCGTTATCATCACCGGTTTCCCTGATTTTCTTTATGGTGTTATCTAAAAGTTCGTCAGGCAGAATTCCGACACTATACTCTTCAATGATTTCCTCACTGAAATCTTCAAAATGACTTGAACTCCACAATCCATAGCCCACGCAAAGCATGAACAGTACTGTCGTAATAATAATAGTATGCGAAAATCTAATCATACCTTCGTCAGCCTCCCATCAGACATACTGTATACTACATCAGCAAGCATATCTATATCTTCACGGTTATGACTTGTGATAATAATAATTCTGTTTTCATCCTTCATATTCAATACCAGTTCTCTTATAAGGCTGACTCCGCCTTCATCAAGAGAATTAGTCGGTTCATCCAAAAGTAAAATAGATGGATTATCCATAATTGCCTGTGCAAATACAAGCCTGTGCTTCATACCCAATGAATATTTTCGAAATGGTCTTTTATCATCCGGGTCAAGTCCCACCCTGCTTATATATTCTTTTATTATTCTTATGTCCGGCTTTTTGTTAATTCCCATAAGAAATGAAAGATTATCCACAGCGGACAAATCCGGATAGAGTCCGGCATTTTCAAGCATTATTCCCAGTCCCGGCAGCATTTCAAAATCCTTATGGAGTCTTCTGCCGTCCAGCGTCACTGCTCCCGAATCCACCTTCATCAGCCCGGACAGTGCCCGGAACAGCATTGTCTTTCCCGAACCGTTTCTTCCAACCACAGCATATATCAGCCCGCTCTTGAACTCAGCAGATACATCGTCAAGCACCTTTTTTTTCTTAATTGTCTTTGAAGCTTTATCAATCTTAAGCAGCATTACCGTTCCCCCTTTTTCAATTTATCTGGTTCTCCGAATTATTTCCCATAATATCCATTTTTCGTATTGCAATTAACCATATCAGCACAGTCACAGAACATGCGACCAGCAGGTACAGCGCCGATACCCCCATATCAAAGTTCAGACCTCCGATATTAATTAATTCGTTAACTGCATCAATTGTACTGCTATGTATCTTAATGAACAGATGGCAGACCGGATTCATCCACAGCAGAAATGCATATTTTTTAAAATATTCATAACAGTCTGCATTCGTTGCTTCACCAACTGCACAATAAAAAGCTATGCATGCCATACATACAGTCTCCACAAGTGCAAAGCCTGCGCCGCTTGATATATATACAGCAATGAGGTTGATCAGCAGTGTTGTTGTCAGTGCAAACATTGTAAAGCAGAAAAGATAGAAAATAATAAAGAATATATCAGCCACCGTTGCCGCTTCAAGCTTGCCGGATAGCAGATTAAGTATAATAATCACAGCCAGATTAATACCAAGATAGACTACAATATCAAGCGCCAGCTTTGCAAATTCATGCAGAATCCACTTGCGTCTGTCGCCCATGCGTGCAAAATAATACACGGAGGCTTCACAAAAATGTCTGTAGATTTTTGTTCCGTACAGGACATGGATGAACGCAATGTTCATATAACAGAACATCAAATAGCTGCTGTTCGAAAATAAAGCCTCACCATTTCCAAATGACATTCTGAATATCATATCGGCAATGCTTACATTATCTGTCGCCAAAAAGTATACTATAAAAGTAAACGCTCCCCATACTGCCGGAATAATATATCCCTGTTTTCTCACAGTATCCATCCCCCCGTTTTTTATATAGAATTCTATGTTCAGATAAGCTCGTCCTTTTTTATGTGTGCAGTCATAATACCCACGGAAAAGCAGATAAGCACTACAAGTGTCATTGCATACGCCATGTAATTTTTACCACTTATGAACAGACGTAATATCAGAAAGTAATTCGTTAAATACTCCAGCGAGAAGGTCGAGCAGATATTTAACAATATATATACCGAAATCATGGTGAATATCGCATACTTTATTTTACTGCTGGAACTCACCGCCGCATTGAATACGGCCAGTACCCCCGACACCATGCCAAACAATACTACTGCGAGCAGGAGCCATAGGAACCTGTTATTTATAAAGAGTTCTGAGAACGGATAATCATATATTTCTACCGCTGTTTTGTATAATTCAAAATTTGACGGGTCTCCGTGTGCTGATGCCGGAAGGCATATAAAGGAGATTATAAGCTCTGCCACGAATGGAACTGTAAATATGATAAAGGTGCTGAAAAAGACTGCTGCAAACTTAGAAAAATAATAAGCGGACTTTCCCGACCTTGCCTCGATATATATCCGCATCCGGCTTCCGGTATCATTAAAAAAAGACGTAGCTGTCGGAAGTACCACTAAGACCGGATAGAATGTCATCAGAAAGAATCCGCTTTTTGACCACATAGACAGCGTGGTAATATAGGCAATATCATACATCTGCGAAATGAAGTGACGGTCAGCAGCCGTATTGACGTTGTTAATAAAATTCCACAGTACAAAAAAACACATTGCCAGCCATGTAATAACCGCACAAGGCCGCCTCAGCATTAACGACATTTCATTCCCGATGTTTCTTAATATGTTTCTCATAGTCGGTCTCCTTCACAATTCATGTCCTACCGTGGAATAATATAATACTCTGACCATGCCCCCTCACCCTTGTCTGACTTGGTGTTAAATGACTCAATCAGAATCCTGCCATCATATTGACCATCTTCTCCTACATATAATTTCATTTCAATGTTACCATTAACCGGCTGATTATCCTCACTGTTACGTTCATCACTCAGATAATAAAGGTAGCGTTGTTGTGTATATTCAGAATATACCGGTGATAAATCTTTCTCATTCGCGATATCATATATGAATATCACTGCCGTATTGTCGGCAGAATCATATACATGTAAAACAAAATCCTTATTACCGTCACCGTTTACATCCATAAGGTCACTATCGCTTCTCCAATGCAAGGTAGCTCCCCACGGAACACTCACTCTTTTATCACCATATTCCATATACAGCTGGCCTGTTGAATTAATCTCCCACACAAGCCTTATTCCCTCCTCAGAAAAAACGAAATCCCATGTCTGTGAGTTCTCATTGTATACATAATCCTGAAAGGTGTCCTCATTTTTATAGCTCATATTCATTGATTTCTCAGGTTTCGGGGTGGCTGTCTTGGCGCGCTTAATTCTCTTGGCCTCGGTCGTTACCGCCATGTCCGAAAAGACATATTTTCCCTCATCAACGGAATAGTGGTATGAGAATTCAACCTCCAGCTTCGCCTCACCCGAGTTCTCATTGTAATTTATTTTTAATATATTTTCCTCATCGATAGTTGAACTCAGATAAGCACCTGCGTCAGCGGAGAAGAAAGACAGGGGCAGATTATCAGAAGATACATTATCAGTATGAACATAATCATCTCCATATCCGTCCCTTTGTGCTGCAAAATTAATACTCTGAATTACAGCGTCAGCATTCAGCTCCAGCACAACATTGTCATCTTCAATATGGTACGGAGAAATAACCGCACAGTTCGTCCAATCAAAAATATACTCGACACTATATTTTTCATTGGACACACAATAGAGCAGTTCCTTATGTCCATCACCTGTAACATCCCTCATTGCAAACATATTTGAACCTGCAATTAATATGATTGTAATAAAAAATAAAAATAATTTTCTCATTTATGTGCTCCTCCTCAAAAAAATGTATGATAACAGGCAAAACAGTTTTCGTCTGTTTTACCTGTTATCAAGATAGTTATTTGATAAAAATTAAGAATTTTTAGAATGATTTGTTGCAGAACACATTATATCCACCATCCCTATATGGATTTAAATCAGTCTTATATGTTGTAGTATTAATATTGCCTAATGGAACCATCCAACAATCATAATAGCTTACTCCGTTGCCAATTATTTTGTTTCCATCTGCATATGTATTTTCTAGTATACTTTTTACACTTGAAAAATAAAGTTTATTAACTACTCCATAGTACAATCCCGTTGGTAAAGTACGATTGGCGTCTAATAAAATTGCAGCTAATTCATTTGCATATACCCACTGTGGCTTAGAAGCATATGAACTAAAATTATTATACTTAACGCTTTCATAAGTAGAAAATTGCTTTTCACCTCCTGTAGTTTGGCTTACAACACTTACAGCATCGTTTACAGTACAAAAATCACTATTTTGAGAATCTATCCTATTTTGTATTATCCATGCAACACACTCTTGATCTTGGCTATATGTAGGAGACTCTAGCATGATAACTCTAGCCACTATGGTTTGATCAGAAAGCCCCACCGCCCTTGTCTTGGTATTAAATATATTTCTGCCCTCTGTGTATATTTTGGATGTAACCTCCCATTCAGGGTATTCATCATAGAATAATTGTGCTGTTTCAGCACTAATACCATCTACAAAACGTCCGAGTTCTGGTATGTAATATCTTCCGTCAAAAAACCAGCCTGTCTCGTTTTCATATAAATTACCAGCATACCTAAATGAATTAACATTTCCAATAAAGCTTAAATCGTTGCTTTTATCAACCCTATTACCATGATTATCTACGGAATATACTTTATTTATAATATCATTAAAATATTCATATTCCACAACTCTTTCATTATCATATTGGATGCCTTCTATTATCATTCCATCATATACATATTCATACTTTTTTCCTGAATACTCAAATCCATCCAACATTACTGTACCATTTTTACTAGAATATATATATTTTACGACATCACCATCTTTATTTTCTGATACCAGCCGCCCATCTTCATAGCAATACTGTGTTAATACACCATTAACACTTTTAGATACCCTATTGCACTCTGAGTCATATGAATATTTTATATCATACTCATCATTTTTTGCTTCAAGTAAAGTGTCAAAAAAATATCCCGTATCCCATTTAAGTGTCCAACCATCTACATACTCTTCGGACCATACTTCTCCCACCCCTTTGTTTCTTTTTTCTCTCCTCCCAATTCCTCTGCACATACATTTTCAATAAAGAGATGAGAAAAAGCAACCAACAATACCATGCACATTGAACAAATCTTGAATAAATAATTCTTCATAAAACAATCCTCTCTTTCTCTGTGAATTAAATGTGACAGCTGTTACAATTTTGCCATGTTGCGCATCATGGCACCACCATTAATGGTTACGAATATTCTACCCCCTTCTTTTTGATTGCACCATGACATATCATGATACAAATTAATTTCATCATATGTCATGGCTAATAAATTTCTGCCATATATACTTAATCTTATCAAAAGAAAACAGGAGGATTTACCACTATGAAACTTAATAAAATAATATTTGTCCTAATCACTTCACTTGTTCTGTTATCTGATTTGCTCCCACCCGCACATAATATGTATGCGAAAGCAAATGGAAATGCTAAACCTGTCATCACTGAACTTTCTGATGATGACAATGTCATTATTACACAGAAATAGTCATATATTTACTCTTGTTTTTTATCATGGCTTTTTATCCATTTTGCATAAAAAGCCATTCTATTTGTATTTCCCTTGTAGCGTGCCATGATATATGCCATCCTGCAAAAGTCCAAATCCATTTTAGAAACTTTGCCACGCTGCTCGTTATTCCACGCTATACAATAGAGTAATGTAGATAAAGGGTGCATCCTTTCACACTCAATTTCTACCTTAATTCCCTCATTTGCATATCTGTCTGACATATCATAATTGCCGGCATTACCTAAATAATTAGAATAATGCATGATAGCGCTCTCATACATTGACGCATTCAATTTATTTGACAAGTCATCACCGATATATTTATTCATGAACTTATCAAATGCCGGCTGTTCGTCATACAAATGAAGCTTATCAAGACAGTAATAATAGTGAAGAATAATAATCTCTTCTATTTTAGTTAATATCCTGTATTTTCCCGCTGCTTCTATCGGAAACGGTAACAGTTCCTTGAGCAGTCCGGCAGCCTTTGAGAAGTCAATGTCTCCCTCAACCATATCGAGCTTTATTCTCATGAATGACATAGTCATTTTATTAATTTCCAATGCAGCATTTAGATTTTTACACATCTGTGTGTAGATATCCTCAGCCTTTTCATAATCTCTTAATACAAAGCACTCGCCAAATTCATCCCACAGCTTATATGCCCTGATATTATCCGCCACAATCACATCACTTCTAAGTGCACCCTTGAGTCCGAGCTTGTCAAGAAGCATTCTGGATGTCCTGAAGCTTGGGGAGACCTGCTTCATTATTATTCTCTGGAGATTTCTTGCACTGCAGTCCGTTCCTGCAAGCTCCTCTATTGTCATGCCATGCATGATTCTGCGCTCATTAATAAGGTCGTTGACAAGACAGAAGCCGCAGTCGATGTAGTATGGATACCACTCGAATAGTTCATAGTCATGTCCCTGCATTTTGAAGAAACGTTCACAGCCTTCAAGCAATTCCTCATATTCCTCAAGCCTGCACTTGTCATTATCCTGTGCAAGCACAAGCATATATCTTAACAATGGTCTTATATAATGCAGCCTTGAGGTCTCCTTAAGCACTGACAAGGCCGCCAGAGCATGCTGATACATTCTGCTGTATTCATCCCGGTATGCCCTGCCTGAAGCTATGATATCCAGCATTCCGCACACCGCCTTCGGATATATGCATGCCATATTCCAGCTCTCAGCATTGCTGCTGTGGCAATAATCCAGCAAAATTACATATATCTCCTCCGCCTTAGCTATATGTCCTCGCTTATATTCCAGTCCTGCTATATTAAGCATCATAAATGCCTCATACACCGAGATGCATTTGACAGTCTTAATATTATCATAGTCAGGCATGGTAGCCTTAAGAGCACGATTATACAGTAGTATTGCGCTCTCATCATCACCCTCAAGCTGCGCAAGTCTTGCTCTCATATATGTACAAAATTGTGCTGAAAAACAATTACTATTATATTGTGCTTCATATATCTCCAGCAGCTTCTTAGCTGCACATACATCTCCTGAATGCAGTCCTTCAAGTATATTCAGCCTGTCCGACAGCTCGCGAAACTCATCGAGCTTCAGATATATCCCGCATCTGTCAGCATTGATACCCACCCTTTGAAAAAGAGCTCTGATAAGATGCGTACTGCCTGAGGTGCCTCCGTTCTCCAGCTTATTATATATTCCCTTGCTGCATATCCCTTCACATATATCATTAACAGACAGGCTGCGTCTTTCACGTTCATACTTTAACAGCCAGCCGAAATACACCTCATCCGAATCGCACATTCGATATATTTCTCCCATCTACACAAGCCTGTATATTATAACGAACTTATATTCATTTCGCTCATTAGGACTATATATGTATATAGTAGCATCTATATATTTAAATATCAAGCGATTTTTATAATTCAGCCCGAATTATTTATTAACTTACCCACCACATAGCCTCAGACGAAAGCCGTGTAACGGCGACATACACGATTCACAAAAAAAAGAGAGTAACATCACATCTCTGTGCTATATACTCTCTTCTTGTGACTTATCCCGGTTATTCTATATTACTCTTACCTTGACAACTCCATCCATCGCGTTCATCTTATCAATAAGCTCCTGTGAAGGAGTATCTGATACATCGAACATGGTGTATGCGTAATCACCCTTGCTCTTATTGAGCATGTTGTCGATGTTTATTCCTGCCCCACCTACAATAGTTGTGAAGCTGCTTATCATCGCAGGCATGTTCTTGTGGTTGATAAGGATTCGCGCCGTGCTCCTGCATACACCCATGTCACATGCAGGATAGTTGACGGAATTCTTGATATTTCCGTTCTCAATATAATCCATGAGCTCACGAACCGCCATCGCAGCACAGTTGTCCTCGGACTCCTCCGTTGACGCTCCAAGATGAGGGAATGCAACCACCTTCGGCTGTCCTGCAAGCTTGGTTGTAGGGAAGTCCGTCACATAGCGCGCAATCTTGCCTGAGGCGATACCTGACAGAATAGCGTCATCATTTACAAGCAGGTCACGCGCGAAGTTCAGGATGACAACTCCGTCCTTCATCTTCTCGACCGTGAGGCTGTTAATCATGCCCTTCGTATCATCAAGAAGAGGAACATGAACTGTTATATAATCGCACTGCTCGAATATCTCATCTCTCGTCTTTACAAGCTTAACCTCACCTGAAAGGTTGAGCGCATGCTCAACAGATAGGAATGGGTCGCAGCCGTACACCTCCATGCCAAGGGCGATTGCAGCATCAGCCACAAGGACGCCGATAGCACCAAGGCCGATTACTCCAAGCTTCCTGCCCTTAATCTCATTTCCGGCGAAGGCTGATTTAGCCTTCTCCATTGTCTTTCCTATATTCTCATCCGTCTTATTATCCTCGACCCACTTCATTCCGCCTGCGAGGTCACGCGAAGCCATGAAGAGTCCGGCAAGCACAAGCTCCTTGACACCGTTTGCATTAGCTCCCGGCGTGTTAAAGACAACCACACCCTTGGCTGCACATTTGTCAAGAGGAATATTGTTGGTTCCTGCTCCGGCCCTTGCTATGGCAAGGAGTCCCTCAGGAAGCTCCATGTCGTGCATTGCAGCACTTCTTACAAGTGCTGCATCCGCCTGTGCAAAGTCATCAACTATCTCATACTTATCTGAAAAAAGCTTCATTCCCGCCTTGGAAATCTTGTTAAGACAATTAACCTTTACCATTATGCATTCTCCTCCTCGAATTTTTTCATGAACTCGACAAGCTTTTCAACACCCTCAATCGGCATTGCGTTGTAGATGCTTGCTCTCATGCCGCCGACAGTTCTGTGCCCCTTGAGGTTTACAAAGCCCGCTGCCGCTGCCTCCTTGACGAACTTGGCATCAAGCTCCTCATTGCCCGTTACAAATGGAACATTCATAAGTGAACGATCCTTTGGAACTACTGTTCCCTTAAATAGCTTGCTCTGATCAAGGAAATCATAGAGAATCTTAGCCTTCTTCTCGTTGCGTTCCTTCATTGCAGCTAAGCCGCCCTGCTTCTTTAACCACTTGAATACCTTTCCGCAGATGTAGATTCCGTAAGCAGGAGGTGTGTTGTAGAGCGAACCGTTGTCCGCATGTATCTTATATCTTAACATTGTAGGTGTACCCGGAAGCACATCCTCTGTTATAAGGTCCTCTCTTATAATGACAATCACTACTCCGGCAGGTCCGATATTCTTCTGAACACCGCCGTAGATAACGCCGTACTTTGTGACATCCACAGGCTCCGATAAGAAGCATGAGGATACATCGGCTACAAGTGTGTGTCCCTTGGTATTAGGAAGCTCCTTGAACTTGGTTCCGTAGATTGTGTTGTTCTCACAGATATATACATAGTCGGCATCCTCAGGAATATCAAGGTCTGAGCAGTCCGGTATGTAGGAGAAGGTCTTATCTGCAGATGAAGCCACCTCTACAGCCTCGCCGTAGAACTTCGCCTCCTGATATGCCTTCTTAGCCCACTGTCCTGTCACAATGTAGGCAGCCTTCTTATTCTTCATAAGATTCATAGGAATCATGGCGAACTGCTGTGAGGCTCCGCCCTGTAAAAATAGTACCTTATAGTTGTCAGGAATATTCATAAGCTCCCTGATATCTGCTTCTGCTTCCTTAATAATAGTCTCGTAAGCCTTAGATCGGTGACTCATCTCCATAACGGACATTCCCGTTCCCTTGTAGTCAAGCATCTCATCAGCGGCTTCTCTCAAGACCTCTTCCGGTAATACGGCAGCATTTCATCTGCAGCCTCCTGCAGTACCTCCTCTGGCAGCACAGCTGGACCAGCAGAAAAATTATAAACTCTTCCCATATCATTGCCTCCTATAGTCACCTTATATGGCGCATTGTATTTTTTACACCCTGTTTATATGACACTCATTACTCCGGTTATAATATACCGGTTATGAAATCTGTATGTTTAACATTAAAACAATATGTCAGCTTATTTCCTTGAATCGAATATTCAACCGCTGAATTGTCACAATACTTCGTGGAACATAATGTATAATGATAAAATATTCACAAGATGTTAAAGTGAATTCTAACTCATTCATATCAATAAGTCAATACTTTAATGTGGTAAAAAGCAAGCGTGTAAAACTAATTTACTATTTTTTATGGCTTTCTCCGCAACTGGTATGGTCTTTTTTTTCAAAACTGGCAGTTTTAAGAAGCCACTGACAATGCTATTGTATATTGAAGCGCTGAAGTATCACGATACAAAAGCAATATATTTTAATTTGTATCGAAAATAAATAATAAGGAATTCATCATGGTGAACAATTTATCCGGTATTAACCGTGGCAGCCAGAAGAAGCTCGCACTCATAAATGATTTCTGCGGCTTCGGAAGATGCTCGCTTACGGTATCAATACCAATCGTATCCGCAATGGGCGTTCAGGCATGTCCTGTACCTACTGCCGTTTTTTCAAATCATACAGCTTATGAAAGCTTCTACAAGCACGACATGACAGCGGCTCTTGGCAGCTATCTGTCCGAATGGAGCAAGCTCCATCTCAGGTTCGACGCTATATTGTCGGGCTACTTATCATCACCTGAGCAGATTGGCATTACCTCTGAATTTGCAGGTAATTTTCTTGCAGAGGATGGTATCTTCATTCTCGACCCGGTGATGGGAGACAACGGAAGGCTCTACTCTGCCTACAGCCCGGATATGCTGGGGCTTATGAAGAAGCTTCTAAAAAGCAGCGATATCATCACACCCAACCTGACTGAGTGCTGTTTTCTCACAGACACACCTTATGGGACTGTGAAAAAGCTCAGTGGTGCGGCACTTAATGAATGTCTCACCTCCATGGCACAAAGCCTGTCATCCGGAATGAAAAACGGACATGGCGGTGTTGTCATATCAGGTATTGAGTCGGAGCATTATATAGGAAATTTTGTTTATGACCCCTCCTCTGCAAATGATATTGGCAATAACGCCTCTGCGAAGCATAAGCTGATAAAAATTAAGAAGAGCGGTGCGTCCCGATGCGGAACCGGAGATATATTTTCAGCAATTATAAGTGCCTCTCTTGTGCGTGGCGGCAGCCTTGGGGATTCGGTATCCCTCGCAGCACATTTTATCCAAAAATGTATAACGGTAAGCGATAATTACAATATTCCGCTCACCGATGGGGTTGCATTTGAGGATGTACTGTGGATGCTCACACCACACAGTCCAGGCACAGCAGCTGCACAACATAATCTTTAAAAGGAGCTTACATTATGAAAAAGAATATTAAATTAGTTCGTATCATCATCGCCGCGGTGATTTTCATCGCAGGTCTTGTACTCGGAATCAACGGATATTCAAAGAGAATGTCCGACAGCTATGCAGATGCCAAAAGCGTCATAAAGGCTTATAAGGAAAATGCCGACAGTGTAAGTGCCGGTGCATTAAAAACAGCCGAAGCAACAATAAATTCCACCGATATGCTCTACGCAATAGGTCTTGTGCTTGTCGTAATCGGCATTGTAATTTTCATCGCCGCCCTCACAGCACCTAAGGACACTAAGAACGTTCCAATCATTGTTCTCGCTGAGGCTGCCCTTCTCGCAGCACTGTGCTACGTCGGAGCAGGCTACTTAAAGATTGACATTCCTGTAGGAACTGAAAAGACAATGTTCCACCTCGGAAACGTGTTCTGCGTGCTCGCAGCACTCTTACTCGGCGGTATGTGGGGTGGTCTTGCGGGAGCAGTCGGAATGACACTCTCAGACCTTATGACAGGCTATGTGACAAGTGCACCTAAGACCTTCCTTCTCAAGCTGTGCATTGGTCTTATCGTCGGTCTTGTCGCACACAAGGTATTCAAGATTGCTAAGGAAGGCTTCCCTGCTAAGAGACTTCCTGTAGCGGTTGTTGTATCATGTATCGCAGGTATGGCATTTAATGTTGTTGCAGACCCGATTGTAGGCTATTTTTACAAGACGTATCTCCTCGGTACACCTCAGGAGCTGGCAAAGGCACTCGCAAAGATTAACTCAATAACAACGCTTGTAAACGCAATCATCGCTGTTATCGTGGCTTCCGTTGTGTACCTTGCACTCCGCCCGGCACTCAAGAAAGCCGGACTTTTCCGCGAAATATAAAACTTGGGACATGGGGTCAGACCCCGTGTCCCAACTATGTGGGACACGGGGTC
>ERZ779660.796-NODE-796-length-17560-cov-2.171094_pt1 | contig 17560 bp, 11 predicted proteins | sample MGYA00511906_ERZ779660 | MGnify/ENA primary metagenome ERZ779660 (study PRJEB29588, sample SAMEA2156906) | human gut metagenome | biome: human gut; feature: human-associated habitat; material: faeces | place: Denmark | collected 2008/2010 ... | reverse complement strand
GGCGGACTGTTTCGGAAGAACATTACACATCTAAATTATAGTTTTCCCTCACAAGCAGCGTTTCGCCTCTAAACAACAATTCATCTATCAATATCTTCCCCAGTAAAACAAATACCCCGTCCAAAACGGGGCATTTGTTGATTTGGTTGGGATAGTGCGACTCGAACGCACGAATGAGGGAGTCAAAGACCCTTGCCTTACCACTTGGCTATATCCCAGCATTGTACTGGATATTAACGAAAAAGGCACAGGTTAAACCTATGCCTTTTCTTATCTGGGGTGGGTAGTGGGAGTCGAACCCACGATCTTCGGGACCACAATCCGACGCTTTAACCAACTAAGCCATACCCACCATGTATGGCACGCCATGAAGGATTCGAACCTTCGACCTACCGCTTAGAAGGCGGTTGCTCTATCCAGCTGAGCTAGTGGCGCATGGTCTGCATTTTCATATTTATCAAAATAAATAAGTTTTCACTTTCGTGAAAACTATGGAGCGGGTGATGGGAATCGAACCCACACAACCAGCTTGGAAGGCTGGGATTCTAGCCATTGAACTACACCCGCATATTCATTAACTGCTTTAAAAGCACGCATCTCATTGACGCTTGTATATTATAACACAATAAAAATGAAATGTCAAGACTTTTTTGAAAATTTTTCGATTTTCTTTTACAGCTTAAAATTGCCGCCATTTCGTGACAGTAAACGTCCCGTAAAGCAGATACATATTTTATTATTTGCCTCACATCATATCCATCCCTGCCCTTTTAGCGAGGATAGATATGACGTTATCGGCATTTAAGTTTCATCGCTTATCTAGCTCTAAAGCCCCTTGGCATCCTTCAGCGTGATACCGTTTTCACCGAGTGCGATCTTATGGTCAAGACCTACGAACTTGCCGTTTTCCTGCCACAGAACTTCCTTTACAAATGCGTACTTTTCTTCGTCCCACGTTGAAAAATCATCAAGCACAAGTCCGCCCGTATCGCCCGAATTGGCATTGTAGCACCAGAACGTGTGGTTAAGATGGTTCTCGCTTATCAGACGGCGCATACAGGTCATCCATTTAAGATTAGGCTCCTTCATAAATCCGCCCCATTCTCCTATAAGAAGCGGTGCGGTATTGTTCTTGTAGATGAAGAACCAGTTGTCCTGCCAGCAGTCCCGCATAAGGCTGTCAAAATCATAGTCGCCCTCAAACCACGGCTGCTGATAAACTGTAGGACCGTAGTCGTGCGGAGAATACACCAGCTTGTTCTGATATTTTCCGAGATCGACAGGAAAATCCTTTACGCCCCTGAGATTACCGCCCCACCAGTTGAAATAGTAATCATCGTCATTTGTCGAGCTGAAATCCTTGTTGCTCTTAATATCTGTCGGATATATCTCGGTACCCTCTACCATTATAAGCACATTCGGATTCTTGGCAAGTATTCTTGATGCGGCAGTTTCGGCAACATATTTCCAGTTGTTAGCCGAATCGGAATCGTTCCATATCGCCGCTTTATCCGCTTCATAGGGCTTGCCGTGCGGCTCGTTCTTGAGATCGTACGCTATTATCGTATCATTATCCTTATAACGTTCCGCCATCCACTCAAGCGCCTTGTAATAATCCTCTGCGCTTACCTTGTCGGTATACCAGAGATTCACCGTATGTCCTGAAGCATTTGTTTCTGCGGAATGGATGTCCGGCATAACCTTAATACCGTTCTCCTCCGCCAGCTTAAGAAAATAATCGAATATCTGAAGGCTGTTCATACTGTTAAGCTCTGTGTTGTAGGCATTGTTGTAGTTTGCCTTGGGATATTCTCCCGCCGCCCACGAATTTATAAGCTCAGCCGACATCGGCACACGGATAAGGTTGAATCCGTGATCGGCAATAGCCTTTACGGACGACTTAAGCTCACTGTTCCATAAGCCGTCGAATGTATTCGTGCCGGTATTATATCCAAACCAGTTCACACCTGTAAGCCACACCTGCTTACCGTCTTTATCAAGGATTTTGTTTCCGTCCGTATGAAGCCAGTCGTCACCTTGTTCGCCGTCCTTGCTCCTTTCAAGCAGTGCATCAACATCTGCTTCGGAAGTGCCATTACCGTTTGCATTCTGATTATTCTGATTATTCTGATTTACATTTCCCGCTTTAACAACGCACTGCGTTTTGTTAAGCTCTGCCCTGTTTATTTTCAGTTCTTTGTCCGTATTCAGATTACAGCCGATAACCACAGTGGAGCCGTGCTGAATATCCCCGTTATATTCGGCATTTGTCACAGTTACTGTATTTCCGTTTTGGCTGTATGTGCCGTTCCAGCCCTCACAGCCTTTAAGACCGTCTATTTCAACGATTAGTTCCCAGCCAGAAATTCCGCTGTTTGTATTGTTGGTGATACCAAACTGAACCCCGTAATTCAGATTTCCGTCGTCGCCCCACGAATTATCTACGGAATATTGCAGGATGATGCCGTCTTCCGTTACAGCGCCCTGCGAGCTGTCTGTCGAAATATCACTCTGCGTGCTTTGTGGTAATGATGAGCTTTCGCTGTTATCTGCGGATGTGCCGCTCTGTGATGATGACGATTCATCAACGGTTTTCCCTCCCGCAAGAATCACTGCGAGCGTTACCGAAAGCCCTATTATCACCGCCGCCATAGCCGCTATAATTACAATAAGCCATTTAGGCACTGCCGTCTTAACGCCGGCTTTTGCCGCTTCGGTCGTGCTTTCACTCTCAGCCGATATTTCAGGGCTGTTCTGCTCCGGATTTTCTTCCGTTTGCGAAACATTTGTATTCTTTTCTTCCATGATATATTCCCTTTCAGATATTTATTCCGTTACGAAAATCTCGTATTCTCCGCCTTCAATTATATCCGACAATCCGTAAACCACACTGCTCAGCACATATTCCCCGTCATTGATATATATTTCTATCAGATTGCTGTCGACATATATTTCGAGCCTGTTCCCCTCTTTCACAACAGGTGTTTTTGCAATAAGCCTGTAATTTTTATCATTTATAAAAACCGCTGTACGATCAGTTATGATAATATCATCTTCACGGCGGATGATATAACCGCCGATATTTATGCTCTCCCCGTTGTTTATTGCTGTTTTCAGCATATATCCCGATTTATGCGAGGGCTTGCCGCTCTTTTTTGAAAAGGCTTTTCTTATGTTCGGGTGAGGTGAAAAATATATGTGATTATTTCTTATGTCAACCACACGAGGTATACACATCATACCTATGCGTTTATTCTCATTATCGCCTACCGCTTCGGGCATTCTCGCCCACGCAATAACTACACGTCTGCCGTTTTCGTCCGTATTGCTCTGCGGCGCATACAGGTCTATGCCGTAATCAAACATACTGTATTCATCGCTCATAGTCATTTTACAGCTTTTTTCGTCAAAATCCGCAAAACAGCATATTGCCGCTGAATCATACGTCATATTATCATCAAGTATTCCGATGGGTGAAAAGATTACTACGCCTTTACCGTTGACTTCAAAATAATCCGGGCATTCCCAGATACAGCCGAATCCTCTTTTTTCGCAATAATTCACATATTCCCAGTTTTCGAGATTTTCGCTTTTGAAAAACAGGAATCTTCCGTTGTTGTCATAGGTGCTTCCTACTATCATATACCACGCATCACTGCCACGCCATACCTTAGGATCTCTGGTGTCGGATTCCGAGCCTGAAGTGCTGTCACGCAAAGGTTGAATTATCGTAGTTTTCGCATTGAAATTATCAAAGGTATATCCGTCTTGCGAAATAATCTTCATCTGTGACGCTATAAAGCCGTAATTCAGTGCGCAGTTGATATTTTCGGGATCTTCTTCACGATAATTTATTCCGGTATAAAAAATGTGCATTTTCCCGTCATGCTCGACCGCACTACCCGAGAAGCATCCGCTCCTGTCATTTTTCTTGGTAGGATAAAGAGCTATCCCCTTATGCTCCCATGTAACAAGATCGTCACTTACAGCGTGTCCCCAGTGCATTCTGCCCCATACCGGCGCATAGGGAAAATGCTGATAGAACAAATGGTACTTACCTTTATAATATATAAATCCGTTGGGATCGTTTATCCAGTTTGACGGTGATTTCAGATGTATCTTATCCACAAAAAACTCCTTTTCTCATTCGTAAACAAATTTTTCTTACCGTATATCGTCCGATATAACAATTCGCAGAGCCTGCGACAGCTCTGCGAAAGCATTATTGCCTGCTTTATTTTTTAGTAGCGGCATCCTGATTGTCTTTTTTCAGATGCACATCAAGCTGATTATAGGGTATCTCGATACCATTCCGGTCGAACTGCTCCTTGACCGCTTCGTTAAGGTCAAAGTATACCGTCCAGTAGTCCTCAGCCTTTACCCACGGATAACAGGTTATTCTTACAGCGCTCTCAGCAAGTTCGGTTATCCTGATTTTCGGCTCAGGCTCTTTAAGTATAAGCTCGTGAGCGTCTGTGATGCTTTTGAGGACTTCCATCGCCTTTCTAAAATCGGTGTTGTAAGAAATCGTATATACCATGTCCACACGCCTTATTCCAAGCGTTGTATAGTTGGTGACCTTCTTTGATGTTATCTGCCCGTTGGGATAGAAGATAGCTTTATTATCGTATGAATGAAGTTCAGTGTACCACATATTGATCGCTTCGACCGTACCCTCGACATCATCGACCTTGATGTAATCTCCTATTTTGAACGGCTTTGTGAGCATTATGCTGAATCCGCCCGCTATATTTGAAAGGCTGTCCTGAAGTGCAAGTCCGATGGCAACGCCTGCCGTACCTATCACAGCTATTATAGAAGTCATCGGAACGCCGAGAACGGCGAGAACAATAGTAGCAAGCAGCGCATAAAGCAGTATTCTGACCAATGAATAAATAAAGCGTGAAACAGTCTTGTCGATAACATCGTGTTTCATACCCCTGCTCATCATTTTCAGCACGAGTTTGGAAATAACCATTCCGACAACCAGTATTATCGCCGCCGCAATCAGCGTAGGCAGATATCCTACAAAAGCGTTTATCATCTGATTGAAAAACGTTTCTGCTTCTTTTATCTGCTCCTGCGCATTCTCAAGCGGATCGGTAGACGTACCGACCGCCTGTGAAAGCAATGAAATATTCAAGAAAACATCTCCGTTCCGATTTTAATCCGCAGTATCCTCTGCCCTCTCGGTTACCTGTATAGATACCTTGTATTCTCCTGTAACCCAGCTTCTGACCTTGGTTCCACGCAACGTGAATTCCGCAGTCACATCTTTAAGCCCTGCGGTAAGCGTAGTTCCCATAAGGTCAACCGTCGCATAAATATCCTTTGACGCAAGCGCCGCTATTTCATCTGCCGGACCCGTAACATTGACGCTGAGTTCGTTTGTAAGAACATCGACATCGAAATTGTCCGGTGCATTTATAATACGGATATTATCCTTCTGGACAGTATAGCTGAGGAACGTGTAATTCTCCGCATCCTCAAAGGAAACCATAGCGGAGGTGTTTCCGCTGATATTCTTATATCCTTCGGGTAAAGCTATCGGAAGCGTCAGCTTCTGCAAATACTTGGTCGTAAGCTGACTGAGATCTATCGTTCCTATCTCGAACTTCTCCTGTGAATCAAGCGAATCGTCGGGTGAAGAAACAGTGAGCGATTCCGGATAGATGCTGTACTTAAGACTGCTTAAATCAAAGTTTGACGGAACGTTCGTAAACTGTACCGTAAGAGGCAGAGTTTTCTGCTTATACAGCGTTATATTCACGGTGTAACTCTCGTTGTCGTATTTTATATCGGGATTTTCGATTATATCTCCGTTACTGCCAAGCAGAACGATCTGACCTTTTGAAGAAACCGACTCTGAGGTTTCGCCTGCAAATACAGAACGTATCTCAACCGATTTCACTGCGTCTATTGCGGTGCTGTCGCCCGTAAGCGTTATAGTCGAAGGCTCAGCGGTAACGCTGTCTATCTTCATACCCGCCGTAGCGGTAATGCCTTCAGCTACAGCCTTCATACTGCCGTCGGAAATACTGAACGTTTTTGATACCGTCTTTTCGACCTTGAGCTTAACGCTCAGACCCTCATCGTCAACCGTACAGCTGTTTTCCTTTACCGGTGTTACGTTAACCTTTACCTTATATTCACCAGGCGCCGTGATAGCCGACAGATCCGCACTGGCTGTAAAATCGCTTGCAGTAAGGTTTCCTACCTCATATCTTTTGCCTGTTACCTGTACGGTTATCTTATCAACATAACTGTTCGTTACGGAAAGCGCATTTTCCGTCATATATTCCGTAGCCTTGACTTCAACCGGAATATCGCTGACGTGAGTTGTGACATCGGGGAATATCTGCATCGAGATTGCAAACCATACAATAACGGCAATCACAAGTGCGAATATGATAGTTTTTAAATTCTTGACAAAGTTCTGAAAAAAGCTTTTGAGCCATTCTTTCATTATTTATCCGCCCCCTTTTCTTTTTTTGCATCGGGTGCGTTTTTCTTTTTTTTCTTTGACGCTTTATCTTTCAGTTTCTTGCTTTCGGGCTTTTCCGGAATCAGCTTTGCCGTAAGCAGCTTTCGCAGTGTATCCTTATTGTAAAAGCGTGTAAGACTTCCGTTTTCGGCTATAGATATAGTACCGGTTTCTTCCGAAACAACAACTATCACCGCATCCGAAACCTCGCTCATACCGATAGCCGCTCTGTGACGGGAGCCGAGAGCCTTTGAAATCAGTTCTTCCTTCTGAGGCTTAGGCAGGAAACATCCTGCGGCATATACCTTGCTGTCACGGATTATCACCGCACCGTCGTGCAGCGGTGTGTTCGGGAAAAATATATTACCGAAAAGTTCAGGGCTTGGCGTTGCGTTGATTATCGTACCGGTGTCTATCTGCTCACCGAGCTTTGTTTCACGCTCGAATACGATAAGTGCGCCCGTAGCGGTCTGCGAAAGCTGTTCGCAAGCCGTACAGACAGCCTCTATACAGTTATGTATGTCGGCGGTCGCCGCATCCGTCTTACTTTCAAAATTAAGAGCCAGCTTTTTCACCTTTGTGGTTCGTCCCATTTTTTCAAGCACACGGCGAAGCTCAGGCTGGAATACAATAAGTATAGCGATAATTCCGACATTGAGGAAGGTTTCTATTATAACCTTCATCGCCTTCAGCTGAAACTGGTTTACGACAAAGAAAAGTATAGCAAGCAGAATTATACCTTTGATAAGCTGCTCCGCCCGTGTTTCCTTGATGATTTTAATGCCTTTATATATGAGATAGGCAAGAAGGAGAATATCAAGATAATCAACAAGTCCCATTGTTGCAAAAACACTCTGTATATTCTCCCAGATATCCTTTAAATACTGGATCAATTTTTCTGCTCCGTTCCTAAAACTGCTGTTGCAGCGAATTTCATAGTAAGTTTATATATAATATTGTATCATTAAACGGCGATTATTTCAAGGAGGAGCGGGAAATTTTTTCTTACTTTTCACAAAGATTATCGAAACAGCAGATATCCGCTCGCAGCGGCACAGCCGTCTTCACCGCACAGATAGCGGAAATACGCCTGTCATATCTTATACAGAGTATATTTTTCGTTGCCGGCGGAAAACATTCTTACAAAGACAGTTATATCGGGTTAGCTTAAGCTGACTCAAAAAATTGTACAGGAAACTAAAAAATTCTGAAAATTTTCACTTTTAGAGGTTTACATTCCGGAACGATTATGATATAATACTAAGTTGAAAGCATACGTCTTGGTATGACTGTATGCAAAAACAAAGGAGGACGATTCCCATGGGAAGACAAAAACTTACTATGGACGGTAACAACGCCGCAGGTCACGTGTCTTATGCGTTTACTGACGTTGCAGCGATTTACCCCATTACACCATCTTCAGTAATGGCTGAAGTAACAGATTCCTGGTCAACAGCCGGAAGAAAGAACATTTTCGGACAGGAAGTAAAGGTAGTAGAAATGCAGTCAGAAGCCGGCGCAGCAGGCGCAGTTCACGGCTCTCTCGCAGCAGGTGCATGTACTACAACTTACACAGCATCACAGGGCTTACTGCTCATGATCCCCAATATGTATAAAATTGCAGGTGAATTACTGCCCAGCGTTATTCATGTTTCCGCTCGTGCTCTTGCAACACACGCACTTTCTATTTTCGGTGATCACAGCGATATCTACGCTTGCCGTCAGACAGGCTATGCTATGCTCTGCTCCACTAACCCTCAGGAAGTTATGGATCTCGGTGCTGTAGCTCACCTTTCAACATACGAGGCAAGAGTTCCTTTCCTTCACTTCTTCGACGGTTTCAGAACATCACACGAGATCCAGAAGATTGAAGTATGGGACTATGAAACACTCGACAAGATGCTCGACCACGAAGCTGTAGACGCTTTCAGAAACAGAGCTCTCAATCCCGAGAAGCCCGTTCTGCACGGCACAGCTCAGAACCCCGACATCTTCTTCCAGGCAAGAGAAGCAAGCAACAAGTACTATGAAGCTACACCCGCTATCGTACAGAAGTACATGGACAAGGTAAACGCTGAGATCGGTACAGATTACAAGCTGTTCAACTACTACGGTGCTCCCGATGCTGAGCAGGTAATCATTGCTATGGGCTCTGTTTGCGATACTATCGAAGAAACAATCGACTATATGTTAGCTCAGGGCAAGAAGGTTGGTCTTGTTAAGGTTAGACTTTACAGACCCTTCAGCGTTGACGCTTTCGTATCTGCTATTCCCGAAACTGTTAAGAAGATCACAGTTCTTGACAGAACAAAGGAACCCGGCGCACTCGGCGAACCCTTATACCTCGACGTTGTTGCAGCTCTCAAGCAGGCAGGCAAGTTCCAGGATGTACCCGTATTCACAGGTCGTTACGGTCTTGGTTCTAAGGATACTAACCCCGCTCAGATCATTGCAGTATACAACAACACAGAAAAGCCCAGATTCACAATCGGTATCGAGGATGACGTTACAGGCCTTTCACTGCCCATCGGTGAGAACCCCAACACAACTCCCGAAGGTACAACCTGCTGTAAGTTCTGGGGTCTTGGTTCAGACGGTACTGTCGGTGCTAACAAGAACTCTATCAAGATCATCGGTGACCACACAGATATGTATGCTCAGGCATACTTCGCATACGACTCAAAGAAGTCAGGCGGTGTTACGATTTCTCACCTTCGTTTCGGTAAGTCGCCTATCAAGTCAACTTACTTTGTAAACAAGGCTAACTTCGTAGCTTGCCACAACCCCTCATACATCGACAAGTACGATATGGTTGAGGACGTTGTACCCGGCGGTTCATTCCTGCTCAACTGCCAGTGGACAGTTGACGAGCTTGACGAGAAGCTCCCCGCTCCCGTTAAGGCATACATCGCTAAGAACAACATCAACTTCTACATCATCAACGCTATCAAGGTAGCTAAGGATATCGGTCTTGGCAACAAGACAAATACTGTATTACAGTCTGCATTCTTCTCAATCGCTAACATCATCCCTGCTGAAGATGCTATCGAATATATGAAGAAGGCTGCTTACAAGTCATTTGCTAAGAAGGGTGACGACATTGTTAAAATGAACTACGCCGCAATCGAAAAGGGCGCAGGCGAGGTTATCAAGGTTGACGTTCCTGCATCTTGGGCTGACGCTGAGGGTACACTTCCCGTTCACACAGCTACAGGTGACAGAAAGGATCTCGTTGATTTCGTTAACAATATCCTTATCCCCGTTAACGCTCAGAGAGGCGACAAGCTCCCCGTATCTACATTCGTAGGCATGGCTGACGGTACATTCCCCCAGGGCTCTGCAGCTTATGAGAAGCGTGGTATCGCAGTAGATGTTCCCGAGTGGATTCCCGAGAACTGTATCGAATGTAACCAGTGTTCATTTGTTTGTCCTCACGCAGTTATCCGTCCCGTAATTCTTTCCGAAGAAGAAGCTGCTAAGGCTCCTGCAGGTGCAAAGATGAAGGACGCTATGGGTCTTCCCGGCATGAAGTTCGCTATGGTAACTTCTGTTCTCGACTGCACAGGCTGCGGCGTTTGCGCACAGGTTTGCCCCTCTAAGAACAAGGCACTCGTTATGAAGTCACTTGATTCTCAGATGAACGAACAGCCCATGTTCGACTACGCTGTTAAGGAAGTAGCCGACAAGCCCGAGGTTCACGAGAAGTTCAAGGAAACAACAGTTAAGGGTTCACAGTTCAAGCAGCCCCTGCTCGAATTCTCAGGCGCTTGCGCAGGCTGTGGTGAAACTCCTTACGCTAAGCTCATCACACAGCTCTTCGGCGACAGAATGTACATTGCCAACGCTACAGGCTGTTCATCGATTTGGGGCGGCTCTGCTCCCTCAACTCCTTATACAGTAAATAAGGAAGGCAAGGGTCCCGCTTGGGGCAACTCACTGTTCGAGGATAATGCTGAGTACGGTCTCGGTATGTTCATCGCTCAGGATACATTAAGACACAGAGCACAGGGTCAGTTAAAGGCAATTGCTGAAAAGACTGAAAACGCTGACGTTAAGGCTAAAATCGACACATACTTCGAAACAGCTAACGACGGTAAGGCAAACGCTGCTGCTACAAAGGATCTCGTTGCTGCTCTTGAAGCTCTTGATTGCGACTGCGCTGAAAAGAATGCAGTTCTCAAGGCTAAGAACTACCTCGCTAAGAAGTCCAACTGGATATTCGGCGGCGACGGCTGGGCATACGACATCGGTTACGGCGGTGTTGACCACGTTCTCGCATCAGGCAAGAATGTAAATGTATTCGTATTCGATACAGAAGTTTACTCCAACACAGGCGGACAGGCTTCAAAGGCTACAAACATCGGTGCAGTTGCACAGTTCGCTGCAGGCGGTAAGGACGTTAAGAAGAAAGATCTCTCCGGTATCGCTATGAAGTACGGTTATGTATATGTTGCTCAGATTTCAATGGGTGCAGATATGAACCAGTGCTTAAAGGCAATCGCAGAAGCTGAAGCATACGACGGTCCTTCACTGGTTATCGCTTATGCTCCTTGTATCAACCACGGTATCAAGGGCGGCCTTACAATCGCTCAGAAGGTAGAAAAGGAAGCTGTACAGGCAGGTTACTGGCATCTGTTCAGATTCAACCCCGCTGCTCCTGCAGGAACAAATCCGTTCACACTCGACAGCAAGGCTCCTACAGGCGATTACAAGGAATTCATGATGAGAGAAGTTCGTTACAACTCTCTTATGCGTGCTAACCCCGAAAGAGCTAACGTACTGTTCGATAAGGCTGTTGCTAACTCCAAGAAGCGTTACGAAGATCTCGTAGGCCTTGTTGAATACTACAAGAAGGAATACTGCGGCGAATAATCCGCACGAAATAATCTAAAAGCCCAAAAATTTTGAATAGTCGGAATAGAATAGGTTTTTACGCCCCTCCGGTAAAACCGGAGGGGTTATTTTTCGACTTGTATACTTTTGCTTTTAATTATTAACAAGCAGTAACTATTCAAAATTTTATCAGATTTTACTTTTTTTATATACTATTTTTAATCGGAAATTACCCTGAAATGCCGAGATCATATCGTAATGTGAAGCTTCCCCGTCATAATCGGTGATATTCGGGAATACAATCAATATATAAAACGTACAGGCACCCACGTCTGTGCTTGATGAAAAGGAACAAGTCAGTATGGAAATATTAGAGTGGATAAACGAAAATATAGTATGGGGCATACCGGTGCTTATACTGTTTGCAGGCTCGGGAATTATCTTTACGATAAGAACAAAGGGCTTGCAGGTACTGCACTTCCCTACTATAATAAAGCGTACACTCCTTACAAAACAGCCTGAGGCTGACGGAAAAAAGGTTTCGCCTTTCAGAACCCTTACCGCCGCACTCGGTGCAACAGTAGGAACAGGAAATATTATCGCAATAGGAAGCGCTATCGCAATAGGCGGCGCAGGCTCAATATTCTGGATGTGGATCTCCGCACTTCTCGGTATGGCTACCAGCTTTGCCGAAAACTATCTCGGTGCAAAATACAGAACCGTGCAATCGGACGGCCTTACGGGCGGCGTACCGTTCGCCTACATAAAAAAAGCGTTCGGCGGCAAAAAACTCGGTGCGTTCTTTGCGGGAATGTTCGCTGTATGCTGTATAGGTGCCAGCTTCGGCATAGGCAATATGGCTCAGGTGAATTCGGCTTCAATGGCGCTTCAGAACTGTCTTGGAGTACCTCTATGGGTATCGGGAATTCTTTGTGCCGTAGTAATTGCCGCAATAGCACCCGGAGGTATCCACCGCCTCAGTAAAGTCACATCGTGGGTAATCCCGATAGCCGCAGGAGGCTATCTCATTGGCTGCCTTACTGTAATTATAATTAATTATCAGAATATTCCGGACGTATTCGCAAGGATATTCACAGAAGCCTTTTCTTTCAAGGCTGTAGGCGGTGGAACTGTCGGCGTTGTAATGCTCGAGGCTATGAAGTGGGGCGTAAAACGTGGTGTATTCTCAAACGAAGCCGGTCTTGGCTCATCAGTAATGATTAATGCAAACTCAAGCGCCGATCAGCATCATACACAGGGTATGTGGGCAATGCTTTCGGTATTTATCGACACCATCATTATCTGCACTATGACCGCTCTTTGCATACTTACAAGCGGCGCAGACAAGCTGGTAGACAAAAAGGCAGGTGGTTTCAACATGGCTCTTGTTGCCTTTCAGAACGGTCTTGGCGATTTTGCCGGTGCATTCCTCAGTATCGCAACATTCATCTTTGCGATAACAACCGTTACAGGCTGGTGGATATACGGCAGAAGCTGCTTTGTTTACCTTTTCACAAAGAAGTGGGTAGGCGTATATCTTGCAATTTTCATTGTTACCGCTTTCGTGGGAGCAGTGATTAAGGCAACAGTCGTATGGGACGTATCCGACCTGTTCAACGGCCTTATGGCAATACCGAACCTTCTTGCGATAATACTGCTTCGCAAGGAAGTCAAAGCTGACATTTAATTCCTTTAAAATCAGTAGATATTAAAATAGTAAAATAAAAAGCACAAGGTAGCGTGACCTTAAGAAAACCTGTTATACAGCCGTGTAATAAGTTTTCCCGACGTAAATTAAAATGTCGGTTGCATTACGCTTACTTTGTGCAATTTTTTTGTCGTTTTTGCAATTTTGCTATTGACCTATTGCAAAAAATAGTTTATAATAGTAAATGGGGAACAAGGTACGATGAACCGTATCAGTAATTCCCTACCGAATGACTTTCATCAGCATAAGCTGATAAAATAAAGAAAAGGAGAACAATCGGTTATGACAAAGAATCAGAATGTTTTAAAGTGGGTTGAAGAAATGAAAGCCCTCACACAGCCCGACAAGGTTGTATGGATCGATGGCAGCGAGGAGCAGCTCAAGGCGCTTCGTGACGAGGCTATCGCAACAGGCGAGATGATTGAGCTCAACCAGGAAAAGCTCCCCGGCTGCTTATATCACAGAACAGCTGAAAACGACGTTGCCCGTGTAGAAGACAGAACATTCATCTGCTCAAGAGAGAAGGAGAATGCAGGTCCTACAAACAACTGGATGGATCCTAAGGAAATGTACGCTAAGCTGACAAAGCTCTATGACGGCGTTATGAAGGGTCGTACAATGTACGTTATCCCCTACTCAATGGGACCTATCGGCTCACCTATCGCTAAGGTTGGTGTTGAGCTGACAGACTCTATCTATGTTGTACTCAACATGGACATTATGACAAGAATGGGTGCACAGGCATTCAAGAACCTGCCCGATGACTCCAACGACTTCGTAAGATGCCTTCACTCAAAGGCTGACGTTGATCCCGAAAAGAGATACATCGTTCAGTTCCCCGAAGACAACACGATCTGGTCTATCAACTCAGCTTACGGCGGTAACGTACTGCTCGGCAAGAAGTGCTTCGCACTCCGTATCGCTTCTTACCAGGGCTGGAAGGAAGGCTGGATGGCTGAACATATGCTTATCCTCGGCGTTAAGAAGCCCGATGGCGACATCAAGTATATCACAGCAGCATTCCCCTCAGCTTGCGGTAAAACAAACCTCGCTATGCTTATTCCTCCCGAGGGATACAAGAAGGCTGGTTATGAAGTATTCACAGTAGGTGACGATATTGCTTGGATGAAGCAGGGTCCCGATGGCAGACTTTACGCTATCAACCCCGAGAACGGCTTCTTCGGCGTTGCTCCCGGTACAAACGCAAAGAGCAACTACAATGCACTTGCATCTACAAGAAAGAACACAATCTTCACAAACGTTGCTATCAACAATGATGATATGACAGCTTGGTGGGAAGGTCTTGACAAGAATCCTCCCGAGAATGCAACAGACTGGAAGGGCAACAAGGTTAACGGTAAGGAATATACAGCAGCAGGCAACAAGCTCGCTCATCCTAACTCACGTTTCACAGCTCCCGCTCAGAACTGCCCCTGCATTTCACCTGAGTTCAACAACCCCCAGGGTGTTCCGATCTCAGCTATCATCTTCGGCGGCAGACGTGCAGCTACAACTCCTCTGGTTTACCAGTCATTCAGCTGGCAGCACGGCACATATGTAGGCTCTGCAGTTTCTTCTGAAACAACAGCAGCTGCTACAGGTGCAGTAGGCGTACTCCGTCACGATCCTATGGCTATGAAGCCCTTCTGCGGCTACCACATGGCTGATTACTGGGCACACTGGCTCGAAATGGGCGAGAAGCTTGGAGACAAGGCTCCTAAGATTTTCAACGTTAACTGGTTCAAGCAGGACGAGAACGGCAACTTCATCTGGCCCGGTTTCGGCGACAACATGAGAGTTCTCGACTGGATCATCAAGAGATGTGAAGGTACAATCGATGCTGAAAAGACTCCTATCGGCTACCTTCCTAAGAAGGGTGACATCAACCTCAAGGGTATTGAGGATGAGGTTACATCAGAAGTTGAAGACAAGCTGCTCGCAGTTGACAGAGACCTCTGGAAGAAGGAAGTAGAAGAGATGAAGGAATTCTACAAGCAGTTCGGTGACAAGCTCCCCGACGGTTTAAAGCAGGAACTCGCTGATCTCGAAGCAAGACTTGGCTAATCCCATAACCGAATAAACTCCGATCCCCTGTTAAGCGATTAACAGGGGATTTTCTTATGCTTCATACGCTCTTAGCTTGTATGCCACAAGGCAAATATCGCACTGCTGTCACGGCTTTATATACGGCAAAACGGCACCGGAAGATTTCCGATGCCGTTTCTGTATAAAATATATTAACCCAAAATTGTCTTATTCCTTTACACCACCGAGTGAAACACCGGCGATGATGAATTTCGATAAGCAGAAATAAACGATGATAACAGGTATGATTGCTATGAAAATGAACATATAAACCTGACCCATATCAAACTTTAAGAAGTCTGCTGAACGAAGCTGTGCGATCATGATAGGCATTGTCTTCTTTGTTGATGTATCAATGATCAACGAAGGAAGGAAGTAGTTGTTCCATGATGCAACGAAGCTGAATATTGCCTGTACTGCAAGAGCAGGCTTCAGCATAGGAAGAACGATCGTGTTGAATGTTCTGAATTCGCCCGAACCGTCAATTCTTGCTGCCTCGATAATATCAATCGGAAGCGAGCTCTTCATGTACTGAATCATGAAGAAGAACACCGCAGGTGCCGCAATAGCAGGAACTATAAGAGGAATATATGTATCTCTTAAGCCCCAGTCGGTACACATACTGAAGAAACCGAGCGCAGAAACCTGTGTAGGAATCGTCATGATAAGTAATATGAAGTTAAAGATAAATTTCTTACCTTTAAAGTCATATACATGAATTGAATATGCGGTCATTGCCGAGAAATAAATCGACAATAACGCTGTACACGCTGCGATAATCAAGCTGTTGATAACACCGTTTACTACAGGTATCGTTGAGTTTGAAATCGCACTCTGGAAGTTATTGATAAATTGATTTCCCGGCAGGAACGAGAAGCCGGACATAATATCGTAATGTGAACGGCTTGCGTTAACAAGCAGGATGTAGAAGAAGAACAAACACAGGATTGAGAAGAAGACAAGAACGATATAACAGATTATTCTGTGAATAATAAGCGTAGGCTTTACCTTCATATCCGGATCTGTTCTGTTCTGCTGAAGTGCTGAGGTATGTTCAAGTACCTTTTCCTTTTTTGCCATGATACTTACTTACCTCCTTTTTTAGACTTCTTGTTGCTTCTGTCAGCAGCAAAGAAGTAGTAAACAACCAGGCTGAGTGCCGCACATACAATGAATATAATTACTGAAAGCGCACCTGCCATACCATAGTTCTTAGATGTACCGATCTGTTCGTTCAAATACATGATAAGCGTCTTGGTAGTGTTATTCGGGCCTCCCTGACCGCCGGTAAGGATCTGCGGTACATCGAACATCTGAAGACCACCGATGAGAGATGTGATCGCAACATAAAGCAGAATCGGCATCAGCAGAGGAAGTGTGATCTTGAAGAACACCTGACCAGAAGTAGCACCATCAATAGATGCAGCCTCAAACAGGCTCTGGTCGATACCCATGATACCAGCCATCAGCAATATCGTAGTATTACCGAACCACATCAGGAAGTTGATAAACGCGATTATGCAACGCGTCGATACAGGATTCCGGAAGAATTCGAATGTATTATTCGTCATTGCGAGGATGATCTGATTTATAGGTCCAACATTTGAGAACAATGTGAAGAACAGCATTGAGAACGCCGACGCCATTACCAGGTTAGGCATGTAGATAACTGTCTTGAAAAAAGTCTGGCCTTTGATGTTAAGTCTTGCGCTCGTAAAAATGACTGCAAGAAGTAACGAGAAAACGAGCTGAGGGATAGCACCAATGATCCACATGATCATTGTATTGCATGCATAGTTGACTATGTTAATAGATCCGCTCTTATTAGGAGTGAACAACTTGATGTAGTTATCAAAACCTACAAAGTTCGGTCCAATCTGTGCAAGTCCATCTCTGTAGTTTTCAAAAAAGCTGTTGTAAAATGTGTTGAAAAGCGGTATCAGTTGGCAAGTAATAAATACAATGAGGAACGGTATTATAAATATGTAACCCCATTTTGCATAACTGATCGACTTATGTTTCTTATCCATTCCTAGGTCCTCTCCTCTTAATTTTCCTAGTAAAAAAGAGGTGAAGCAAGACTGCCCCGCCTCTTTTTTTAGGACTAGATTACTTTGTTAAAACGCCAACTTAAGGAGTTACGATTGCAGGATACTTGTCGTTTACAAAGCTGTAGAAGTTAGCAAGAGCCTCGTCCTTGGAAACTTCGCCAGTGAAGTAGTCGAGCATGTACTTAGGCAGACCCTCACTGAGGAGCTGATCGTACTGAGTCTTGTTCTCGAACTTGATGTTCTTAGCAAGCTCAACGAAGATAGCGGTATCGTTCTGACCACCGAGGAATGCGTTGCCATAGTTCGGATCCTCAGCAAACTTCTGGTTTACGTTGGTGTTGTTGGTGACATTCATCTTTACGATTTATATCGTATTCCGGCAAAAGAAACTGACGGAAA
>ERZ779660.766-NODE-766-length-17956-cov-3.357634_pt1 | contig 17956 bp, 14 predicted proteins | sample MGYA00511906_ERZ779660 | MGnify/ENA primary metagenome ERZ779660 (study PRJEB29588, sample SAMEA2156906) | human gut metagenome | biome: human gut; feature: human-associated habitat; material: faeces | place: Denmark | collected 2008/2010 ... | reverse complement strand
GGCGCCTGAACCTAAGGTGTTGACAGCAGTCTGCAGAATGACGCTTCCGATGGCGGTAATGGAATACTGCAGACCCATAGGAAGTCCCATAATCAGAAGATTTCTTACATAGGAAGCATCCAGTACCCAGTCGGAGCGCTTCAGGTGCAGAATGTCAAATTTCCGGATGATCACGAAAAGACACAGCACACCGGAAACCGCCTGCGATAAAACGGTAGAAAATGCGGCACCAAAAACTCCCCAGTGCAGACAGATGATAAAGAACAGATCCAGTCCGATATTTAAGACAGCCGCAACGATCAGAAAAATGACCGGCGTGATGGAGTCCCCCAGAGAACGCAGGTAGGAGGAGAGTATATTATAAAGGATGGTGGCTGGTATGCCGGCAAAAATAACAACAATATAATTGTAGGACAGGTCGATAATATCGGAAGGTGTCTGCATCAGCACCAGAATCTGCCGACAGAAAATGACGGTCAGTGCCGTGAGAACACCGCCGATGAGAACCGACAGAATGGCGGAATTACCGACATATTTGCGCACGCCGTCATAGTCGCGCGCACCGAACCGCTGGGCAACCGGCAGACCGAAACCGTTGCAGATTCCCTGACAGAATCCTATGATCAGAAAATTGATACTTCCGGTTGCCCCAACTGCAGCAAGTGCCGTCACGCCGAGATAGCGGCCGACGATGATGGTGTCCATGAGACTGTAAAATTGTTGAAACAGCATACCGAACAGAAGCGGTACGGCGAAACCGAGAATCAGTTTCATAGGGGAACCGCTGGTCAATTCTTTTGTTGTACTTCTTGCCATAATGATTTACTCCTTTTATATTTTTAACAAAACTGCAAATGCTAGGATATTTTATCACGATTGTGTAAAACTGCAAGAGGAAAAAATGCTGAAATTTCATTTTTTTTGCGTTTTTTTTGCCGCGTCAATTCTTTACATTTGAGGAAGAATGCGGTAGAGTGGTAAGTGACTGTAATATTGTACATATAAAGGAGATTAAAGTTGAAAAACTGGGAAAAAAATATACGTAAGGTTGTTCCCTATACACCGGGAGAGCAGCCAAAGAAATCACAGATCATCAAGTTAAATACCAATGAAAATCCATATCCGCCGGCACCGGGGGTAAAGGAAGCATTGGCACATTTTCATACGGATGATCTGCGGCTGTATCCGGATCCGGTTGTGACGGATCTGGTGGATGGGATTGCACAATTCTATCAGGTAGACCCTTCGCAGGTCTTTGTCGGTGTCGGGTCGGATGATGTGCTTGCAATGCTGTTTATGACCTTCTTTAATTCAAAGAAGCCGATTCTGTTTCCGGATATTACCTATTCCTTTTATGACGTGTGGGCAGAAATGCTTCGCATTCCGTATACACAGATTCCGCTGGATGATGCATTCCGCCTGAATCCTTCAGACTATAAATGTGAAAATGGTGGAATTGTATTCCCAAATCCGAATGCGCCGACCGGGGAACTTCTTCCGGTATCTGCCATCGAGGAGATCGTTCAGGCAAATCCGGATGTGATTGTGATCGTGGATGAGGCATATATTGACTTTGGAGGAGAGAGTGCCCTGCCTCTGATTGATAAATACGATAATGTAATTGTGGTACAGACATTTTCCAAGTCACGTTCTCTGGCGGGGTCGAGGATTGGCTTTGCCATCAGTAATCCGACACTGATTAAATATTTAAATGATGTGAAGTATTCCTTCAATTCATACACGATGGATCGTATCACCATTGCTTTGGGAACGGCATCTATCCGTGACCGGGCATATTTTGAGCAGACGACAGAGAAAATCATAAAGACAAGAGAGTGGACCAAAGAGCAGCTTCGGGCACTCGGGTTCGTATTTGGTGATTCCAAAAGCAACTTTATTTTTGCCATGCATCCGGATGTTTCCGGTGTGGAACTGTTTGAAGCACTGAAGAAAAACGATATTTATGTGCGGCATTTTGGCAAGCCGGCACGGATCAACGAATATCTGCGTATCACAATCGGTACGGATGAGCAGATGCATAAACTGATCGATTTTCTGAAAAAATATTTAAATAAATAAAGCGAGGATTTTTTATGTTGACAAAATACTTGTGGGTATTTTTGGTTTCCATGGTACCACTGGTGGAACTGCGCGGTTCCATTATTATTTCGCAGGGACTGCAGCTGCCGGGACTTTCTTCTTATATTGTGGCAATTATCGGAAATATGCTGCCGGTGCCGGTGATTTATCTGTTTGCACGGAAAGTTCTGGTATGGGGAGCGGATAAACCGGTGATTAGAAAGTTTTTTTCCTGGTGTCTGGAGAAGGGAGAAAAGGGCGGAAAGAAATTACAGGAAAAAGCAGGCCGGGGGCTGTTTATCGCACTGCTCCTGTTTGTAGGAATTCCGCTTCCGGGAACCGGTGCATGGACAGGAACACTGGCGGCCAGTATTCTGGACATGGATTTTAAATCAACAATTATCGCCGTCATGCTCGGGGTTCTGCTTGCAGGAATTATTATGATGGTGCTCAGTGTGGCAGGATTCGGCATGTTTTTGAAATAACCAAGGAAGTAATTAATCAATGAAAGACAAGAAAAAAACCAAGACGATTCCGCGTCAGGTGCGCTGGGATAAGCTTGATAATACAGCACATCTTTTCCCGTCCATTGCGGGGGAGAGTATGACAAACGTGTACCGGATCAGTGTGACCTTAAAAGAAGAGGTTCAGGTGGAATTTCTGCAGCAGGCGCTGGACATGATTCTGCCGAAATTCGATGGGTTTAATCTTCGGATGCGCACAGGCGTATTCTGGTATTATTTTGAAGAGAACGGAAAAAAGGCGCCGAAAGTCACGGAAGAGGCGATGTTTCCATGCCGGTTTATCCGGCAGAACAAAAACCGCAATTATCTGTTCCGTGTGACCTATTATAAGTCAAGAATCAATCTGGAAGTGTTTCATGTACTGACCGATGGCATGGGAGGCATTAATTTCCTCCGGGAGCTGACGTATCAGTATCTGCGTCTGGTGCATCCGGAACTGGCGGAAAAAGAAGGAAACAAACTGAGCGGAGATACCTCTCTCAGCAGGGAGGACAGCTTTGTCCGCAATTACCGCAGCAGCAAGCCAAGCGGATTTAATAAAGAAAAAGCATATCTGATCAAAGAAGATAAACTTCCGGCCGGAGAATTTGGTGTCATGCATGGGCGGATGCCGGTCTCACAGCTGAAAAAGGTAGCACATGGCTATCATGCATCTTTGAATGAATATTTTGTTGCAGTCTTTGTATGGAGTGTGTATAAAGAACTGTTACACGGGATGCCGGGAGGAAAACCGATCCGAATCGCAGTGCCGGTCAATCTGCGGCCGTATTTTGATTCGGATACGACAAAAAACTTTTTTGTTATGGTATCTGCAGAATTCCGTCCACAGAAAGAGTCCTATACGTTTGAGGAAGTACTTGCATGCATACAAAGCAGCCTGCACTCCCAGATCAATAAGGAACATTTAGAGGATCTGTTTTCTTACAGTGTATCCAATCAGAGGAACCTGCTTATGCGTCCGGTGCCGTTATTTTTGAAAAATATTGCCATGCGTATCGTATATGAAAAATCCGCAGTGGCAAATACGACAACGATCACAAACATCGGTAATATCAAGATCAAAGATATTTACCAGCCCTATATAGAAGGTTTTTCGGCTTTTATAGCCATGTCAAAAGGGCAGTATCTGAAAGGAACGATCTGTTCTTACCAGGATACGCTGGTATTTACATTCAGTTCAATCTTTTCCGAGGCTCTGGTACAGAAGGCATTTTTCCGCAAGATTGCGGCGGATGGTGTGGATGTGGAGATTGAGACGAACGGAGTATATTATGAATAAATGCAAAAAATGTAATGTTGTCATATTGGACGATACGGACCGCTGTCCGCTCTGTAAACATGTGCTGGAGTCGGACGGGATACCGGGAGAGAGCCGGTATCCGGATGCCATTGCAACGGCGCGTAAATTCCGGTTTGTGGAGAATCTGGTACTGTTTATCTCCATTGTGGCGGAGTGTCTGCTGATTGCCATCAATTTTCAGGTGGACAGGGAAGTGGCATGGAGCCTTGTAATTGGTATCATTCTTTTATATGGAAATGTGGTGCTTCGCATGGCGATTCTGGGAAAATCCGGATATCTGGCCAAAACCGTCTGTCTGGTACTTCTTGCCATTGTAATGCTTCTTGGAATTGATTATCTGACCGGATACCGGCGCTGGTCGTTAGACTATGTGTTTCCGGGGGGAATCATTGCCATTGATCTGGCGTTGTTTATCCTGATTCTGATAAACCGGAGAAACTGGCAGAGTTATATGATGTCGGAACTGCTGACGATATTGCTGAGCATTGTACCGGTGGTATTACTGCAGATGAGAATCATTCATTTTCCATATCTGGCATGGGGGTCCCTCGGGGTATCGGTATTTTTATTCCTTGGAACACTGATTCTTGGTGATCAGCGTGCACGAACCGAACTGAAACGGAGATTTCATATATGATAGAAAGCGAAGCGAGTGTAAAAGGACGTGTGGTGGCAGAAATGCTGTCACATTTTACCAATGATTTGAAAATCGGAAAAAAAATAAAGAGCGGAGAGCTGCGCAAGCGGATGATAGAGCCGCCATGGATTCCACCGGCAATGTTTAACCTGACAGGAATCAATATGGATCATTTTACGATGAAACTTTTGTCGTTAAAGGAAAATCCAAACACGGATTACGTGATTCTGCAGTTACACGGCGGTGGTTATACGGGAGCTGTGCGCAATGCGTATTATGTGTTTGCAGGATTATATAACGAGCTGAGCCATGGATGCAATGTGCTTACTCCGGATTATCGTGTGGCCCCGGAGAATCCATATCCGGCAGCACTTGAAGATGCATTGGCATCATACCGCTGGCTGCTTTCCAAGGGATATTATGGAGAACAGATTATCCTTGCCGGAGATTCGGCAGGCGGTGGACTGGCGATGGCACTCTGTATGTATTTGCGGGATCATAATATGCCGGTACCGGGAGGAATCATAGCCATGTCTCCGTGGACGGATCTGACGGCCAGCGGGGAGTCTTATGAGACCAATTATGAGAAAGATCCACTGTTTGGAAATACGAAGGAGAGTCTGATTTACCAGAATGATTATCCGGGGGAACATGACCGGATGGACCCGTATATTTCTCCGCTGTTTGGGGATTTCCGGGGATTTCCGCCAATGCTCATACAGGTTGGATCGATTGAGATGCTTCTGAGTGATTCGGTTTCGGTAGCGGCAAAGGCAAGGGAGCAGGGGGTAAAAGTGCGCCTGTCTGTTTATGAAGGGATGTTTCATGTGTTCCAGATGGCATATCTGAATATTCCGGAATCAAAGAAGGCATGGGCAGAAGCCGGCAAATTCATTGATGTGCTGCGCACGGACAGCAGACTGTAAAAATTATTACAAAAATGGCGCGGAATTTTTTCACATATTGCATAAACGCCTAGATACGTCTACATTTCCATGGAGTAAGCCTCCACATGATGTAGAAATGTGGGTTGACAATAACACAAGATGTAGTGTAGTCTTGTATTTGTTAATGAAAATATACAAGATATAGGGAGTAATCTCTATATCTTATATTTTGTGTAAACAATCGTTTATAAAGATAGACTTTGAGAGGAAGATGGAACATGAAAATTATTAAGAGAAGCGGAGTCGAGGTATTTTTTGATTCGAATAAGATCGTTGCGGCTGTACAGAAAGCGAATGCATCGGTAATCGATTATGAAAAACTCAGCGATGAGCAGATTCAGGAGATTGCCGATAATGTGGAAGTGGCATGTGAAAACATGAAACGGTCTGCCAGCGTGGAGGAAATCCAGGATATGGTAGAGAACCAGCTGATGAACCAGCATGCATTTACGGTTGCCCGTAATTATATTACATACCGTTATAAGAGAGCACTTGTGCGTAAATCCAATTCTACTGATGAACAGATTCTGTCCCTCTTAGAGTGTAACAATGAGGAAGTAAAACAGGAAAATTCCAATAAAAATCCTACTGTAAACAGTGTACAGAGAGATTATATGGCGGGAGAAGTCAGCAAGGATATCACGAAGAGATTCCTGTTGCCAGAAGATATTGTGGAAGCACATGAAAAAGGACTGATTCATTTCCATGATGCAGATTATTTTGCGCAGCACATGCATAACTGCTGTCTGGTGAACTTAGAGGACATGCTGCAGAATGGTACTGTAATCAGCGAGACCGGAATTGACCGTCCGAGAAGTTTTTCCACGGCCTGCAATATAGCAACACAGGCGATTGCGCAGATTGCAAGTTCGCAGTATGGAGGACAGAGTATTTCACTGTCCCATCTGGCACCGTTCGTACAGGTGAGCCGTGAAAAATTCCGGATACAGGTCCGGACAGAGTTTGAAAAGATCGGGCTGGATCTGGATGAGGAGAAAATCAATAAAGTAGCAGAGATGCGTGTAAGAGAAGAGATCAACCGTGGTGTGCAGATGATCCAGTATCAGGTGATCACGCTTATGACCACAAACGGTCAGGCTCCGTTTATCACGGTGTTTATGTATCTCGACGAAGTACCGGAGGGACAGACCAGAGATGACCTGGCAGCGATCATTGAGGAGATGCTGCATCAGAGAATCAAGGGAGTAAAGAACGAAAAAGGAGTATTTATTACCCCGGCTTTCCCGAAACTGATTTATGTACTCGAAGAAGATAATATCCATGAGGATTCCAAGTATTTTTATCTGACACGCCTGGCTGCACAGTGTACGGCAAAGCGCATGGTTCCGGATTATATTTCCGAAAAGAAGATGAAAGAACTGAAAGTGGACAAGAACGGGGAAGGACACTGCTATCCATGTATGGGATGCCGCAGTTTTCTTACTCCGTATATTGACCCGGAAACCGGAAAACCGAAATATTACGGACGTTTTAACCAGGGAGTTGTGACGATCAATCTGGTGGATGTGGCATGTTCTTCCGGAAAAGATGAGAAAAAATTCTGGAAGATTCTCGATGAGCGTCTAAAACTGTGCTACCGGGCACTGATGTGCAGACATAAGAGACTTCTTGGCACACCGAGTGATGTGGCTCCGATTCTGTGGCAGAACGGTGCACTTGCAAGACTGAAGAAGGGTGAGACGATCGATAAATTATTATTTAGCGGTTATTCCACCATCTCTTTGGGATATGCGGGATTGTGCGAGTGTACCCGTTATATGACAGGTGTTTCCCATACGGAGCCGGAGACCGGAACACCATTTGCACTGCGTGTCATGCAGCGTCTGAATGATGCCTGTGCAGAGTGGAAAGAAAAGGAAAATATGGATTTCAGTCTGTACGGTACGCCGCTGGAATCCACCACCTATAAATTTGCAAAGTGTCTGCAGAAGCGTTTCGGTATCATAGAGGGCGTAACAGATAAAAATTATATTACGAACAGTTATCATGTGCATGTGACGGAAAATATCAATGCTTTTGATAAACTGAAGTTTGAGTCACAGTTCCAGAAGCTGTCTCCGGGTGGTGCAATCAGCTATGTGGAAGTACCAAATATGCAGGATAATATTGATGCCGTGATTGCCGTCATGAAATACATTTACGATAATATTATGTACGCGGAGCTCAACACGAAGAGTGATTACTGTATGGAATGTGGCTATGACGGTGAGATCAAAATTGTTGAGGAAAAGGACAGCGGAAAACTCGTCTGGGAGTGTCCGAACTGCGGAAACCGTGATCAGGATAAGATGAGTGTTGCACGTCGTACGTGCGGGTATATCGGAACACAGTTCTGGAATCAGGGACGTACACAGGAAATCAAAGAAAGAGTATTACATTTATAAAACATGGAAGAAAACAAACGGAAACAATATGCCCATTTGTATGAACACCATGAGGTAGAAGATCCACAACCCCGGGAAGAGAAAGAAAAACCCATCGGGCCGAGTGGCAGAAACCGCCATCGGCCGATGGTGGAAAAGGTATGCAGACGCATCGCCTTTTCTTTCCTGGCCATGGCGGTTGTTCTGTTACTTGCATTGAATTATTTTCAGATCAAAGAGGCAAAAAAGGAAGCGGTTTTGGAATATATCCGCAAAGAAAAGCAGCAAATGAAAAATCGTGAGACAGAAAAGACGGACCAGCTTGCAATCTTAGACCAATATGATATATTATATAGTATGTATCCGGATCTGGTTGGATGGATCAAAGTTGACGGGACACCAATCGATTATCCGGTGATGCAGGATCATACAGGCGGGGAATATTATCTGAAACACAATTTTGAAGGAAAAGATGATAATAAGGGAAACCCGTTTGTTTCCGCAGATGCCAGCATTGATCCGATGGATCAGAATATTGTGATCTTTGGGCACAACGTAAGTGATGGAAGCCAGTTTGGAGATCTGGATGCCTATCTGGATAAGAAATTTTACAAAAAGCATCCGGTGATTACTTTTGATACGATTTATGAAACTGGACAATATCAGATTGTTGCGGTGGTAAAGACACATGTAAAGGAAAAAGACGAATCCGGATTCCGTTATTACTGGTTTCGAAATTATAAAAACCGGAAAGAGTTTCAGAATCTGCTGGATTTTGTGGAAGAGAACCGTGTGTATGATACAGGGGAGCATCTTATCTATGGAGATACCACAATCATGCTCTCTACCTGTGAATACACGGTAAACAATGGGAGACTCGTAGTCATAGCAAAAAGGATATAGGGCAGAAGATGAAAAAATTAGGGATGATGAAAACGATACTGATGATGGGATGTGCGCTGGCGTTGCTTTTTGCAGCCGTTCCGCAGCCGGTTATGGCGGCGAACAGCCAGATGAATCTGACGGTTGGAACAACCAATGATGCAAAAGCCGGAGATACGGTAACGGTACGTCTGGTCGGAAGCAATAATCCGGGACTTTCGACATTTGCAGCAAGACTGGCATATGACGATTCTGATCTGGAATATGTAGGAACCACATGGGCAAATACGATTTCTTCGGATTCGGGAAATATTGAGCTGGTTTCCCCGGTTACGGAAAATAATCAGCAGGCACTTAATCTTTCGGCAATTTTAAATAAGACTTATTCCCAGAATGAAACCATTGCCACGGTTACCTTTAAGGCGAAAAATGCATATACAACGATGCCAGTTACCCTGACAGTGCGTGAAGTGACGGATGCAAGTTACAATCCGGTTACGGTTACAACGGTTGTGGATGCTTCTGCAGGACAGACACAGAGCCAGTCACAGTCCCAGAGCACTTCCCAGAGTCAGTCGGACAGTCAGGATGACACAGAGTATACAGATGATATAGACGATACGGACGATACCGATTCGTACGATGATACAGACGATACGCAGGATTCCCAGAGCAGCAGCGGGAATACACATAAAACTTCATCGAACAAAAAGAATAACAGTGGAAATACATCAAAAAACGGAAACCGGACAGATGCAACACCAAAGACAGGAGCGGTTGATCTGCGGATGGTATTTGGAGCAGCAGTAATTGTTTTTTTACTGGCAGCAGCAGGCTGCATCCGTTTCCTGAATAAAAAGAAAGAGTAAATTATGAATTATGCTGGAATTAAGTATTGTGACATCGCAAACGGTCTCGGCTGGGGGACGGTACTGTTTGTATCCGGATGCCGCAATGCATGTAAGGGCTGTTTTCAGCCACAGACATGGGATTTTACCTATGGAGAATGTTTCGATGAGCAGGTACAGCAAAAGGTGCTTGATTCACTGAAACCGGAGTATATAGAGGGAATGACCCTGTTGGGAGGAGAGCCGTTTGAGGAAGAAAATCAGGAGGCTCTTCTTCCTTTTATGAAAAAAGTAAAAAGTTTGTATCCGGATAAGAATGTCTGGGCATTTACCGGATATATATATGATAAAGACCTGATTTTGGGAGGCAGAAAACATACGAAAGACACGGATGACCTGCTTTCCCTGATCGATGTACTTGTGGACGGTCCATTTATTGAGGAACAGAAGGATATTACGCTCAAGTTCCGGGGATCGGTCAATCAGCGCATTCTTGACTTGAAAAAAACCATGGAAAGTGGCAAAATAGTTAAGTTGATGGAATAGTTATGAAAACGAGGATGGATACATATGAAAAAGCATATTAATGCATTGTTGGGATTTGTCTGTTATACAATCGGTGTGATTGCAGCAGCATATTACGGGTTGTGGAAGATGCTTGTGCTTCCGCTTCATACTCTGGCAGTTTCTTTTCTGGCAGGGGACCTGAATGTCACACTGCTTGCGGTATGTGTTGTCAAAATACTTTTTTCAACAACGATGGCAGGATTGATCTGGTGCATTGGCTATATAGCCTATAATCACTTTAAAGGCACACAGGATCCGGACTGGGAAACTATGGAGAAAGAGTACATGGCAGAAAAAGAAGAGAAAGAGAGGCAGGCATCGTGATTTTACGGGTTCCGGAATATTATGAGAAATTTTCCTGCATTGCATCCCGCTGCAAGGACAGTTGCTGTGCAGGCTGGGAAATTGACATTGATGAGGATTCCTATGCATATTACAACAGTGTGGAAGGCAAATTTGGCAAAAGACTCAAAGAAAGTATGTATGAGGCCGATCCGGATGATGATGGCGGTGGATACCGTTTTAAGCTGAAAGGGAAGAAACGCTGTGCCATGCTCAATGACCATAATCTCTGTGATCTTTATACAGCACTTGGGGAAGAGGCTCTGTGTGAAGTGTGTACAGAATATCCGCGTTTTTCCCTGATTTACGGAGATGTGGAGCAGAAAGCACTGAGTCTTTCCTGCGAGGAAGTCGGACGGATTCTGTTTGAGCGGACAGAACCGGAAAAGCTGGTGGATATAGAGCTGCCCGGAAATTGCGATGACGGTGAGGACGATCCGGCATATGTTGCATTCATGGAATGGGTGCAGCAGGAGTCGGTGAATATTCTGCAGAATCGTACCCATAATATTCCGGAGCGCATGAGAGAGTTTCTGGCGTGGTGTGACCGTGTACAGACCGTGATCAATTATGCACAGGCAAAAGAGGATATGTCGGTACTGGCAGACTGGAGATACGAAGAAGCCGGTCATGAACTTCGGGAGTGGGAGCAGAAAAATATTGAGGGAAAAGAGAAGCCGGTTCGTGCACTTTCTTATGAAGATTTCGAGGAACGTTTTGCGGTTTTTGCTGATATGGAAGAGCTGGATGAGGAATGGGTTCACACCAAGGAAGAATTCGAAAAGCTGTATCACGAAGATACCTATGAGGCATTTCTGACAGAATATATGCGATCATCGGATTATTCGGAACTTGGCTATGAACATCTTCTGGTTTATTTTGTGTATCGTTATCTGATGAATGCGATATATGATTATGATATTTTATCCTATGCCAAAATGATTGTGATGGCAACCCTTGTGGTAAGAGATATGGATGCGGCACGTTTTCACAGAAACGGTGGCAAATTCACAATGTCTGACCGTATTGACGTAGCACGTATTTTTTCAAAGGAAGTGGAACATTCCGAAGGAAATGCACAGGATCTGAAAGAAATGTGTATGATGGAAGAAATTGCGAAAGTGGATGCACTTTGCAGACAGATTTAAACGTTTATAACAGAGATAAAACAGGCATCTGGCGAACCCCGGATGCCTGTTTTGTATTATGCTTTACTTGTCTAACAAATCGGTATAGAAATCTGCGTAATCCTTGCGGTTGTCCTTGCAAAAATCAATGGCAGCAGATGGATGCTGGTTCAGACGTCCGGGCAGCAGATACGGAATATCATATCCCCATACGGCACCGGTTTCTTTGAGCGGCAGCATATAGTCTTCTAAGAACCGGAGTACCGGGAATACATTGTATTTCGGATTTTTCAGAAAACTCAGAAGCAGTTCCATGGCACAGTTTCCGGCACCCCGTCCCATGGACATCATGGTAGCATCTAAAAGACTGACACCGTGGGAGAGTGCTTCGATCGTGTTGGCAAAGGCAAGCTGCTGGTTATTGTGTGCATGCATACCGATGTATTTGCCGTATTTTTCTCCAAGTTCGGTGTATTTATCTGCAATCGCACGGATCTGTTCCGGGTAAAGAGCACCGTAACTGTCCACGATATAAATGCCATCGGCGCTGCTTTGACCGACCATTTCAAGTGCCTGGTCAATATCGGATTCTTTGGCATTGGAGATTGCCATGATATTACAGGTTACCTCGTAGCCCTTTGCCTTGGCATCTTCAATCATTTCGATTGCAGCAGGCATCTGGTGCACGTAAGTTGCCACACGGACCATGTCAATTACACTGTCTTTTTTGTCAATGATATCTTTTTTGTAATCGCAGCGTCCGACATCTGCCATGACGGAAATCTTCATATCGGAGTTGTTGTCACCAACGATCTCACGGATGGATTCCTCATCACAGAACTTCCACTTGCCGAATTTATTTACGTCAAACAGCTCCTTGGAAGCTTTATAACCAAACTCCATATAGTCAACGCCGGCCTTTACATTGGTGCGGTAGAGTGCGTTGATAAAGTCATCGGAGAACATAAAGTTGTTTACGAGTCCTCCGTCACGAATGGTTGCGTCCAATACACGAATATCGGAACGTGCTGTCATTAAGTCTCCTTTTTGAGCCATTTTTGTTTCCTCCTTGTGGTTCTTTGAATCTTTTACACTTTAACGCTTTGACGCGTGTGAGTATATAATAACACAATTCGATAAAAATGCAAGCAAAAACTTTACTTTTTTCATGTCTCCTAATATAATTAAATTGGGTGAAAGCCCGAAGGAGGATAAAATGATATACTTATTAGGAACATATGAACACGCACTGGTTGCTTTTATCGGTGTTTTATTTGCTTTTGCAGCGACCTGTATTGCAATTGCAAAATTAAACGGGTATCTGCCGAAGGACATGGGAAGACAGTATGCACATGATGGAGCTCTTTCCGCAGGAAAACCAAGAGGTGCGGGTATTATTTTTGTGTTGACTTTTGTTGTTTCCGCATTGTTGTTTGGCAAAATGAATAAGGAAATTATCATTTATCTGGTGCTGATCGTCATCGAAATGTTCACCGGATTCTTTGATGATGCCGCAGAAAAACCATGGGGAGAGTATTTAAAGGGAATTCTGGATCTGGCAGTGGCAGTCGTTGTAGCCATTTCCTATCTGCATTACAATTCCAGTGAGATCACCATTGCCATTACGGGAACGACCATCGTGATTCCACCGGTTGTATTTGCCATTCTGACCGTTATTCTGGTGTGGGTTTCCATCAATGTTACCAACTGTTCGGATGGTGTGGATGGATTGTCGGGAACACTGACCATTATCACGTTGATGAGTGTGTTTGTTCTTGACAATATTTTAAAAGTCAATGATTCTTTCAATTACTGTATTTTACTGTTTGCGGTATGTCTGCTGGGATATCTGTGGTATAACGCAACACCGAGCAAGCTTCTTATGGGAGATGCCGGATCACGTGCAATGGGTATTTTTATTGCCATTGCGGTATTGAAGATGCACAGCCCGTTTATGTACCTGCTGGTTGCTGCGGTACTTATCGCAGACGGTGGTCTTGGTCTGGTAAAGGTTTCACTGCTTCGGTTCTTAAAGATACATATTCTGAAGAATACGATCACACCGATTCACGACCATGTAAGAAAAAAGGGTGGGTGGTCCAATGCCCAGGTGGTATTTCGCTTTGCCATCATTCAGATTGTAATTTCACTTGCAGCAATTTATCTGGTTATGATTTAAGTTGTAGTTATAATTGGAGGCTTTATGCGTTTTGTTTCCATTGAAGATGCCAGACCGGGAATGTGTCTTGCGTATGATTTATATGATTCCATGGGACGTACCATGGTGGGAAGCGGCTGTGAACTGACGGCTTCCTATATCGATAAACTAAACGAATACGGATTTAGCGGTGTCTATATTGAGGATGAACAGTCAAAAGATATTTACATCGAAGCAACAATACCGGAAAAACTGCGCCAGGAAGGGTTTAAATGTGTGCAGGAGAATGATATTGACCGTTGTGCCGAGATTGCACAACAGATTGTGGAGAATCTTTTGTCCAGGGAAAATGTGTGTCTGGATATGACGGATCTGCGCTCATACGATGATTACACATATGCACATTCGGTGAATGTTGCTGTGCTCTGCTGTGTGATCGGTATGGGGATGGGAATGAGTGAACGCGATCTGAATTATCTGGTTACAGCGGCTCTTTTGCATGATCTGGGAAAGCTTGCCATTCCAAAGGAAATACTAAACAAACCGGGCAGGCTGACACCGGATGAATACCAGCTGATGAAGACCCATTCGACCCGTTCGTACCAGCTGCTTTCGAAGCGCTGGAATATTTCGGCGCATATCAAGCAGACGGTACTTCTTCATCATGAAAATGTAGATGGAAGCGGATACCCACAGGGGCTGATGGGAGATGAACAGTCACTCTCCGTAAGAATTGTACATGTGGCGGATGTGTATGATGCGCTGACATCAAGACGTCCGTATAAGAAACCATATTCCCCTTATGAGGCGGTAGAGTATCTCATGGGAGCCTGTGGCATCATGTTTGACAAAAATGTTGTGGAAGTGTTTATGGAGCGGGTTCCGCTGTTTCCGAGAGGGACGGAGGTAAATCTGTCGGATGGACGTAAGGGCCTGATCTATGAAAACAAAGGACCGCATAATCTGCGACCGATTCTGAATATGCCGGATGGGACCAAACTGGATCTGATGGAAAATAAAAACTTAAATGTTACGATTCTTCCACCGGAATATCTTGATACGGTTTCTCCAGATTCGGAAGAGCCGGAAAGAAAGAAGATGGTTCAGGAAACTGCCAGAAAAAAAATCATGATCGTAGATGATATGAAGACCAATCTGGATGCCATGCGTGGAATTCTCGAGGATGAGTATACCGTCATTCTCTGTAAATGCGGAAAACAGGCATTGCATTATCTGGAACACAATGAGTTTCCGGATCTGATCATTATGGATGTTGATATGCCGGAAATGAACGGAATCGAGACTACCATGAGAGCAAACAAGCTCACAGGGGGCAGGATACCGGTTCTGTTTGTCACGGCCATGTGTGATGCGCATACGGTAATGACCTGTCGGAGACTGCATGCGGCAGGATATATTGTGCGGCCATATAAAGCCATTTATATCAAATCCGAAGTAGAGCGGATATTTAGCGGTTGGAGGTAAAACGGATATGGGACTGGTTTTCCATCTGATCTGTCTTTTTTTTACACTGTTTGTATTACAAAGTTATGTCAGCAGCGGGTTTCACGCAAGGGAACACCGGCTGCTGCCGTTGGTTTTAGGGCTGATTGCATTGAACAGTTTTTATCGCATTACCTATTATGTTACGGGAGAGGCAAAGACACTTCGTATACTGACAGATTTACTGGCCATTCACATGCTGTATCTTATGATTCATTATGTGGGTGATTTTATGAAATTCCAGCTGAAACTCAGGACGGAAGTGATTTTGTTCTGCAGTCTGGTGCTGTTTAATTCCATGTTGATTATACGTGCTGCGCAGCGCGAGACGTATCAGGATGCGTTTCGGATTGCGCTGCTTTGTTATACGGGAATTCTTCTGGGGCTGGCTACTTATGTGAGAGTGAAAAGCGAGGTTTCTGTCTGGGAGGGACATGTAAATGATATGTTGTATCTTGGCATGGCACTTCCGGGAGTTGCAATGTTGTTTCGCGCAGTTACGCCGAAAGCGGAAGAATTTCTGGTGCCGGGAGCTTTTGAAATTTCCTGTCTGATTGTCTTTTATCTGATGATGACGGGAAGATTATCCAATGTGACGAACATTATCCGGGAAAACTTTTATAATATCAGTGATATCCCTACGTTTTTGTTTGACAACAGAATGCGTTACCGGGATGCCAATGCCAGTGCCAGACGATGGTTTCCGGAAATTGTGGGGGAACTGACGGACGATCCGCAGGAGTACCCTTTTTATACCAAAATGATGCGTTGGAGTAAAGACCCGGATCAGGATTATGTGGTTCAGTGGAAAGAAAGTTATTGCAGGTGTCAGCTGCATCCGGTCTGCAGTGAAAATGTGGTGAGAGGATATATTCTTACTTTGCTCGACATCACACAGCAAAAGAAGGAAACGGTTCTGATGGAGGATCTGAAAAAGAAAGCGGAAGAACAGTCGTTTTTAAAAAGCCGTTTTCTGGCAGCGGTCAGTCATGATCTGCGCAGTCCGCTGCATGCGATTATCGGAGGTTCGGACATTTTAAAAAGGCAGAATCTTCCGGATGAGAGCAAAAACATTCTTGAATATATCCGTGTCGCGGGAAATAATCTGCTTGAACAGGTGGATACGATCCTTGCATATTCGAAGCTGGAAGCAGGAATGTTGACGCTCAAAGACAAAACATACAATTTTTATGAGATGATCGAGGAACAGGCTCGTTTTTGTCTGTTAAATATCCGGGAAAAAGATATCGTATTTACCGTGAAGTTTCTGAACCGGTTTCCGCAGCAGGTAAGCGGAGACAGTATACGTGTGGCACAGATTTTTCAGAACATTTTATCGAATGCCTGCAAGTTTACGGAACAGGGAACGATCACGCTGTCACTCCACTGTAAGATGGAAGAAGGACAGGTATGGTTTGACGGCTGTGTGGAAGATACCGGTGTGGGAATGACAAAGGAAAAACTTGCACAGGTATTTGCGGAATATGTCTCGTTTTCCGAGGATATGGGGGTAGAGGGCTTTGGCCTGGGTCTGTCAATTGTCAGGCAGCTCGTGGAAATGATGCATGGCTGGGTAAGAGCAGAGAGTGATCCGGGAAAAGGGACACGCGTATCTTTTGGGTTTTATCAGAAACAGGTTCCGACTGAGATATCAGAGCCGGGAAACATCGGACGGGAAATATTAAAAGAACAGAATGATCCGCAGGTCGAAGAAATACAGCCGAACTGGATTTACCCGCGGGCACGTGTCCTTCTGGTGGATGATATGGAAGCAAACAGGGTGATTTTTCAGGAACTTGCGGCTCCATGGAAGTTTATACTGGATCTGGCGGTGTCAGGAGAAGAAGCTGTACAGATGGTAAAAGAACGGGAATACCAGATGATCATTCTGGATCAGATGATGCCGGGAATGTCCGGATTTGAGACGGCGGATCAGATACAAAGATACAGTCATGCACCGCTTGTTCTTATGACAGCGGATATTTCTGATGAAGTCAGAAGCCGTTCCATCCGGCATGGATTTACCGATTTTATGCCGAAACCGATCCGGCTGCAGCGGATGAGGCAGGTTTTAGAAACCGGAATTCCGGTAAGATACAGGGAACTTCCGAATCCGGTCGATGCGTCAAAGAAGGCGAAAGCTACAGGGCAGAGGAACGCTGCGGATATCCGTACGCTGGAATCTTATTGGAAAGAGGTGGAAGGTTTACTTCCGAAACTTCCAGAGTATGCTCAGCGGGATCTGCATATGTTTCAGACAAAAGTTCATGGAATCAAAGGCATCAGCCGCCAGATCGGAAAAGAGGAGATTGCCCAGCAGGCAGAAATTATGGAGATGGCGGCAAAGACCGAAAATCGTGCCTTTATAAACCGGAATCTGCATACTTTTTTAGAGCAGCTGCAGGGGACGGTGAAAGAAGTAAAACAGGAGACAAAAGATTCACAGGAAAGCGGTCACATACTTCGGCAGGAAAAGTTTCCCATGATGGATGGAGAGCAGCGCCGGCTGTGCTGGAAAAGGTTAAAGTATGGATTTGATACCTATGATATTGCACAGATTGAGGAGAATATAAAGATACTTTCTGAACATGAATTACCGCCGGAAGAAAAAGAAAGGGGCTGTAAAAAAACTCCCCTGACAGAAAAATCGCCCAGACC
>ERZ779660.765-NODE-765-length-17957-cov-2.279578_pt1 | contig 17957 bp, 17 predicted proteins | sample MGYA00511906_ERZ779660 | MGnify/ENA primary metagenome ERZ779660 (study PRJEB29588, sample SAMEA2156906) | human gut metagenome | biome: human gut; feature: human-associated habitat; material: faeces | place: Denmark | collected 2008/2010 ... | reverse complement strand
GTGGTTGTGCATATATTTCTCCAGGCGGTTCAACAGGGCTTTTTCATCCTCCTTGGCAAATCTGTGTCCACGCTGCTTATTTTCCCTGCGTCCTGAAGCAATAAGATCCATGTATCTTTTCTCATAATCATACAGAATTTCTTCCGGAAAAGAGACTCCGCCCATGCCTGCGAATTTTTTTCGCTCCCCGGTTCATCTCACAGAGCAGGTCTTTCATCTGCACTGACCAGCCATGCCCGGTTTCCTCCGTATTCTTACGCAGATAACGGATGATATGGACATTGCATTCACCGTGGTCTGTTCCAAAATGATACAATGCCGTTTCATGGTCGTGTACCAGGATTCCTGTTTATGATGATGGAAGCCTGTACGCACGGAATGAAAACAAAGTATGCTGGCAGCTGACAGCGCATACACGCTTTATTTGTATCATTGTAAGGAGTCGGTATAGTATTACCCTACTCTATAAGCTGTAACTTTTTCGGAATAATCCCTTATTTTATGGGTAGTCCGTTGTTACAGCTAAAGTGTACCTGTCGCCAATATATCTCCAGCTAAATCATCTGCTCGGAATACATGCTCACCATATCCACAGCTCGTTATTGATAACGCATCCAGTCTTTCACTTCCATTATTGGCAGGTACTTGGAATATGCTGTTCACTCTCTGCAATACCATACTTCTTGGTAATGCGTTTGAATATATTACATTAATATAACAGCCCTTCCCCGAATCATCCTTTGATAAACCTAACCCACTTGGGTCTCCTTTTTTCATCATGTAATATGCCCACTCCTGCGCCGTTCCTAGGAATATTCTGCTTAATAAGGTTGACCAGTACTTTCCATCTTCATAGTTATTAAATCTGTACTCACTGCTCCACATTATCGGCTCAACTACTAATCGGTAGTTATCATTTTCAAGGAACTTTTCAAGCATATCCTCGCCCCACAACTGTGATATTAATGCTATACCGTTGTTGCCTTCTCCGTTAGGTGTCAACATCCATTCTCTGAATGCCTGTCCGTTTGGTAAAAAATCATTTCCCTCACTCCTTATCGGTGCCGGCAAACCTCTTGTAACTTCAAACTCATCCTTTACATAACTTGTTATATTATGTCTTTTTCCTAATCTTGCTACATTGTTTTTATCAGATGTTGCTGCTCCGCTTAAAAAATCACCGTCCGTAATTCCTTTTTTAAACTCCTCTTTCAATGTATTGTATCTGTCTATTATATATCCGTCTCTATCTGGTTTTGACATGTATATATCAACTGCATTAGGTGTTATTATCTTTTTCAACGAACATACAGAAACGTAATCGTCTATTTCGTACTCAGCTATGTAAAAACGATAACCTGTTGCAACTGTACTAAACCCTAATCCTCTCTCCTCATCTGTAAACTGGTCTGTTGTTCCATGTGTCTTATCGGTATCCTGCTGTCCTCCGTTATAATTATCATTTGGTGACTGTGTAGTCGACTCACATCCTGTCCAGCCATACATGTACTGCTTACCATAAGTATCAACATCAGTGTAACTATTAAAATCTTAAATGTTTTCTTGATATATTTCATTTGTCTCCTCCTTAAAATTAAGAGCCTTGATAACATATAAAGTCATCAAAGCTCCATAAATTTGCTGTAAAATAAAAGACTCAACAACTACTTTTTGTCGTTAAGTTCTAGTGAACGTATCCATGCACCCTACCGTCTTCTATTGCTTGTCGAAGTTCTTCATTAGTCATTGCCGCGTCTTCTTCTGTATTTAACTTGCCGTCCCATTCTATCAGGTCTGGGTCTCTGTCTTTTTCAGACGCTAGTTCATCTAGACAATTTGCGGCTTCCGTTAAATTATCGTATTCATGTACTGTACCGTTTTTGTCTGTTATTACAAAATACTCATTGTCACCATAAACCTTTATGTTGTATCCGAACTCTTCGTTATCAGCATCCTTTGTCAATGGTAAGTTTGCATACGGCTTTTCACTCGTCGGTGTCTCATTCTCAACAACCTGTGTGGTCTCCTCAGGTTCAGTTGTCTCAGGTACTACAACTCCACCATATTCATCAGTCGGATATGGGTTACCATTCTCATCAACTACCTGTGGAAGTGTAACTGCATAGTCCTGCTGTCCATTGCTCTTTCCATAAACCGCATCCTTCATAGCCATATCAAACGCTGTCTCTGCGTCACTTCCATACGCTTCATATACCCTCGCATCCTCCGCAATGCTCTCTAACTCTTCCTCCGTGAAGTCACTAACCTTAGCCGCCTCCTTAACTAAGTCATCGATGGTCTTGGCGGAAGCTGCAGACTCTCCCTCCGTCTCCCCAGTTGTTACCTCGGTCTCAGGCATACTTGTGACACTTTCCGTAGACTCGCTTACTGCGGCACCATCAACAGCAGAGGATGTTGTTTCAGCAAAATTCTTTGCTGTTGATGAGCAGCCACATAATATTGCCGTCGTAAAACCAATAATAGTTATAACCTTTCTATTATAAAATTTATTCATCATAATATTTCTCCTTTTTAAATTTAATTTTTTCCCTTTACCCCGTTTGCATCGCGAAGCGATGTCTGGCGGAGAAACGCGTTTAAGCGTTTTTGCGCCAGAACGAAGTCGAAAAATTTTAATTTTCAGCGTAGCTGAAAATTAAAATTTTTCGCGGGCATGCCCGAATCTTATATGATATTTTTAGAGGTTGCAGACTTGAACTGTCTGTTTTTCAATTTTTTTCCCTCACTATGTAACATCATAGTAACAAAATGTATTACTATATCCTCAACATAGTAAAGAACAGCATTAATCTGCTCTTCATTCAGCTTCTCTTTACCTCCGATTTTCTCCCTTATGCTGTCCACAAGTATCTCCACGCAGAGAATATCATCATACTGTTTATCGGTATCTTTTATCTCATTCGGATGGGCTATTTTATACCCTGTATCATTTTTAAAGGCAATAACGCGATTGTTAATGTTGATTGCTTTTCCAACATAATACTCATACTCTTCTGCACCGGCTCGTCTGAGGATATACACTCCACCATACGGAAAAATTATTTTCGAATATTCTTCAGCAGACAGCCATCCTGTTGTATTTCCAAAAACAGACCCCAGTCCTTCCTGCGCTTTATTCTCAGTTGCATATTCCGGAATATTAATATTGCTTATACTTGAATAGATAAAAGGATATACGGAAGTCAAAGCCTTTTCAGACAGAGTCTCTCTTGCAGCCTCTATCGTTATGTAACTACCTTTTTTTATTATCAGCGAGTAATGCTCATCATCAGTTTTTTCCCAAGACAATACTATATTTTCTCTCGGATTGTCTATTCTACTGTTCTTTTTTTTTGCTTTCTGTATATCCTTTAATACATCCTTTTGCCATGCAACTTCATTGCCCGAAGCTATATATGCCACCGTAAATGGGTAATTCCTCTTTATCCATGCTATCACACCAGCCGGAACTCTTAATCTGTGCTTTTGTGTATTATCAATGTGACAATTTCTGTATTCCTGCTTTTCAATATCATCAATCTTTACCGTAATATCCTTTATAGCATCATAATTAAATCCCTGCGGCACGCCAATCTTGTCCAGCACTATCAACTGGTATTTTAATAATGTGGAATCAATAGTGTATTCATACTGTTCATTCATACAACTTTCTCCTCTTTCTGTTCATAAGATTCCGATTAGCATAAACATCTAACTATTATGTTCATTGTTGTAAATCACATTGTCCAATCCCTTATTTATTAACTCTCTTAACATCACAGATCTGTTGCAATCGTAGAACTTCTCTTTCTTAATCTTCTTTAACTCTTCCTCCAACTCTTTCGGAATAACAATAGTAATTCTATGAGTTTCTATACTCATTATTATTTTCACCTCCAATTTTATCAGGTTGCCTTAAGTTCTGCACTTGCATAAGTTCTGCTCCGTTTTTTCAGTATATCACTTCAATATTTACTTGTCAATTATTATAACTTCTTCTAGCTTGACATATAATATGAACCGAGGCATAATATGTACTAAAAGGAGGTTTGAATTATGCCTACAAACAGACCACGATATACAATAATCGTTGATGACGAATTACTTAATCAGATTGATGATTTTCGTTTCAACAATCGATTTCCAAGCCGTTCAGCAGCAACACTTGCATTAATCCATAAAGGTATTGAACAATTTAACAAGGAATTTAAAGATAAAGAAGATTCTCATAATTCGTAATCTTGTTGTTTGTCAGCAGGGTGGGCTATATTATATAGCCCTTTTTTGTAACCAATATTTTTATAGCATTATAATAATTATACTGAGCAGTAAAGTCTATTCGCAGAATGCCTAATTCTCTTAGACAAAAAGCTGTTTATAACATTTTTTTGAATTTTAGTATACAAATTTTTTTGACAAAGTCAGCGCGGTATTTTATACTGTCTCCCACTTCATTTATAAAGCCACCCATTTGTGCAATTTGTATATCACTGCATATTGTATATTTTTCACAAAAAAATACACCATCTTTCAATGGTGTACCTCTTTTTCTTAACTTATTATATCATAAGCCGCAGTGCATCTCGAAAATCAAAGATTTTCTCGATGTCCGTGCTTTGCACTATCATCAGACAAAAATAATATGTCATTTGTGCAAGCACATTCCATACTATTTTTGTCTGATGGCACTGCTCTGCTTGCGCTCATGTCTGTTTACCCATCTAATAGATATAGTACTTAGTCTGTAAACAGCCACGCACTATATCTATTGATGGGTTTATTATCTTATATTCTCAATCTGCCAATCAATAGGCTCCACCCCATGTGCCTTCAGGAACTCATTCGCCTGGCTGAAATGCCTGCACCCAAAGAAACCTCTATAAGCCGACAGCGGGCTTGGATGCGGCGCCTTGAGTATCAGGTGCTTCGGATTCGTTAACATTGGAATCTTACTCTGTGCCGGTCTGCCCCAGAGCATGTACACAATAGGTCTGTCCTGCGCGTTGACAGCCTCAATGACAGCGTCCGTAAACTGCTCCCAGCCATGTCCCTGATGAGAGTTAGCCTGATGCGCACGCACAGTAAGAACAGTATTCAAGAGTAACACTCCTTGGTCCGCCCACTTTTTCAAATAGCCGTTATCAGGAACATAACAGCCAAGATCATCGTGAAGCTCCTGATATATATTCTGAAGCGATGGCGGAATATCCTTCTGTTCAGGAAGAACCGAAAAGCTCAGACCATGCGCCTGCAATTCATTGTGGTATGGATCCTGCCCCAGTATTAACACCTTGACATTCTTTAACGGCGTGAAATTAAATGCGTTAAATATATCCTCCGACGGCGGGTATACCACACCCTTCCTGTATTCACTGTCCACAAACTTATATAAATCCCTATAATATGGCTTGGCGAACTCAGGTTTAAGCGCTTCAAGCCAGTCATTGCTAATCTGTGACATATCAATCTCCAATTACTAAGTCTATTTTTAGTTATACATACATTACCTTCTCACAGACACACCGCGCTGTGCAAGATAATCTTTAAGGTCGGATATCTCAAGCTCCTTGTAATGAAAAAGTGAAGCAGCAAGCGCCGCATCCGCCTTGCCCTCCGTGAGTGCATCATAAAAATGCTCCTTACTTCCGGCTCCGCCCGAAGCGATAACAGGTATTGAAACATTCTCAGCTATTGTCCGCGTAAGCTCAATATCATACCCCTGCTTGACTCCATCACAGTCCATGCTGGTAAGAAGTATCTCTCCGGCACCCAGCCTATTAGCCTTCACAGCCCACTCAAGTGCATCGATTCCTGTGTCCACTCTTCCGCCCATCTTGTAGATATTCCAACCGCTTCCGTCCGCTCTTCTCTTAGCATCTATTGCGACAACTACACACTGGCTGCCGAACTTATCCGCCGCATCGCTTATAAGGCGTGGATTATCGATTGCGGATGAATTAATTGAAATCTTGTCCGCGCCCTCCCTCAGAAGGTTCTTAAAATCATCAACAGTCCTTATTCCGCCACCAACAGTAAACGGAATAAATACCTTCTCGGCAACCCTTCTCACAAGTTCAACTGTAGTCTCTCTTCTGTCGGATGAGGCTGTGATATCCAGAAATACAAGCTCATCTGCTCCCGCCTTGTCATAAAGGGCAGCTACCTCAATCGGATCGCCGGCATCGCGCAGATTGACAAAATTGGTTCCCTTCACAACTCTTCCATTATTAACATCCAGACATGGTATTATTCTCTTGGTAAACATAAGCTGTCCTCTCTATTATTGATTATAATGCAGTATTATAATGCGGCAAAGTTCTTGAGAATCTGCATACCCACACTTCCGCTCTTTTCAGGGTGGAACTGACATGCATATACATTATCCTTCTGAACAGAGGCATGTATTATAGTTCCGCCATATTCAGTAGTCGCAGCGACTATGCTCTCATCATCAGCCTTGAGATAATATGAGTGTACAAAATACACATATGGATTCTCACCAAGACCTTCAAAAAGTCTTGCGCCCTCCGATACCTTAAGGGAATTCCAGCCAATATGAGGTATCTTGATTCCCGGAGCATCCGGAATCCTCAATATCTCACCCGGAAGAATCGAAAGTCCCTCAACTCCATCCGATTCATCGCTACGTCTGAATAGAAGCTGAAGTCCAAGACATATACCCAGAAATGGCTTTCCTGAGTCAACAACCTCATGTATGGTGTTCACAAGACCATACTCATTAAGCCGTCCCATTGCATCGCCAAACGAACCTACCCCCGGTAAAATCACTTTATCAGATGACAGAATCTCATTCCTATCCCTTGTCACAACTGCTTCCTGCCCTATAGCTTCAAGTGCCTTTTCCACACTTCTTAGATTTCCTGCATCATAATCGATAATAGCAATCATATATCTGTATCCTTTCAAATTCGGTATTTTTAGGATTTTCTTTCATATTATAAATGCTAACTACTGTTATTTCATCACTTTTACATATATAATATCACATTTCGTTGCACTTCATATTTAGTAAAAATTTAGTATGCTCTATTTCATACTAATTAGAAATAAGTTGATTCGCCATAGCATTTATCTGTGCTAGTTGTTCTTCACCTGGTTTTGCATTAACATAATTATTCATGGTTGTAGATATGTTTCCGTGTCCAAGTATATATTGTAATGTCTTTGGTGGTAGATACTGCATATTTGTTGCAAACGTATGTCTGCATATATGCGGTTCAAATTTACGAATGGGATTTTCAATATTGGCATTATTAAATCTTTTTATACAATTTTGCAGATACTCATCTACATGACTTCTTACTATGGTCTTTCTGCTTCTTGTTGCAAGAAATACAAATCCCTCATATTTATTACCTCGTTCATCATAACATGCTGGTTCTATATCACCCATGATATAGCGATTCTTAATAACACGTTCGAAGCATTGATATACGCCATCCGTCATTGGTATAATACGCTCTCCATTTGTGGTTTTAGTAGGCAAAATCACATGCACATGATTAACGCATTGTAACTGCTTATCAACTTTTACCATTCGATTGTCCATATCAATATCATCAAGCGTAAGACCACATAATTCTGAAACTCTTAGTCCTGTCCAAAACAATACATATATCATATCATAACAATGTGCACTATGTACATCTTTTGAACAAAAATCAAGAAATCTATTCATATCCTTCACAGAAAGAGCGTCCATCTTCTTACTGTCACTTTTATCGGTTGTAATATTTCTGAATGGATTCTTGACAATATAATCATAGTCTAAAGCATACTCAAAAGCTCTTTTTATAAGGCTTATTTGTGTCTGAATAGATGAACCTCTGTGTTTCTTCTTCATATCATCAAGCCACTCTTCACAATGCTGCGGTCTTATTTTTCCTATTTCCATATAACCAAGTTTATATTGTTTCAAATTGTTTACCGTTACATTGTATCCAACTTTTGTATTATGAGCCAAACTCTTTCTGTTATATAAATATTTAAGATATCTATCAACTACTTCCAATAATGTTAATTTTGCTCCATCAATATCAATACTATTTTCAAGTTGTGCGTTTAATTCTGCCTCCTTTTCACGCAAACTTTTTGATGATTTCTTTCCCTTCGGTAACTGATCCATCACTTCAAGCCTATAAGAACTTATAACTCTTTCTTTTCCAAAACAATCCTTGTAATGATATTCATATCTTTTTGTCTTAGGATTGTAATACTCATTAGTTCGTAAAGTCCTTCTTGAAGGTTTGTTTTTTTCAGATGTTACTCTATTTGCCATTTCGCAGCCTCCATAAACATGAATGCCTCGAATGCGTACAATGCTGATTATATCACATTCAAAGCTAATTGTCTATTTGTCCTTATAATTGTTCCACCTTATCTATAAATTCTTCAAACTGCTTTCTTTTTATTTTTATAGTGCGTCCAAGCATAAGATGATACTTATTTCCATAATCCTCTCTCACTATATCTCTAAGTCTATTTTGTCCTATTCCAAACAAATCCGATGCCTCTTTAACATTTAATAAAATTTTGCTATCTAAAGATACCGTTATATTATCCATAATAAATTCGCTCCTAAATTTCTCATAATTTACAAAACTGGCAGAAGCCACAAACGTAACTTCTGCCAAAAAATTCATATATTCTTTTTCTTTTTAGATTCCATAGCCTATCAAATGATGGGGGTATCGAATATCCACCATCCCGTATCATCCACAACACAAAAAGAGCCACAACCTAAAAGGTGTGGCTCTGTAAGAAAATATTTATTAATTTTTCAAATAAAAATAAAAGAACTAGTCTGAAAGTAGTTACACCACAATACAAACTAATCCTTTTATCGCATTAAAGCTAGGTCGCACGGTTACACCCTTTAACCTAATTTAATTATATGTAATATAAAACAAAAATATACAGAAATCACGGTTACACCCTTTAACCTCCTGTAAGCTAAACATAAAAATGGTTACACCTTAATATGCTTCGCTGAAATCATTGTACCATACTACTTTCAAATGTCAATACCGAGCATAAATTCGATTAATCTAACAATTTTTTAAATCCAAATCTGTCTCGCACATCATTATTATATCCTTCGTATATCGAAGCAGTCACAGCGAACCCAAATTGTTCAATTTTTTAACATAATATAAGATATTAAAATTATATCCAAACACTTGTTTGGACTATATAAACCAATTCAACTATGTTATAATTATAGATAAATTATTACATGGGAGGATTTATATGTCACTTGCAATTGCTTTACATAACTACCACGGTATTGTCATGCTCGCAGATAAAATGATGACTTCAACTTTTGAAAAAGATGGAAATATGGAAACTATAAACCTACCACCAACCGACCAAAAATTATTCTTAATAGAAAATAAATATGGGCTTTCTTATACAGGAACAGCATCAATAAACGGCATACCTATATCAGCTCTATTGAAACAATATTTTCTGGATAATATAATAGGCAAATCCAATCCTATAAGCTGGCTTTTAAATTTAGCAAATCATTTTCATAATTTATTATCTGATAACCAAAATATAATATTCATAATGTGTGGATATTATAATGGTGGCAAATTTGTAATAAATACAAATACTTCATCACCTCAGATAAATTTCTCTGATACAAACCATCCTCTAGTTTATTCTGGTGAATCAGATATATTAACACAAATAATAAACATTAACAAAATTTCATATGAATTTCCTAAGTTTACGATACAAGATTCCATTGACTTTTTATATTTTCTTAATAGAACTGTAGCAGGTATGATGTATTTTGGACAATATTTACCAACTGTCAGTAAAGAATGTGATATTCTTACAATCTCACCGATTGATTCACACTGGGTTTTGCACAACCCGTTGAACTCACCGCGTTTGGGCATCTAATACTGTCTAAAATCATACTATTTTTTATTGTCTCAAACATTTCTTCTTGCGTGTATATTCTTGCGGTACAAGCTCTATCTCCATAGGCAGACTGTTTATTACAATCTGCCTTTTTACTTACGCCCCTCATATTCTGTACCCTCTAGTATTATAAGCATTAGCCAAATATTTGAATGTTTTCCCCTCTAACAGAGAATCAATTCTCTTATCTGTAGCCAACTGCTTATATACATCAGGTGTCATATCACCCTCGACCTTAACAAGCGCATCAAAATGCTGTTGAACATTGACATTCTGATTTGTCTTAGTAACAGGTGCAGTATTACCAAATTTAAAATCTATACAAGGTTTAATGTTTAAAAGCTCTTGCCTAAATTTTTCCATCACATCAGGATTCTGGCTAAGTTCCCATAACCTTTGTGTCTGTTCATTACTGAACACCTTTTCACCACCATCGAATGCTCCAATAGGGTAGATAAGACATCCATCCTTTTCAATAATCTCAACACCATCTTCATAGATTGGATGTAAGCCTTTGGTCGCTGATTGAGTACCCGAAGCATAACCCTTTGAGATTGTTGTGAACTTGTTCGGAGTATTCTTAACAAGCCCAACCTTTTTCTGCTTTTCTATAATCTCTAAATCTTTCTTGGCTTTTTCTATATCATTCTGTACATTCTTCCATGTACCTGCATTCGGGAGAGTAGTGCCTGACGTGTCATGCGCCATGTCACCAAGACTGCGATTTGTGGAGCTTGTTGAATTAGAGGTAACTGTAGTTGTGGTTGAACTAGGTGTTGCAATTCCTGCATTTCTAACTGCATTAGCAGCTTCATTCGCCTTGTCAGTGATTTCCTGTAAGGACTGTCTTACAAGAGATAATTGCTCAAGTAATGTGCCATTTGCAGAATTAAACATGTTCACAACTGATACAGCGGCGTTATCTGCGTCAAGCTGAAGCTGGTATATTCCCATAGCTGTATAATTGAGCTGGTCTGTAAATGCCGAATTAGCTTCGCTGAACATAGTACTATAATGAGATAAAGCATTTTCACCGTGAGTAAACGGTTCTGTAAGTGAATTGCTCATCTGTATACCATATTCTCTGCTGAGTCTGTTGAGATTATCAAGAATAGTTGTACTATTCTTATTTACAAGCTCTATAGAATCCGCAACAAGCTTCTCTTCATCGTCAAGTGTCTTTTCAAGAGCTTTCTTTTTGTCTTCAAGTTCCTTGTCCAACTGGTCTTGACGTTCATCATATACATGGTCGTACAATGTGTCTTCCCAATCGCTTTCGGTTTTCTTGAGTTCATCTTCAAGCTCTTTGCGTTTCTTTATGCCTGCAAGAGAATTATCATTCTGTAATTCCTCAATTTGCTGTTTAAGCTTATTGATATTGGTTTCATTTTCAGATACAGTCTTTTCCCAATCATGTTGATCTTTTTCCTGTTCCCAAGCCTTTTTACGAGCATCATATAACTCTTCGAGTGCATCAATTTCCTCATCAATACCTTTCTTGCGAAGCTCAATAATGGCTTTCTTTGCAGCATTATAAGCATCAACAGATTCCCATTGCTTATCATTGAGATCTTTCATCTTCTCATTGTATTCTTCAACGGTAATCGTTCCTTTAATGTATTCTCCGTTAAGGTATTCGATTTCCTTAGAATATTTATTGATAAGATATTGTGCTGACTCTAACTGTTCGCCATACATACCAAGGGCAGTGATAGCGTCTTTTGTAAGATTGCCATTATCATCAAGGACTGTATCCGTATCAAGTAGGTCAATAACACTTTTTGCTTCATCAGATATATTTCCGATAGCATCTGCAATCTTGTCAAGTTCATCCCAATGGAGTTTATCTATTGAGTTTTGAAATCCTTCAATATCAGTCTTGGCTTCAATGATCGCATTCTGTGTCTCAAGAATTGCTGCATTGAGTTCTAACCATTCCTCTGTGCCTTTGTCGGTCTGTAAAAACTGCTTACGAAGTTCATTGTACTTTTCGGTAAGTACATTTATCTTCTCGGTTGATTGAGAGATTAATTCATCGTAGTAAGCACGTCCGACAGTTGAACCTCTTGTCTCAAGAAGAGAGATTTGAGACTTGATGAGATTAAGGTTTGAGCCTATTACATCGGTAAGCTCTTTGTATTTATTGGTGATACGGTCTAGGGCAGTTTCGGTAGACTTCGCAGTAGAGGTAGTGGTTTCAATTTGCTCAAGCATCTTACCCTTTAATGATTCGCTCTTTTTCTCCAATTCTGAATATTCATTTGCGACATCAAGGTAATTTGAAGCCATGAACATGGAATAACCATTATCTTTAAGCCAATTCATTACCTCAATCTTTGAGCCTGTATCCTCATATATCTTTTGGATTGTCTTTAAAGCTTCCATTTCAATGCCATAAGCATTTATTCGCTCCTTAACACCTTTGATTGCCGCATTGGTTTTCTTAACCTCATTGGATATTGCAAGGTTGGATGTCTCAGCATACTTGTTTGTAAGTGATATGATAGCTGATTCATTGAATGAATAACCATCACCCGTTTTCACAAGTTCTCCTGCGAGACTGTCATAAGTTGCTATGAGAGTGGTTGCTTCATCGGCTGATAATATTTCACCTTTGCGAACACGGCTGAGAAGGTCGATAAGCGAATTGTAGTTGTCCTCATTGTATTGGATATTAAACTCACTGATTTTATTTACAAACTCATCTGCACTGATACCCAATTCATCAAGAAGTGCTTTGTAGTCCTCTGTTGATGTTATGGTTTCTGCTGAAAGTTCGCCAGATGTTGCAAGGTCGAGAAGCTTCTGTTTTGTTGAATCTATGGAATCGTTGTTGAATAGGTCGGAAAAATCCAGATATTTAGATTTATCACTTATGATTTTATTTGCTTCCTGCACTGAATTATTGAAAAATTCTTGAAATTCAGGAAGTGTCGCTAAATAGTTTTCTATTGTACTGGTGATTTTCTGCTCATCACCGATAAACTGCTTTGACGCAATAGAAGTATCTATAAGACCTTGTTTAAATGTCTCAAACTCCTCTGCTGTCTTCGGAATATTTTTACCCTGTAACGCACTTATCGTAAGCTGGTGTGCTACATTCTTGTTTAGGCTGTCAATAGCAGAGCTGTAACCCCCTACCGATTCTTTTGCATTGTTATATCTCTTATATATTTCCTTAAAAAGCTCATTGTCGGCTAATTCGTCCGCCGCGAATACTGTGGAATCTCTAAGTGCTGCTACCGCTTTTCCAAGTGTTTCATAGTTTTGTATCGCACCTTCTATGGTTTTGTTGTCACCTTGTAAGAACCATTCACCGCCTCTGCTGGTATGTGTTCCACTGCTTATTATTCCGGCATCTTCTAAGACCTGCCATGCCTTACCTGCATCTTTTCCCATCGCCACAATGGATTTTCCAAAATACTTGTCGGCTGATTTAAGTAAATCTGTTGTTGTAGCATCCACATTGGCAATCAAGTCAATCTGCTGTTCTTTCAAATTATCAACGCTCACCTGTTTAATTGCTTCGGATAAAGAACCATATTTTTCAACAAGTGTATCAATCGTCTCCCCTTCAAGATTAAGCTTCCTGAGAAGTTCTTCCTGTGTGGATAACAGCTCTTCTTTTGCTCCCGAATCGGTCTTGACCGCATCAGACAGCTTAATATATTTATTGGCAAGCGCTGATATCTCATCACTCATTGACGAAGCTTCATCTGCTGCTTCCTTGGTTTTCTGTCTATCATCTTCTAATTCCCGATTATGCTTTGAAACTGCGGAAGAAATAGCGCTAAATCCAAGGCTGATTGTCATTAAAGCAACTCCAACCGGGTTTGAAAGTATAGCTGTTTTAAATGTTCGTCCAAGACCAATCAGCGCCGCTTTTAGGCTGAATACTGAGGCTGTCTGTGCATTATTAGCAACAGTCTGTGCGTTAGTTGCATTCGTTAATCCTAATTCCTGCAACTTCTGTGTTACCATTTCCTTTGACAGACCTTGCAGACTCAAAATTCTTACTCTGTCCTGTTGGCTCAGTGATTTACTTGAAAGCACATTTTTAAGCTGTGCATTTGTAAGATTCTGTGTTGCCACAGCTATTGTTTTGAGGTACTGGTATCTCTGTGTAAGATTTCCGTTTATCGGCATGTCTTTGACTGCCTTTAATGCAACTCCATATTTTTCAACCTGTCTGGTTGCGGTCATAAAAGCCATTGCACCTGTTGTAATAAACTTACCTATCCCAATCGCCACGATACCTCTTAAAGAGCCTTGAATTAAGCCGAATTTATTCGCTACGTTTAATAATGCAGTACCAAGATTTGTCATATCACGGACTGTATTGCCATTCAATATGCTCTGATATGTCTCTGTTAATGCATTCTGGAAACGCTGAATTGAAGCGGAAGCCGATTCACACCATGTTCCATATTCCTTCATAGCTGAACCTGCACTGTTTATTGCTGTCTCATAAGCCTTCACACCCTCAGTCTGTAAGCCACTAATAAGTGCCTGACCTGCCGCCGCTCTTGCTTTGCCGAAAATAGTTTCCAAAACATTTGCACGACTGGTATCACTAAGACTGTCTATAACCTGTGATATTTCAAGTAACTGCTGATAGAACGATTTGAAGGTCTGTCCATCAGCTTCCATTATATCTACGCCCGTGAGACTTAATAACTTCTCCCTTAATGAACTTGCAGAATCTGCTACATCATCAATGTCCTCCCCCAGTTCCTCAAGTTCTTTTCTTGCGTCCGTACTTGTTGAGGCTCTTAGACGTAACGAACCGATTTTCGCTGTATTGCCTAAATAATTAGTATCATTATAAAATCTGTTTGCAGTAGAGAACATGGCTGCTGCCTGCTCAATGGTTGTATGAGCCTGCGTGAGTGTTCCCGCTGACAATCTTATTGCCTCCGCTAACCCTTCCGCATCTATCGAATATCGGTTTGACATTTCATTTATCAAATCAACATAAGCTTCAAGCTTTTTGTCCATCTGCTCATCAGTATAGCCACCGATCTCATCAAATGAAGCTATTGCTGTCTTTATTGAACCTATGGCACTATCAATATCAAGATCACCTACATTAGAAAGTACTGTGCTCCATTTTCCTCCAAGCTCCGCATCATCCAGTGACCAACCCATCTTCTTAAACTCTGTGATGGCATATATCAGCGAATCAACCTTAACATTAAGGTCTTTCGCCTTGCTCATAGCTCTGTCAAAGTACTTATACAGTGCGTCTCTGTCCTCAATCTCATCGGTCACTTTCTGTAAATCAACCAATCTGTCATCTAATGACTTTGCCTCAGAAGAAGCTTGTCTTAACTGATTTATCATTGTGTATACGAAGCTTGCACCACTGAAAAAGTTCGCATACCGCTTGATTGATTCTTTGAACTTACTGCCCCAGCTCATTGTCGCATAGCCGGTTGCTTTAAGTTCCGTTTTAAATGCAGAAAGTTCACTTCTTACTTTTCTTAAATCTGCTGTGCTTTTTGCTATATTGGCAGAATTGAGCAGACTGTTGTATTTCTTAGTTAAATCCTGATTGCTAAAAAGCTTATTGTACTCTTTCGCAACAATCTTCAGCTTGTTAATAAGCTGTTCCTTCTTTACCTCAAAGTTGAAAGGTACTTTATTAGTATTTGCACCCTTCTTAGCAGTATTTACCGCCTGATTCGTTGCGTTCTGGACATTCTTTTTATTTATTTTCGGTGATAAATTTACGTTATATGTTCTTCCCTTTAACTGGTCTCTTATCATTTTTCCAGTTTTGGTTAAATGTAATTTCCCAGTTATATATACATAAAAATCTCCAAGCTTCTTAATGTCCTGTTTTATTCTTGTCACGCTCTTTGTCTTATTAAGAGCTGCTATCAATCGTAGAAAAAAGTTATTTTCCAAAAATTATCCTTCCCCAAAGAACTCTATATCTCTGTAATTTTCATAAACTTCGCTAATATCATAATCATATCCTGTACTGTCATCAGCCACAGCACGCAAATAAACAGTTGACCACACTACCGCAACCACAATATAAATTGAATCCTCATAAAGGATTCTGTCACCTCTTTTAAGCCTCATAAATCGTTTCCTTTTTATATGGAATGTTTGATTGAAAAATCTGAAATTGGCGTAATGCCGAGAAAATAAAAATAGAATTTATGAATTTGTAAGATAGTCTTTTAACGCTTCAAAATGCTTGGGATACAGCTCCGCTAATCTGCCTGTCTTAAACAAACTTAGCGTATTCTTGTCTATGCCTGTGACCTTGCAGATATAACACTGCTTCTCACGTTCAAGACGTTCAATAAGAATGTTTCTTAATTCATTCTGTGTCATGTACAAGCCTCCTTTGTTATAATAATTTCTGTAAAAAATTCCTTAAAAAATTAGGATTTTCACGGACAGACTGTGTTTGAGGCAATCTGTCCGCTTAATCATTGTTCATTGTTTTGAATAATACACTCGGTACTCTGCCGGTAACACCATCGTTTGAAAACGGTGCATCGGCTATATATAATAAAGACTACCGCTTGCTCAAGGCGACAATCGTTATTAACGTGTGGAGATTTTTCACTCCATAATACACGCAATCCTGTATGGACGATATGCAGGGAATTGATACTCAGTACCAATCTAAAGTACTTATATCTAAATATGCTTTTTAAATTGATGTTGGAATCTGCACCAAATTTAAGTATCTTTCAAGCCTGTCCAAATCTTCACTTATTAAGTTAATTTGTCTGTTCTTAAATCTGCTTAGATCAATTTTACCTATGCCGGTTACTCTTGAAATTGCAACGGCAGACAATCCTCGATTCATAACATCGGACAGCTTATTTCTTATATCTTCCTGATTCATCGTGTCCTCCATTACAATAATCATTATGACAAAAGGCATAACAATTATTTCTTTCCCTAATAAGAATTGACAGTTTTCTAATCAAATTGTTTTTTTCAAAGGTTTTCCTTGCATTTTTGCGTATCACTATATGAGGTCAAAATGCCGAATTTTCACCCAGCATTTCTCCTGTTAAATTCCTGCTGTTTATGACACAACGCACTACCACATATTTTCATATTTCCGATCTTAATAAATCTTTCTCCACATATAATACACTTGGAAATTTTTCTCTCTTTATTATGTTCGTAGAAACTTAAAATAGGGTTTTTATCGTTTTCTTTTATAGTATATTCCACCTTGTCTCCTGCCGGTGAATTAACCTTAACAATTATACTATTGCGATTGCTTTCAACAGATATTGCATTATTTTTCTTCAATCGTTCAATACCTTTCTTAGCAACACAATTTCCATCACCTATAAATTTATCCAGTTTTCCAAACGTCAATACAGATTGTTTATTGCTACCGATTATCACTTGATTATCTTTATTTTTCTTAGTCAAAAAAAGAAGTATAAACAAAAGTTCTCTATCGTTTGTGCAACCATTTCTATATTCCAAACTGTCAATCCAGCTTAATTCATTTCCATATATGGTTATATCTTTAGCATTATCTATGTTTTCTTCTAATTTCTTTTCCACATTTCTAATGTCAGCGTTTTCCCGCTTCTCATAATGTGCTCTCCTTTTTGGTATTACTTCACCATTTTCCAGATTACTCTTAATGTTCTCAATTATAACATCTCCAAAGCAATTCCAAAGAATATTTTTACCACCTTCAATATTACTTTTCTGTAAATATTCAAACTCTATTAAATTCTGAGCCGCAATATTTCTGTCTCCGTCAAATATATTCAATATCATCTTAGAGCACAAATCATAAAACACATCATATCTGCTGATTTTTTCCTGTGTAGCATCCGATTTATCCATTTGTCCTATTATGTTCTCAATTTTCCATATCATCTGCTGCTCTCTGCGTTTTAAATCATACATCAAGTCTGCAAACTCTAAATATTTTTTACTTTTAACCACAACCTTTATGTTTTTATTACACAACATAGCTGCATCAAAATTATCTGCTGAACTCC
>ERZ779660.764-NODE-764-length-17965-cov-3.200279_pt1 | contig 17965 bp, 7 predicted proteins | sample MGYA00511906_ERZ779660 | MGnify/ENA primary metagenome ERZ779660 (study PRJEB29588, sample SAMEA2156906) | human gut metagenome | biome: human gut; feature: human-associated habitat; material: faeces | place: Denmark | collected 2008/2010 ... | reverse complement strand
TCGATTCGATAATGATCTTCTCTTTCAAACCGGATTGTTCGTCCGATTCTACACGATAAGTAACACCTTCTTCCACAGCTTCGAAGTTGACTCTACCGCCCACCTCCGAAACAATTACCGCATTGAAGGGGTCCCATTCGCAAATCATATCGCCTTTCTTAACGGTATCGCCGTTGTTGAAGAAGAGTTTTGATCCATAGGGAATATTGGCAGTCATGAGCACCATTTTCGTATTCGGGTCGATAATACGCATTTCGGCCAATCGACCTACGACAATCTGTACTCTTGTACCGCTATCGGATACATTTTCTACCGTACGAAGTTCGTCTATCTCCAAAATACCCTCGTAACGAGATGTAACGCTCGATACAGCCGCAATATTCGAAGCAATACCACCGACGTGGAACGTACGCAATGTAAGCTGTGTACCCGGCTCACCGATTGACTGAGCGGCAATAATACCGACAGCCTCACCGACAGTAACAGGCTGACGGTTGGCAAGGTTAGAACCGTAGCACTTACGGCAAGCGCCGTGTTTTGCACGACATTCAAGTACCGAACGAATCTTGATGTGGTCAACACCCGAATTAACGATGATGTCAGCCTCTTTGTCGCCCATCATAACATCCTTTGAAACAAGAACATTACCGTTAGAATCGCAGAAGTCATCAAGGAGATATCTTCCGATAAGACGCTCGTGGAGTCCTTCGATAACATTTGATTCGCCTGCTTTGATGTCAAAGATTTCAAGACCTTCTGTAGTACCGCAGTCCTCTTCACGGATAATAACTTCCTGTGATACATCAACAAGACGGCGGGTAAGGTAACCTGAGTCGGCTGTACGAAGAGCTGTATCGGCAAGGCCTTTACGAGCACCACGAGATGAAATAAAGTACTCCAAGATGTTAAGGCCTTCACGGTAGTTAGCTCTGATAGGAATTTCGATTGTTTTACCTGATGTATTGGCGATAAGACCACGCATACCTGCAAGCTGTCTGATCTGGCTCATACTACCACGAGCACCTGAGTCAGCCATCATGAAGATTGGGTTGTAACGGTCAAGGTTTTTCTGGAGGGCGTCGGTTACATCGTTAGTAGCCTTTTCCCAGATACGAAGAACTTCTTCGTAACGCTCCTCGTTTGAACGAAGACCCATCATAAACTCATCACGGATAACATCAACTTCCTTCTCTGCCTCGGCAATAATAGCCTTTTTCTGAGGAGGAATAACTGCGTCACAAACAGCTACTGTGATAGCACCCTTTGTAGAGTACTTATAGCCCTGTGCCTTAATGTGGTCAAGAACAACGCTTGTTCTTACCGGACCGTGAATTTTGATACATTTATCAATAATCTTCTTAAGACCCGACTTGCCAACGAGGAAGTCAACCTCAAACTTGAATCTGTTTTCGGGGATACTTCTGTCGATAAAGCCGAGATCCTGAGGAATAGGATTGTTAAAGATAATCTTACCGATTGTTGTGTCTACAATACCGGATTCGATTTTTCCGTCAATTTCAAGCTCACGGCGAACCTTGATTTTTGAGTGAAGCTCAATGACGCCTGTCTGATAAGCCATCATAACTTCATCAACATCACGGAATACCTTTCCTTCGCCTCTCTCACCGTCCTTATCAAGTGTAAGGTAGTAAGAACCGAGGATCATATCCTGTGTAGGAACTGTAACAGGCTGACCGTCAGAAGGCTTGAGAAGGTTGCCTGCTGCGAGCATAAGGAATCTTGCTTCTGCCTGTGCCTCTGCCGAAAGAGGTACATGGACAGCCATCTGATCGCCGTCAAAGTCAGCGTTGTATGCTGTACAAGCGAGCGGATGAAGTTTAAGAGCACGACCTTCAACAAGAACAGGCTCAAATGCCTGAATACCAAGACGGTGAAGTGTTGGAGCACGGTTGAGGAGAACGGGGTGTCCCTTGATTACAACTTCAAGTGCGTCCCAAACATTGTCCTTTGCACGCTCAACAGCTTTTCTTGCTGATTTGATATTCTGCTCTGCTTTAGTTTCAACAAGGCGTTTCATAACGAACGGCTTGAAGAGTTCAAGTGCCATTTCCTTAGGAAGACCGCACTGATACATTTTGAGTTCAGGTCCTACAACGATAACCGAACGGCCTGAGTAGTCAACACGCTTACCGAGAAGGTTCTGACGGAAACGGCCCTGCTTACCTTTAAGCATATCCGAAAGTGACTTGAGGGCACGGTTGTTAGGTCCTGTAACCGGTCTGCCTCGTCTGCCGTTGTCGATGAGTGCGTCAACGGATTCCTGAAGCATTCTCTTCTCGTTGCGGATGATGATTTCAGGTGCGTTAAGCTCAAGGAGCTTTTTAAGTCTGTTGTTACGGTTGATAACTCGGCGATAGAGGTCGTTAAGGTCACTTGTTGCAAAACGACCGCCGTCAAGCTGAACCATAGGACGGATATCCGGCGGAATTACCGGAACAACATCGAGAATCATCCATTCGGGACGGTTGCCCGACATTCTGAAGCTTTCAACAACATCAAGTCTTTTAAGGAGTCTAACTCTCTTCTGACCCGATGCAGTTTCGAGTTCTTCTTTAAGTGAAGCGGAAAGAGCATCAAGGTCAATCTCGGCAAGGAGCTTTTTGATTGCCTCGGCACCCATACCTGCTTCAAAGTCGTCTTCATACTTCTCACGCATATCATTGTACTCACCCTCGGTAAGGCACTGATACTTTGCAAGGTCACGGCAGTCGCCGGGATCTGTTACGATGTACTGTGAGAAATAGAGTACATTCTCCAAAAGCTTGGGAGAAATATCAAGCATAAGGGCAATTCTTGAAGGAATTCCCTTGAAATACCAAATGTGCGACACGGGAGCGGCAAGCTCAATGTGTCCCATACGCTCTCTTCTGACCTTTGAACGGGTTACTTCAACGCCGCAACGGTCACAGATTTTACCCTTAAAACGGATTCTCTTGTATTTACCGCAGTGACATTCCCAGTCCTTTGTCGGTCCGAAAATGCGTTCGCAGAACAAGCCGTCTCTTTCAGGCTTGAGAGTACGATAGTTAATTGTCTCGGGCTTTTTAACTTCGCCGTAAGACCATTCTCTCATCTGCTCAGGAGAAGCAAGTCCGATTTTAATTGAGTCAAAAACATTATTATCTATCATTGCATTTCCTCCTTACATATCGTCACTGCCAAAGTCATCGCTGAAATCATCCGATGTGTAGCTGTCCTCTTCAACATCGGCAAGTGAATCGTCAAACATATTGCCTTCTTCGCCGCCCTCGTCAAGAGTGTAGCCGTCCATTGATGTCATTACATGGTCTTCTTCAAATTCCGGATTTGTTGCATCAACAATATCCTCGTCCTCATCAAACTTCTGCTTAATGTCAATTTCTTCACCGTCAGAGTTAAGAACACGAACATCAAGTGAAAGTGACTGGAGTTCCTTAATAAGAACTCTGAATGACTCAGGAATACCCGGAGCAGGAATATTCTGACCTTTAACGATAGCCTCGTAGGTCTTAACACGGCCGACAACATCGTCCGACTTAACTGTAAGAATTTCCTGAAGTGTATAAGCAGCACCGTAAGCCTCAAGTGCCCAAACTTCCATCTCACCGAAACGCTGTCCGCCGAACTGTGCCTTACCGCCGAGTGGCTGCTGTGTAACGAGAGAGTAAGGACCTGTGCTTCTTGCGTGGATTTTTTCATCAACGAGGTGATGGAGCTTGAGGTAGTACATATAACCTACTGTTACAGGGTTATCGAAACGCTCGCCTGTACGACCGTCAACAAGCCATGTCTTACCGTCCTCGCTGTAACCTGCGTCTTTAAGACACTGGAAAATGTCCTGCTCATGAGCACCGTCAAATACAGGAGTCATAATCTTCCAGCCAAGCGCCTTTGCGGCATAACCGAGGTGAACCTCAAGAACCTGACCGATGTTCATACGAGAAGGTACGCCCAACGGGTTAAGTACGATGTCAAGCGGAGTACCGTCAGGAAGGAACGGCATATCTTCCATTGGGAGAATTCTTGAAACAACACCCTTGTTACCGTGACGACCTGCCATCTTATCGCCTACGCTGATTTTTCTCTTGAGTGCAAGGTAAACTCTTACAACCTTGTTTACACCGGGCTGGAGTTCGTTTCTGCTGTCTGCACGGGTAAACACCTTAACATCAACAACAGTACCGCATTCACCGTGAGGCACACGGAGAGATGTATCTCTGACTTCTCTTGCCTTTTCACCGAAGATTGCACGAAGGAGTCTTTCCTCGGCTGTAAGCTCTGTTTCACCCTTTGGAGTTACTTTACCGACAAGGATATCGCCTGCTTTAACCTCAGAACCGATCTGAATGATACCGTCCTCGTCAAGATACTTGAGAACATCTTCACCGACATTCGGGATATCTCTTGTAATCTCTTCGGGTCCGAGCTTTGTATCTCTTGCCTCTGTGTCATATTCTTCAATGTGAATTGATGTATAAACATCATCACGAACGATTTTTTCGTTGATAAGAACAGCATCCTCGTAGTTGTAACCTTCCCATGTCATAAAGCCGATGAGAGCGTTCTTACCGAGAGCAACTTCACCGTTTTCGGTAGCCGGACCGTCTGCGAGAACTTCACCCTTCTTAACTCTCTGTCCTCTTGACACGATAGGACGCTGGTTGATACATGTACCCTGGTTAGAGCGGAGGAACTTGATAACCTCAAAGTCCTGAACTCTGCCCGAGTCATACTGTACACGAATGTTACGGGCGTCAACGCTCATAACGATACCGTCTTCCTCAGCGAGGATACAAACGCCTGAGTCTGTACCTGCCTTGTACTCCATACCTGTACCGACGATAGGAGCTTCACTGCGGAGAAGCGGAACTGCCTGACGCTGCATGTTCGCACCCATGAGAGCACGGTTTGCGTCATCGTTTTCAAGGAACGGAATCATAGCCGTAGCAACAGATACAACCATCTTAGGAGATACATCCATGAAGTCGAATCTTTCGGGAGAATACTCTACGAACTCGTCACGGTAACGACCTACGACTCTTGAATGAACAAATCTGCCGTTTTCATCAAGCGGTTCGTTAGCCTGTGCAACAGCGTAGTTATCCTCAACATCGGCTGTCATATAAACAACCTCGTCGGTTACAACGCCTGTTTCCTTGTCAATTTTACGATAAGGAGCTTCGATAAAGCCGTACTTGTTGATACGGGCAAATGAAGCAAGATATGAGATAAGACCGATGTTAGGACCTTCAGGAGTTTCGATAGGACACATTCGGCCATAGTGTGTGTAGTGTACGTCACGAACCTCAAATCCTGCACGATCTCTTGAAAGACCGCCCGGACCGAGGGCTGAAAGACGACGCTTGTGGGTAAGCTCTGCAAGTGGGTTACCCTGATCCATGAACTGTGAAAGCGGTGAAGAACCGAAGAATTCTTTAATTGCCGCTGTTACGGGACGGATATTGATGAGTGAGTTAGGCGAAAGCGACTCCATATCCTGTGACTGGGTTGTCATTCTTTCTCTTACTACTCTTTCAAGACGGGAGAAACCGATTCTGAACTGGTTCTGAAGAAGTTCGCCTACGCAGCGGATTCTTCTGTTGCCGAGGTGGTCGATATCATCTGTATTACCGACACCGTGAGCAACACAGTTAAGGTAGTTGATTGTTGCAAAGATATCGTCAACCGTGATGTGGTTAGGAACAAGCTCATCTGCACGGCTTCTGAGCATTTCCTTGAGGTCATCCTCATTCTCACAGGAATCAAGAATTTCGCAAAGAACATCAAAACGAACATTTTCCTTGATATCACACTCTGCTTCTGCATCAAAATCAACATAGCAAGCGATATCAACCATACCGTTTGAAATAACCTTAACGATTGTTTCATCGGCAGCCTTTACATAGGCAATCTTAACACCTGCGTTTTCGATTTCAAAAGCCTTTTCCTTTGTGATTTTTTCATCACGAAGAGCCATAACCTCGCCTGTGCGTGGGTTGGCAATCGGCTCTGCAAGAACCTGACCTTCAAGACGGTTTGCAATACCGAGCTTTTTGTTGTATTTATATCTGCCTACTCTTGACATATCATAACGACCGGGGTCAAAGAACAGGTTGTTTATGTGTGTCTGCGCACTGTCAACTGTCGGAGGCTCAGACGGACGGAGCTTTTTGTAAACCTCGATAAGACCTTCTTCAACATTTGAAGCGGCATCCTTTTCGATAGTAGCTCTCATTCTTTCATCGTCACCGAAATAGTCGAGAATTTCGGCATCCGAGCCAAGACCGAGTGCTCTGATAAATGATGTAACGGGAAGCTTACGGTTCTTATCAATACGAACATAAAAAACATCGTTTACATCGGTTTCATACTCAAGCCATGCACCACGATTCGGGATAACTGTTGTTGAATACAGTTCCTTACCGGTTTTGTCGTGATCCATTTTATAGTAAACGCCCGGGCTTCTTACAAGCTGTGAAACGATAACACGCTCAGCACCGTTGATAACGAATGTGCCGCTTGCGGTCATCAGCGGGAAATCGCCCATAAATACATTGCTCTCTTTGATTTCACCCGTTGACTTGTTCAAAAGTCTTGCGGTTACTCTGAGAGCAGCTGAATATGTTGCATCACGAACCTTACACTCAATTACGCTGTAGTTCGGGTGATCAACATCAAGTGTGTAGTCGATAAAATCGAGAACAAGGTTGTCCTGATAATCGGTAATGCCCGAAACATCTTTAAATACTTCTTTAAGACCTTCGTCAAGCAACCATTTGTATGACGCTTTCTGAATGTCGATAAGATTAGGCATATCAATTACTTCATCGATTTTACCAAAACTCATTCTTTCGGTGTTGCCAAGCTTTACGGGTTTGACATTAACCATAGGCGTATCACTCCTTAAAAAATCTATGAAACGGGGCAAGCGGTACTGAAAATCTGCTCATAAAAAGCTCTTGACACAAAAGGATTTTTGTGATAATATCCCCTTGTCGGATAAAGTTTTTTGCGGATTTTCCCGACCTCTTCGGTACATATCCCCATTATGGTACATTTTATTATTCTATATTGAAATAATCAATAAGTCAAGAGAATTTTCGGATTTTTTTCGGATTTTACTGACTTTTTTATATTTTTACAGGTTTTATTTCCCGAAAAGAATTATTTTTCTTTTCGGGCTATTTTTTACATCCCAATGCAACACCCGACACGGTGTATGGTTTTAGGCTATGTAACGATAAGACACAAAGAGCGATATATGCACTGTAACATTTGCTTCCATATATAAAAATCGGGTGACAGAGATTTGCTGTTCTGCAAAACTGTCACCCGACCTTTTTATTAAATCAGTCGTATTCTAATTTGAATTGTTTTTCCAGATAATCTTTTATTCGGCTTATGCCTGATGGCATATCAAGATTGAATAGTACAAATACAAACAACGCAAATATACAACCGCCTAAACCAAGCCAAAATGATTCAACCATATCTGCGGCACAAAAAATAAAGATTACAAGCGACAAAAGCAAAAAGGTAATTTCCGGTAGGGCGATACCTATAATTCTATTTCCTTTTTTCGTTTTGAATACTCTTCCGTAAAAATATGGACGCACCGTTGATTGACAACCGTGTGTGTCCTTTGTACCGAAATTGTAAAACAGACAAAGCAAATTTTTTCGATGCGACACCCAGTTTATGCCAAGGTCATAGTCCACATACTTTCGCATATATTTTACATTTCTTTTTGAACTGAGTATTCTTTCAATTTCAGCTGTGCTGTAATCTGATTTAATATTTATAAACATAGCTTTGTACTCTTATTTCTCCATATCATCATATCTGTCCAGAAACGAAACTTTATTATCGCCCTGTTTATATGAAATAATCGTATCGAGATTGACATTTTCAACGCTGTGGAAAATGTTGCTTTCAATCTGGGGATTGATTTTCTTCAGATTTGCTATAAGCTGTTTTATTTCCTGTCGTTTTGAGCCTGTGTTGCTGTTCGGGGAACAGGTTGTGCAGGTGTCCGTAAAACGGCACGCACATTGAATGAAATTCAGCTTGTTGTAATCTCGCCAATGCTTGATTTCAGCCTCACGAACGAGGTATAGAGGGCGGATAAGTTCCATTCCCTCATAGTTTGTGCTGTGGAGCTTCGGCATCATCGTCTGAACCTGACCGCCGTAGAGCATACCCATAAGAATAGTTTCTATAACATCGTCATAGTGATGACCGAGTGCGATTTTGTTACAGCCGAGCTGCTTTGCCTTTTTGTAGAGATAACCTCTCCTCATTCTTGCACAAAGGTAGCAGGGATATTTGTCAACATTATAAACAGAATTAAAAATATCTGTTTCAAAAACAGTTATCGGAATGTTCAGCCTACGGGCGTTGCTCTCGATTACATCACGATTTTCAACGCTGTAGCCCGGGTCCATTACAAGAAAGACAAGCTCAAACGGAAATTTATTGTGTCTTTTCAACTCCTGAAAAAGCTTTGCCATCAGCATTGAATCCTTACCGCCCGAAATGCAGACGGCAATTTTATCGTTCGGCTCAACAAGCTTGTATTCAATAATCGCCGCAGTAAATCTGCTCCAAATCGTCTTGCTGAATTTTTTGCGAATGCTTTTTTCAACATCGGTTGCATAGTCCTCATTCTCGAATTGACTTCTCAACCAACTGTAATAACCGCCCTCAAGATTCACGGCATTGAATCCGTCATCACGCAGATTTTCTGCAAGCTCGTCACTTATCTGACCGCTTTTGCAACAGAGGACAACAAGCTTGTCTTTTGGCAAAAGTGAATTGTCCTCTTTGATTTTTGCAAGCGGAATATTCTTTGCACCGTCAATGTGACCGTATTCAAACGAAATTTCATCTCGGATATCGACAAGAGTATATTCCTCGTCAAGCTTTCTCACCTGTTCTATTGTAATCTGATTGTTTTCCGATTTAAACATTCATAACCCTTCAATCTCTGTTTTTGCTGTTTTTTATTGCAACAATTGTTATATCGTCAAATTGCTCCGCATTTTCGGTAAAGTCCGTCAAAGCGTCATAAACTCCGTCACACACACCTTTTGCAGTCTGTTCGGAATTTTGACAGGCAGACACAAGTCTATCGTTGCCGAAAAATTCATTATCCGCATTTGTTGCCTCATTCACACCGTCGGTGTAAAGGCAGATTATATCTCCGTTTCCAAATTCAGCGCTGTTCACAACATATTTTGCATCATCAAACACACCGAGCATTATACACGGCTTACATTCTAAAAATTCAGCCTTGCCGTTAATCACCGCAACAGGCTTGTTATGACCTGCATTTATGTACAAAAAGCTGTCGCTGTTTTTGTCAAAAATCACGGCGAATGCAGTTACAAACATTCCCTCGGGATTTGACGAACAGAGTTCCCTGTTGATTTCTTCAAATGCCCTGTCGGGTTCTGCATTTTCGGTCATTTTTTCGTGGATAAGAGTTTTTGCAAAAGCCATAAACATTGCCGCCGCAACGCCCTTGCCCGACACATCGCCGACTACGGCACATATTCTGCCGTCAGGCAATGCAAAGCAATCATAAAAATCGCCGCCTACCTGTCTTGCAGACTCCATTCTTGCCGAAACATCAAAACAATCGGCAAAGACAACATTCTTTTCTCTCGCAATTATTCCGTACTGAATCCGCCTTGCAACCTCAAGCTCGGTTTCATTTTTAGCCTTTTCACTCGCAAGGGTGGAATTTTTTTCAACATAAGTTTCTACATCGTGAGCCATATCGTTGAAATAATCAGCCAAAAGCTGAATTTCATCGTCAGAGCCGAGTTTTATCGGCACAAACGCTTTCTTTGTATTTGTGCCGTCAGCCTTGTCGGAAAAGTATCCTCGAATTTTTTCAAAAATCAAAAGTATCGGATTATACATCTTTTTTCTGACAAACCGCATTACAAGCAAGAATACAATTGCCAGCACAACAAACAACGCAAGAACTCGCATTGCAGTATAGAAAATGATTTCCGTATAAATCTGCGTCAGCGAATAGTCCGCACCGATTAATGCGACAGGCTTGCCGTCCTTGCCTTGAACTGCTGAAAATGCCGTGTAAAAACTGCCGAAGCTGTCGTTCTGATATTCGTAAGCCGTGACAAGGTTAGGATTTTCCCATGCCTCTTTTTCAGCGTCCCACAAGCCGTGGTCAACCTCTGCACCTGCACTTCTCACATTTAAAACATTCTCGTTTTCGCTGTCATCATCGGCAACAGTCATAACATATGTAACCTTGTTTTCGTCAAAATTCGGAATGTAAATGTACATATATTCAAGGTGATTCGTCTGACAAATCCACCTCAAGGTCTTAACGGCTTTCCGATATTCTTCGGAATCGGGATTATCAAGCAATGCGTTTATATCGCAGCGTTCAAAAGTTTCTGTTGCAACCTTTGACGCACTTTCGGTCAGCTGTCGTGTAAACCGCCTTGTGCGCTGAATGTTTTCAATGCAATTGAGCGTACCCGAAACAATCACCGCCAAAATAAACAGCACAAGTATGTGAAAGAAAAGCCTTTTGAAAATCGACTTTTTGACTTTTATTTTGCCGATTGGTTTTTCGGATTTTTTCATTAACAGTCACCGCTTTCTTTCCACACACTTTTTTACCTTGTATTTTAACACGAATGTGCAATAAATGTCCACATTTTTATTCGTACGGTATGTCACCGTTCCCCATTCGTGTCGTAGAGGCGGATAATATCCTCCCGTCTGAAATATAAAGCAATATAAAGCAAAAATTGCATCAATGCCGTATTCGGGCATCTGATGCAATTCCTTTATCCGAGTATCTTCTCGAATAGATTGCGGTGGCACACCGCCGACCACAATTTTCCATTTTCAATTTTCCATTTTCCATTTTTAATTAAGCAAAAACAGCCGACTGCTTTGCAATCGACTGTTTAATAATCGGATTATATATCAATTACCATCTTGCGTCAAGTTCGGCTTTGGTGGCTCTTTTTTTCTTTCTTGCGACATATCTTGAATATCTTGAAAGCTTTCTGTCACGAAGGAAGAATACAAAAGCGATTGCGCCGAGGATAACTGCAACAAGCACAAACCAAAGACCTACATTTGCGGATCTCTGAACTGCGGCAACAAGAGTCGGTGTGCTTGCGACATTTGACTTTGCAAGAGCCTTGTCGGCAGACTTTACGGACTGAACGGCAACGCTTGACGCTGTGTCCGAGTAGTTCTGATTCTTTTCATTTGAAAGAATGAACTGCGACGCACCTGTTGAAGAAGGCATCTCAATCGGAGCGACTGAAACCGCCGGAGAAACCTCACCGCTTACAACCTCTGTTTTGGGGTTTGCAACTGCGTTGTCGCTGAACAGTGCATTGTATGTTTTCTCATCAACAATACCTGTTGAATCGAGTGAATTCTGATTCTGGAAATTTGCAACGGCCTGCGCTGTATATTCACCGTAGTAGCCTGTTGCATCCATTGCAAAGTAGCCGAGCTTTATAAGCTGCTGCTGAATTGCAGTTACTTCATCGTTTTCGTCACCGTTCTGATACTGAACTGCCTCTGTTACAGGCTCTGTTGTCGCCTCTGTGGGAGCAGTTGTTTCTTCTTCGGGCTTGTCCTCAGTCTTTGTTGTTGTATCAGCTTTTGGAGCTTCGGGAGCATTCTCCGAATAAAGTGTATTTCTCGAATCGCCTGCAATACCGTCAACTGTAAGACCTGCGGCTTTCTGGAATGCCTTATAAGCCTCTTCTGTTGCGTCACCGAAATAACCGTCAACTGCACCGTCATAATAGCCGAGGTCAGCAAGTCTTTGCTGAATCTTCTTTACCTCAGCACCCGATGAACCGTTCTTGTAAACACTCGGTGTGTTGCTTGAAGATGATGAGCTGCCTGATGAACTTGAAGAACCTGATGAGCCTGATGAGCTTGAACCCGATGAACTGCTTGAAGAAGTGTTTGAAGGAGTCTTGCTTGATCTGCCCTGTGAGTCAAAGTAATATGTAGTACCGTCAATTGTTCTTGAAGTATTTACAATGTACTCGCCGTTTTCGTAGTAGTAGTAGTTGCCGTTAAAGCTTTCCCAACCGTTTGTTACATATGAAACTGCGGCAAGCTTGAACCAGTATGTCCAATTGTTATAACCGCCGATTGCCTCGTAGCAAACACCGTATTCATCACCTCTTGCGTCAACCTCCATACCGTTGCCGACATAGACACCGACATGACCGGGACGCCAAAGTCCAAGACCGTGAACATTAGGAATGCCTGCGCTTACCGAACCTGTTTCGGTAGCTGTTTCAAGCTGTGGATTACCGCATCTTTCGCCGCCGGCATATGAATAGATAAGACCTGAACAGTCAACCGCTCCGGGGGTTGAACCGCCGTAAACATATGACCATCCGCTGTTATAGGCATTGAGTGCCCATTCTGCAAGACCTGCACCCGTGCCTTTTGCACCGGCAGAAAATGAAGAACCGAATACGCATACACTTGAAAGTGTGAGAACACTCAGAATGATTGCAGTAATCTTTTTTATTCTCTGCATCGTTAATTACCTCCATTTTTTCAGAGAGTCAAAGCTCTTACAGAAAAATAACGACCGACTCAAAGTACAGTCCGTTTTAATCTGTACGGAAGATTTGACCAAAAAATTGTTACCAAATCTGACAGTAAATTACAAATCAGGTTACACCTTGATAACAACATTGTAACCATTATAACATCACCCTTTTAAAAAATCAACCCCAAAGCCCGTATTTTTTGCTAATTCAGAAAATTTGATGCAGTTTTACTCACAAAATCTTCATTTCAAGCACCAAAATAAAGCGAATTATTACAAAATTTGTAACCTTTTGTAATATTTACAGCGTACTGTCAACATAAATTTCGCATCAAAAAAGCAGCTCCCGCACCAAGCATTTGGAGCGGGAGCTGCTTTTATTCGGTTTCCGTAATACAATTATGAAAATATGAAAAAATAGAGGAGAGAAAATTTCAAAATGAAATTTTGCTGAGTAAAATATGAATTAAAAATACATTTATACGGCATTACTGGTATTCGCAAACACTTGCCCATTTGAGAAGGAACTCTCTCTCTTCGGGTTTGCCCTTAACAGACTGTGATGCGGCTACAATCGGAAGCCAGCGGTCAACATATTGACGGGCTGTGTCGGTCTTTGTGCAGTAAAGCTTCATATACTTTTCTGCAAGCTCTTCCTGATGATTCAAACGGAACAAAAGGTAAGTTCTTGCGGCATCGGCTGAACCGTTACCCTGTGTTGCGTGTGACCAGTCAATAACATACGGTGTACCCGACTCGTCAATGATAACATTACTCGGGTTGAAATCGCCGTGACAAACCTTTGTGTGGTTCGGCATACCGTTAAGACGGGTTTCAAGCTCATATCTTGTTGTTGCGTCAAGGTCGGTTTCGCTGATTTTGCGTTTCATCTTATCCTTGAGTTTGTTAAGCAACGGTGCTTTTTGGCTGAGGATTTTAACCTGAATGTCGACAAAGAGATTGAGGTATTCGTCCTCTTTTTCGGGATGCTCTGCCATAAGCTCCGCAAGAGTTTTGCCCTCGATGAAGGTGGAGATGATTGCCCATTTTCCGTCAATCTTTGTAACCTCTTCAATTTTCGGAATATTGAGTCCTGTTTCCTCAACTCTTGCCTGATTAAGAGCCTCGTTAAGAATATCTGATTTCGGATAACACTCGTCAAAAACTTTGGCTGCAAGCGCACCGTCTTTATAAACTACCTTGTTCTCTCTTTTTGCAAGAACTGTATCTAATTTCATAATAAAGCCCCTTTCGCTTTAAAATATTAAAAATTTATCAAGCAATCTTTCATTGCTTCGGTTATATTATACAACAATTTCAGGGGTTAGTATAGTGTAAAAATAACAAAATAATTTTAATTTTCTTTGTGCATTTAGCAAATGCAAATAAAATATTTTTTACCTTTCAAACAAAAAGAGCAAGATATTTTATGCGAAGTGCATAAAAATTCGTTAAACTTTTAACTAAATATTTGTGAAATTTTTAACATTCTTTTGTGCATTGTGCATAATGGCTTGTAATATTAAAAGCACATTACGCCCGAGCGGAAGTTTATTTAAATTGAAAGTTGAAAATGGAAAATCGAAAATTGCGGTATTATCCATATACAACAAAACACCCTGCCACGGGGGCAGGGTGTTTTATAATTATGCATTACGAGATAGATTAAACAGTCTCGCTGTTGTTGCCATAGTAAGCATTGAGGTACATCTGCTTGATTTCCTTGAAGAGCGGATATCTTGGGTTTGCACCTGTGCACTGGTCATCAAATGCCTGCTCTGTCATAGCGTCAAGACGGTTGAGGAAGTCCTCTTCGTCCGGAACATAATCCTTGATAGAGCTCTTGATGCCAACTCTTGCCTTGAGGTCGTTAACAGCCTTGATAAGGTTTTCAACGCTCTCTGTATCGTTCTTGCCGCCGAGGCCGAGGTAACGAGCTACTTCAGCATAACGAGCGAGTGTGTGCGGGTGATCATACTGTGGGAATGTACCCATCTTAGCAGGAACTTCTGCTGAGTTGAATCTGATTACCTGCTCAAGCATAAGTGCGTTAGCAATACCGTGCGGTACATGATGGAAAGCACCGAGCTTATGAGCCATTGAGTGACAAACACCGAGGAATGCGTTAGCGAATGCCATACCTGCCATTGTAGCAGCGTGAGCAACCTTCTCACGAGCAACAGGCTCGTTCATACCGTTGTCATAGCAAGCAGGGAGATACTCGAAGATAAGCTTGAGTGAACGGAGTGCAAGACCGTCTGTGAAATCTGTAGCCATCATTGAAGCATAAGCCTCAAGTGCATGAGAAACAGCGTCGATACCTGATGCAGCTGTAAGTCCCTTAGGACCGCTCATCATGTTGTTAGCATCAACGATTGCCATTTTAGGCATAAGCTGATAGTCAGCAAGCGGATACTTAACGCCTGTATTCTGGTCTGTGATAACTGCGAAAGGAGTAACCTCAGAACCTGTACCTGATGATGTTGGGATAGCAATGAAGTATGCCTTCTCACCCATCTTCGGGAATGTGTAAACTCTCTTACGGATATCGCAGAAACGCATTGCCATATCAAGGAAGTTAACCTCCGGGTGCTCATACATAACCCACATAATCTTACCTGCGTCCATTGCTGAACCACCGCCGACTGCTATAATACAATCCGGCTCGAAGGATCTCATAGCCTCCGCACCCTCTGTAGCGGAAGCAAGTGATGGATCCGGTGCTACATCGTAGAAGGTTGTGTGCTTGATTCCAAGCTCGTCAAGCTTATCTGTGATATGCTTGGTGTATCCGTTAGAATAGAGGAACTTATCTGTTACGATAAATACCTTCTTCTTATTCATTACAGTCTTAAGCTCCTGAAGTGCAACAGGAAGACAGCCCTTCTTAATATATACCTTCTCAGGTGCTCTGAACCAAAGCATGTTCTCTCTCCTCTCAGCAACAGTCTTTATGTTGATTAAATGCTTAACTCCTACGTTCTCAGATACTGAGTTGCCGCCCCATGAACCACATCCAAGTGTGAGAGATGGTGTAAGCTTGAAGTTGTAAAGGTCACCGATACCACCCTGTGATGAAGGTGTATTGATGAGGATACGGCAGGTCTTCATTCTCTCAGAGAACTCATCTATCTTAGCCTGCTCTGTGCCTACATTGACATAGAGTGAAGATGTATGACCGTAACCACCATCTGCAATCAGGTGCTCTGCCTTAGATACAGCGTCCTCAAAATCCTTAGCCTTGTACATTGCAAGTACAGGTGAAAGCTTCTCATGTGCGAACTCCTCTGAAAGCTCTACGCTCTCAACCTCGCCGATGATAATCTTTGTAGTCTCAGGAACTGTGACACCTGCAAGCTCAGCAATCTTATAAGCCGGCTGGCCGACAATCTTAGCGTTGAGTGCGCCGTTGATGATGATTGTCTTTCTAACCTTCTCTGTCTCAGCAGCATTTAAGAAGTAGCATCCTCTGTCTGCGAACTCCTTCTTAACCTGCTTATATACCTTATCAAGAACGATAACTGACTGCTCGGAAGCACAGATCATACCGTTATCGAATGTCTTAGAATGAATGATTGAGTTAACTGCAAGTGTGATATCAGCAGTATCGTCAATGATTGCAGGTGTGTTACCTGCACCAACACCGAGTGCCGGCTTACCGCTTGAATAAGCAGCCTTAACCATTCCCGGACCACCTGTTGCAAGAATGATATCAGCTTCCTTCATAAGAAGGTTGGTAAGTTCAAGACTTGGAACATCAATCCATCCGATGATTCCCTCAGGAGCACCTGCCTTGACTGCAGCCTCAAGTACAACCTTAGCTGCTGCTATTGTGCTGCCCTTAGCTCTTGGATGTGGGCTGATGATGATACCATTTCTTGTCTTTAATGAGATGAGTGTCTTAAAGATAGCTGTTGATGTAGGGTTAGTTGTTGGAATAACTGCCGCAACTACACCGATTGGCTCAGCAATCTTCTTAGTACCGAATGCCTTGTCCTCCTCGAGAACTCCGCATGTCTTAGTCTCTCTATATGCATTGTAAATGTACTCAGATGCAAAATGATTCTTTATAACCTTATCTTCTACTACACCCATGCCGGTCTCTTCAACTGCCATCTTAGCAAGAGGAATTCTTGCCTGGTTAGCTGCCATAGCTGCCTCAAAGAAAATCTTATCTACCTGTTCCTGTGTGTAAGTAGCGAAAATCTTCTGTGCCTCTCTTACACTTGCAAGCTTCTTCTCAAAGCTTTCAACACTATCAACTATCTCATACGTTTTCTCCATCACTAGAGCCTCCCTGAATGAATAAGTGGTGCGACATGTAATCCATCGCTTTGTTAATTATTTAACATCAACTCTGTTAATAAATTAACACAGTTCTTTTTATATGTCAACACTTATTATCAAAAAAATACAATATTTTTTCAATCGTACTTTTTACCCTTACAATAAATAATAAAAAAAACAGTACTTTCTTCCTGAAAAGCAAAATAAATAGTAGCTATCCTAACTGAAATATAGTATATTCAACACATAGACCATTTTATTTAGTGAGGAGAAAACAATGTCGGAAAAAGATATTTTAACAAAAAAATCATTGGATATTGAAGACAATCTTGCAAAAACAGAGGAAAACTTCATAGCCAGCTACGGAAAGCATGAGCAGAAGCCTCTTCAGATTCTGCTCAGTCTCTACAAAGGACATTATTTACAGCTAATCCTTTCCGGTATATTTTTTGCGCTTAAGCATGCCTGTGTATGGTATCTTCCTGTCGCAACGGCAGGTGTCATCAACATAGCATCAGGTTATGATGACGCCGGTCTTTCGGGAATCATATTTTACATAAGCATAGAAATCGGACTGGTACTTATTAATGTGCCCGCCAACTACCTGTATGTGCATTTCAGAAGCCTTGCCATACGAAATATGGAAGCAGGACTTCGCGGAGCACTTGTCAGGAAGCTCCAGCAGCTATCTATCACCTACCACAAGGAAATGCAGTCCGGACGCCTGCAATCCAAGATTATGAGGGATGTCGAGGCCATCGAGACTCTCTCCCAGCAGCTCTTTACCAACATCCTTACCATTATGCTGAACCTTATTGTTGCATTCGCAGTTACAGGCATGAGAAGCCGCACCGTCCTTGTATTCTTCGTAATCTGCGGTCCTGTGGCAGCACTTACCATGGTTGCCTTCAGAAAACAGATAAAGCGCACCAATTCCAACTTCCGAAAGGAGATGGAGACAACCTCCGCCAAGGTTATGGAGATGGTTGAGCTGATCCCGGTCACAAGAGCACATGCCCTTGAGGATGAAGAGATCGACAAGATGGAAAGCTGGGAGGGCGCACAGTTAAATGAAGCCAAGGAGATCCTTGCATT
>ERZ779660.751-NODE-751-length-18079-cov-2.899856_pt1 | contig 18079 bp, 17 predicted proteins | sample MGYA00511906_ERZ779660 | MGnify/ENA primary metagenome ERZ779660 (study PRJEB29588, sample SAMEA2156906) | human gut metagenome | biome: human gut; feature: human-associated habitat; material: faeces | place: Denmark | collected 2008/2010 ... | reverse complement strand
ACTCCAACAAGGCGAAGCCGCCAACAACCACAACGGCTTTTTGTGTCTATCACATCCTTTAATAGATGTAGCAAATAGAGAACAAATGGCAAGAGACTTTTCCCTCAACCAGTTTCCGCGGGAACGTTCCACTATGCCTTTCGGACGCCCACAAGCAGCAGCCACTCAGAACCGAAGGTCACCGACGCTGTACGACGCGGAAAGATAATGTCGTTGCGTTTAGCCGAAGATGTCACCCGCAGTTGACCTGCTGTTTCATTTATAAATCGCAGCACTTACAGCGAAGCCAAGGAAAAGCGCGGAAATTCGGATGATTCCCAACGTATTGCGCTACACATAAACGCATAGAGCCGGATTCCCCTACTATGGAAATCCGGCTCTATGCACCATTCTATTGGACACATACACGGCAAGACCTATTCGTCGTCACCCGAATCATCCACAAACAGCAGATGCACCCGCCGCTTATCGCTCAATTCTATCAGACGCTGCATGTGCTCATCATCCAGTTTGCCGGCCTTCATCTGTTTCTTGTTATACTTCCACCAGTTCAGAAGGCCACGCTTATCCGCTTTCTTCTTATTGGGAAACTGCCCATGTTCCTCAACATAAGCCAATAGCTCCTTGTAGCTTTCCTGCCAATTGGCCTCACGCTTTGTCATATTCTCCATAATCTCTGCTTTAACACAGCAAAAGTAACAAGTTCCATCGACACCGCCAAATATACCGGCCACCTATTTATATATGTAGCACGAATTATTTGCAACCGCTTATCACTACAACGCAATTATTTCTTTAGCACTTCGAGAGCAGCTGCCGCATCCTCTTTGGCAATCTGCATACAACGAGCCACATACTCAGCACTTATCAATTGCATGGCTCCAGAACGATGCTCCATTTCCACAAAATCGTTTACCCGTTTTACCAATTCTTCCATAACATCCTTAATCACAACAATTATAACGCCAAACGTAGAGAACTTAGGTTCAAGCTACAGCTTCCATTAATATTCTCACCGTTCGGTAAGAATAACCTTAAATGTCTGGAATATGAGTTTAATATCATACCAAAACGAACTATGCTTTACATATTCCAAATACAGCTTTATCTTCTCCTGCATGATTACACGAATATAGTAATCTTCTGGATTTTCAGCCTTTTCCATAAGTTCATTTTCGTTACGGAACTTGATGCTTGCCGGATCAGTAATACCTGGACGGACATCTAACACATGCATTTGTTCAGTCGTCCAGTAATTTACATAGTGGCGCACTTCCGGACGCGGGCCCACCAAACTCATGTCACCAACAAATACGTTTATTAACTGTGGTAGCTCATCAAACTTATATTTACGTATAAAATAACCAGAACGTGTCACGCGAGGGTCCCGACCGCCAATGGTCACCAACGAGCCCTTGTCCGCTCCTATACACATGGAACGGAACTTATATATTCGGAAATCCTTATTACCTCTTCCCACGCGCACTTGCCTATAAAAGACCGGACCTTTGGAATCCAGTTTAATCCATACCGCCAATATCAAAAACAACGGACTCAATACAATCAAGCCACACCCAGAAGCAACGATGTCAAATAGTCTTTTCATATATATAGGATAAAATAAGCCCGAAGATCAAGATATTATACCTCTATCTTCGGGCTTTTGTATTAATTACAATTCAGATACTATCTCTACGAAATTATCAATCACATACTCCACATCCTCATCAGTCATTTTGGTATTCAGTGGCAGCGTAATCTCGTTCTCAAACGCATGGAAAGCATTGGGGAAATCCTTGATGTCAAACCCCAACTTCTTATAGGCCGTCATCATAGGCAGAGGCTTATAGTGTACATTGGTTGCAATGCCCCGCTCTGCCATCTTTTCTATCACCAGGTTTGCTTCCTCACGCGTCTTGCCGAGCAGACGCACCAGATATAGATGGCCAGACGATGTATAGTCCTCAGTATAATGCTTCAGCACAGTCACATCAAGTCCCGCAAAAGCCTCATCATAACGGGCTATCATCTGGCGGCGACGCGCCAACATACCCTCGTAGCGATTCATCTGCACCAGTCCGATAGCAGCCACCACATCAGTCATATTGCACTTATACCATGTACCGATGATATCATACTCCCAAGCACCGAGCTTGGTCTTTGCCAGCGCATCCTTGTTCTGACCATGCAGACTCAACAGCTGCGCCTTGCGGTAAAGGTTCTCATTCCAGGTCTCGCCCACTATCTCTGGCACACCGCTGAAGGTATTGTCCTCATTCTTGTCCAAATCTTTCACCACCAACTCATTGCCGAACGGCAGATTCCACGACAGTGCACCACCCTCAGCAGTAGTCAGATTCTTCACCGCATGAAAAGAGAACGATGAGAAGTCTGCTATCGAGCCCACCATCTTTCCCTTGCGCGAAGCGCCAAAGGCATGAGCTGCATCGCAACAGATGGCAACACGACCTATCATCTTCTGCAAGTCAGTCTTAGGAGTGAAGATGTCCTTCTTGCGCTCCACTATCTCGAACAGACGGTCGTAGTCACAGGGAATACCCGCCAAATCTACAGGGATAATGGCCTTGGTATTAGGAGTCACGGCCTTCTCCACAGCGTCATAGTCCATCTCGAGGCAATCCTTCTGCACATCAACAAAGACGAGCGTAGCCCCAACATGTTCTACCACCGAAGCACTTGCCGTATAGGTATAAGCAGGCACAATCACCTCATCACCTTCGCCTACGCCCAACAGCCTCAGCGCCATTTCGGCACAAGCCGTCTGCGAGTTCAGGCATACAGCCTTGTTCACACCCACAAATTCGGCCACTTCCTTTTCCAACTTCTTTGTGCGCGGTCCGGTTGTTATCCAACCAGACAAAATGGCATCACGCACTTCTGCCGCCTCAGCCTCCGTCATATCCGGCGGAGAGAAAGGCACATTACGCAATTTCATTGTCATAATATGATTATAAATATCTAATTGTTCAAATTATTTGTTTGGATAATTTCGATTATCGGCGATTTATTTGTTTGGATAATTTCATTTTGTTATCTTTGCGACTGAAATACAGCAATTAAAAAATTAGCAGAAATCGACTATCTCCTTCCATCTCATCTTACTATTCTTCCCATTGAAGTCAAAGCAGGAAACCAAGGTGGAATGAATAGCCTGTGGGCTTTTATGCGTGAGAAGCATATCACCAAGGCCATCCGTTGCTCATTAGAGAATTTCAGAGAGTTTTGTTATACTGATAAAGGAGGTAAAGATACCGTTCGTCATGTCAACATATTCCCTCTATATGCTGTTTCGCAGATAATAAAATCTACAGCATCTGAAACTATGTAAACTATTCCACCTAGTCCAATTTCGCATTCAAGCCATCCACCTTACGTTCGGCCGACCTGTGTCTCTTAACCTCATCCTCAATGGGTATCCGTGTGCCATTTGTAGAATATATTATAAAGAACTTTGTTACTTGAGAACTAAGGCATTGCCTCCGTCTGGCACTGGAAATAGGACCTTTCCAAATCTTCTCTGTCATACATATGTCAATATGTAAATTCAGAATCGAAGATACTTCTTCCTAATATAAGCCCTAATTTGAGTGATTACCGCTATTCTTTTCTTCTGAAAAAACCATACACAAACTGCCACACATAACCTATCATATTATAGTGTGCCACGTCTTTGTATTTCCAGGAATGTCTGAATGCATTGCCGATAACATGCAGACGCTGATACCATTGTCCTTTGCCACGATTGTAAATAAAAGAATCATCATACAAAGCGCTTTCTACAGCCCTTTCGGCAAACTCGCTATCAGTAAAAATAGTTTTGTCATGCAATTCCACACCAAGATAATTTACGGCAATAGAATTAAGCACATCTACAAATCCATCCAATCTGAATCTTTTGCATAGCGAATAAAAGCCCATCCACTCCACTTTGTCTTGATTAGCTTTAATCCAACAAGCCCAATCCACAAAATGCCGCAGATTAATACCTTCTACCAGAAAATGCGTCAATGAATGATAGAGCATAAACAACCCCTCGGCCTCAACGGGCAACACATAAATGTCAGTTCCTTCCAATCTTTCAAGTTGACTGCTATTCTTTACTGCCTCAACCATGTATTTATGCAGAGCCAAATCCGTACCACCACGACGGGCTGAAGTAAAGTACCGGTGGTTCTCGACTGTCAGATTCTTATAACCTATATGCGAATGTTTGTACCATCCATCCTCCACCATCATACCTTTATCACGAGCTATCTCATTTCCCTGCCTATAAGCACAGTTTCCATGTGCATCCGTCAAATAGCAGTCAAAGTCTCCAAACTCCCTATGTGCTGGCTTAGGATAATATCTACCATGAGCCAATCCTTTGAAAACGATAGTTTTAATATCATGTTCCTTCCAGAGCTCCACAACATTCTTTACCCAATTTGTATATTGCGCATTCCTTTTCTCCACAAATACCGTCTGTGCATACCATTGCATTAATGTCATGCGATCAGGAAAAGAATAGCAAGTCGCATCATCTTGCCTCAATATTTCCAAAGCCTCATACGCCAGCCCGCGCACACCTTGCACTTGTGAAAGATTCATTACACTCTGCCAATCCACATTATTTATCCTATCACACACTCGTCCATTTATGGCAATATCCAACAAGAGCAATAATGTTTCAGCAGACTTATCCATTGTGGTCCTATTCATTGTCTCTTTACATACCACATCTTCTTCCAGCCATTCCCCACAACATTCATCAATGTCCAGAACGTTGCCATCACAGGATTCATCTCTTCTGCCACATGGAACAAAGGATAATGTGCCCAGATACGTTTCCATAATGGCTTAGGGGTAATGCTCACCTGACGGCGACGATACTTTGCCAAGTTCTCCTTCAACAAATAGCAAGGAGCTCTTCTGACAACTTTCAGCCACAGAGCTGTATCGTTATTCTTTCTTACATCCTTAATCTGCACCAGTCCTATCCGCTCTCTGTCGTACATGACAGCCAAGCATCCGGGCCAGCAGCACATAAACATAGCCAACTTGCTTACTTTCTTAATGCCCGACACATACACACCCAAGTCTTTGCCGTCCTCGCTCATCTCCGTATATTCATGATAAGAGAAGGCATAGCCATTCTCCACCATAAACTTCAGTTGATGCTCCAATTTCTCTGGCAACCACAAGTCATCCGAGTCAAGGAAAGCAATCCACCTGCCCTTTGCCCTACGCAAAGCATTGTTTCGAGTTATTGCAGCCCCAGAGTTCTTAGGATTACATTCATACTTTATTCGATTGTCAGCCTCCATAAACGGCTTAACAACCTCCAGGGTATTGTCCTTAGAGCAGTCGTCTTGAATAATAAGTTCCCAGTTATGGTAAGTCTGGGCCTGTATACTTTTGATTGTTTCTGCTATAAAAGCAGCACACGCCCAAGTGGGAGTGATAATAGATACTAATCCGTAGTCTTGCATTATTATCGTTTTTATTTATTATTTCAATATTGAGATTTTTTTACTACTGCACCAATTCTTTAAATCATTATACAGTTGTGATTTTCTTGCATTTTCTAACGTAAAAGATTTACATATTTTGTCTCGAAGTTTAGTATCACTCACTTGGCATTTATATTTATGTTTCAATATACCTGATAAGCGAGAAATAATATCATGTCCATTAGTCAATTGGTGAAGCATTTCAAAGTCAGTTCTTATATTATTTTGGATAAGAAACTTATTAAAAGATTGTATGGGAAACTTTTTAGGAGTTTTTTTTGTTGGTGTTATATATTGCAGGGCTATATTTACAGACAACTCACTCCCTTTACATAGATTAACAAGATCCATGTCTTCAAATCGATACCTTAAATTGCGTCTTGAATTATACCATTTCAACATAGACACATTATATAGCTCCATCTCTGCCATCAGTACAACATCTTCATATACATGTTTGTTTGTAATTTTTTTGACAGCTGTCTCCTGTACTTTCTTATGACATAGCATTTGCATTTCAGAATCATGATAGTCTGTATAAAACAAATTCTCATCGTGATCTGGCATAGCATCCATACGCTTAAAATCACTATCTAAAATTGAGATAAACACTGAGCCATATTCTTTTTTCAAAGTATCATGTTGTTTTTCTACATTCAAACAACCATTACAATCTTTGAAATCCACTTTATCTACATCTAAAAATACAGAATATACAGATTTGTCATCGATTCCTTCTATCAAAACAAGTACTTTCTTGATTGTTTCTTTATCTGCTTTATGGGCAAGAATTACCTCACGAGCAACAAGATTACTCTCTTGCGTTATGGTCCTCAGACTCTTGAATTTTTCCATTTTCACAGAGATCATAAGTTAAATTCCACTTACCATGAATAAATGCAGGAGAATGAGTGGCTATTATTATCTGACAACCAGTTAACTTCGCAATTTTTATATAGTCATCCAACAAATTTTGCAGCCATGCCATATGCAAAGAATTCTCAGGTTCATCTATTAAAAGAATATTTCTGTCATCTAATCCAAAAACAAGGTTATAACAAAGAACAAGAAGATTCTGTTCGCCACTTGACAGTTTGCGTATTGGAATCTCATGTCCATTTGAACCTATTATCTTCATCTCATCGCCTTTGAATTGGAGTCTTTTATAAGCTAAATGTTTTCCCGAAACAATACGGTCAAATGTCGAGAGTTTATCATAATACTTGTCTATTGAAGACAACTTCTTATATAAGTCAGTTAGATACAACTTCAACACCTCGTTATAATGGACACCTAATTCAGACACAACCTCTAACTCACCGACTAAATCATATTTTTTATATTCTAAAATCTTCTTTTGTACTTCTCTGTATATTCTTTCTTTTTTAATATGTTTAACGTCGTGAGATGGTTTTATATCCGAAAGTCGTTTTACGAAAGTACCATCAATCTTAAGACTTGCAGAATTGTATGTTTTTTGCGCTTCCGTATAAAAAAAACTTATATTCCTTTGAATATCCTCCACCGTTCTTGAATACTCAGAATTACTCCTTGATACTTTCTTAACAACAAGACGTTGTTCCTCTATCATAGCACTTTTTTGTGTATTTAGGAATTGTATCGTATTAGGCATATTCCTTTCAAAGAGCTCGATTAGTTCCATGTCTGAATGAGCTTCAAAGTATTCATCCAATCTGTTTGCATCAGACATTCTAAATATCGGAAAATGTCGTCTTGCAAAATGTTCAACTATTTGTTTCTCAAAATTAAACGATTCGCAGACACCCTCAGATTTATTAAGCATTACGAATTCTACATCTCCATAGTTATTGTCATAACTATTCAACTTGTTTATGAACAAAGAATATGTACCATCAAAAAGGATCTCTATTCTATCAAAAGGCAACAAATAAAAATACCATAGCTTTAAAGAACACAAATGGTTTATAATCTGCAAGATTGTCGTCTTTCCAAATCCATTTGGACCTGTAAGAATCAATACATTTTCATCATGCGCAAAATTAATTTCGTAACTATAGATATAGTAGAGATTTGTTATTTTTAAAGATTGTATCATAATTGATTAATATGAAAAATTTAATATGAACCACCAATGCAGCATGCCCACTATCTTTCAGAGGGTTAACTACTTTTGTGATTAAATATTATCTTGTTCCGCCCGATGGTATCGCACCATATCGCTCTATGCGACAACTTGTGCGGACGGATATACCATTCTTTAGTTTTATTCAAAACGAATTTTTATAAAACAGCGTTGCTTATGTCTTAACATCCTTTATCTATCACCCTGCAAGGAACTCCCACTGCGGTAGTTCCTGCAGGGACTGATTTATTAACCAATGCCATTGCACCTATTATAGCTCCTTCACCTATTTCAATATCATGACGTGCTGTTATGGATGTACGCATACCTATGTATGCACCATCTTTTATTACTATCATGTTATGTTCTTGTTTGCGTCCATGACAAGCAAAATACACTCCATAAGAGATAGTAACATTGTTGCCAATAATAATTTTATCAACACATAGGTCGTCGAAATAGCATTTCATCCCGATAAAGCATCCCTTGCCTATTTTGAAACCACACATTCGATATAGTCCGATACGCACTGGCGTCAACACACAATTGGGAGCTATATTCTGACAGATACCTTTACGAATAAGATGCCATAGTTCACCAATAAGAGAACGTTTATACCAATATGGTATTTTGTCTTCCGAAACATTGGGGTGTGTCCAATGATAAAAGTTTGCTAAAATCCCCCCCCCGATAAATAAATTACTCATATATTTTTCTAATTTGAAATTTTTACTTACATTCTAATCCATTCATCTAACCAAATATCAAACTCAGTATCACGGTTAACCCATTTCTTGGGTGCTACCACTTTTCCTCCTCGTTGATTAAGAAAAGCACCCCACCAAGAAAAAGAACTGTTAGCAATTATCAAGTCTTTACAATGAGACATCAAAAACATATCCCACACAGAATTCTTCCCAGTATTGTTTGTAACCAACACCACATTGCCATCTTTACATAAAGGAATAATGTATTTAGCACACCATTGGGTATCATTCGAGAAAATATAATATGTATGGCTCAAACCATCCTTCTGAATCTCTTTTATAGCCCGTTCATAATAGTCTAAATCACTAATACCCATAAAATCAGGACACTTTAGATAATCCCCCCTTCGGATATGAATACCAACACTATTCTCTGTCTCCATCGCCTCAATATACTTAGCATTCATATCGTTTGGAGTGCCATGAGCATAAACTTTCTGAAGTTTTTTTCGAATTGAGATATAATTCTTTACAGACTCCCAAATACCTTCATAATAGGCATTACCCTTTACTTGATAATACTCCTCATGATGAGTAAAGAAATCATTTTCTGTCTGAATTATCTCATTTTTCCTTACAGGCAACAAACGTCTCACAATGCGACTAAGCACATAATTCGGCATATACCAAGTAACCCTCATCAGTTGCCATGGTGTAGCTATTCTCAACTTTGCATTTGGAAATACCCTATGTACTTCAAAACCATTATGTAAGTTAGCTCCCTTATAACGTTTGAAAAATATATGACCATAGTGCGAGGTGTCTATTAATACCTCCTCATCAGGAAACCTATCCTGAAGAGATAAGGCAAAGGCATACTCAAACATCTGATTGCCCAAGCCTCCCATTATATTGACAATTTTCATTCCTTATTTTAAATTTTACGTAACGATCTAAGCGTATTCAACATTTGTTTTGCTTCTTGTGGATTCTTTTCCCAATATTTACTTTTTGCTATTTCCTCTATCACATTTTCTTCAAACCTATATTTAATATGTTTGGCTGGAGACCCAACAACTATTGAATATGCCTCCACATCCTTATTGACAAAAGAATTGGCACCGATGACAGCTCCATTACCAATTCTAACCCCTTGCTTAATAATAGCTTGCGCTCCAATCCACACATCATTGCCAATAACAGTACGTTCGGGAAACTTACACTCATCACTGAGTATGGGAGACATACTATACCACCAATAAGAATGTTGCATACCGCCTATATGGACATCTGGTCCAAAACAACAATAGTTGCCTACCTCCACATTATATAGTGAATTGCGACGAGCTATATAATTATATTTCCCTATTTTACAATACTTAAAAGAAGATCCCGAAGCCAATTTGCAAGTGGAATCAATTTTACAATGGTTTAACTTGTCTATCGGTTTTCGCATCAAGTTCCGCATATAATAATAAACAGACTTTATATATCCGCGAAAACCTTTCTTTTCTATTTTATGTGCTCGTATCTTCATATATATGTTATTATACGATTTAGCTATTTCAGACCAAGAGAAACGCTTGAAATCAACTAAAGATATGTTACTTCTAAGCTCGTCATAGTGTTCTATGACATTCAACAAACCATCCTTTATACTATCCACCGAATGACTATCAACCCCATAACCTACTTTCCCTTGCGGATACATGCCATCGAAACCAGTTCTAAGCGTATATATTATGGGAAGCCCTTGACTGAGGCATTCGGCATAAACCAAACCAAACGTTTCACCATGGCTGACCATTGCGAAACAGTCACATTCGCGCACAATTTCCATCAATTTCTGCTTATCGTAAATCTTGCCGAGATACTCTATGAAATTAGGATGTTGTTTCACTTCACGCTCAACAAGTGATTGTTCTTCACCATCTCCACCAATTAAAGTAAGACGAATAGACTGTGACTTATGTATCTCCTTCACAGCCTCAATGAGTCGCACTACATTCTTATTTGAGTCAAAACGACCAATATAAAGCACACGCACAGGGTTACCAATTACCTTTTGCTCTACATGCAAATTGTCTATCCATATAGAGTCTATACCATTATTGATAATATAACCTGCATTCATTTTTTCTATGAGATCACGATACTGCCATCGTTCCATCATCTTGCGCTTAATCGTAGGAGTTACATAAGCCATGGCATTTGCATTCTTTATCACGCTTCGACTCATCGTCCATAGATGAAACATCTTTTGCGCATAAAAATCAGAATCAGTTCCACGCATAGATACGAAAAAAGGAATGCTATACTTTTTCTGTAATGCCCTTGCGACACATCCTTCCGTAAAGAGTGTGGCAGCATGAATGGCATCTATCTCACTGATAGGAATATGCCTTTCTATCAGTCGCACCTTACAGCGTATTTTAGCCCAAAAATCAAGACGGTAAAGACTGAGCGGAATGTCTATTGGAGCTGTCACTTCAATCAGACGATCATGATGTACGAAGCTGTTTGTTAATATCTCACCCACTCGTGGACGTGTTGGGGCAAAGACATAGATTCTTAAATCTACATCTTGCTCCAACATACGCATCAATAAGTTGTTATGAACCTTGCTGTGAAAATAATCTTCTGTTAAGTATAGGAGAGTCATACTATTTTATTCTTTTTATCAAACTAACATCTGTCAAGTCTCCTAAATGATTATAATACTCTTCGGTAAAATAGCCATATCCTGTTGCCATTGTAAGTTCGCCTATTACAGGCTTATTATCGACAACATAAAAATCAACACGCATTTGCGGATGTCCTACAGAAAGCCTACTTGCTATTGACAACATAAGTTCCAAACAATCAGGTTTAGGAAAAACAACTTCGTTATTAACCTTATCAACTCCATTGCTTCTTATGTTATTTGATAGCCTATTCCAATTCGTATCATACAAATCTATATTAAGAAGAGTTTTACTTCTATTATACGCAACAAAAATACTTTCTGCCCTACCATTGAAACACCATACTTTAAAGTCTACCATAGAACTTGAAACCACATTTAGACTTTCATCCTGATGTAGTAATTCTTCTGCCAAAATGCAAGGTTTTATACCCAAATAATGAGGTTGATAACCTCTATAACCATAAGGAATATCAAGCCAATGTTTCATTCGCTTCTTTACCTTATATTCATTAAAGTCATCTTTATTGTTTACTACAAGAACAGAAGCACATCCATTATTTGTCTTGATAACAAATTGCTGAGGTAATGATTCCCATTCTATCTCAGCAGCACTGTTCCAAACCCCACATAGCTCTGGCAAATAATCCCCCAAACCTCTACTCTTTACATACTCACGCATACGATATTTGTCAGCACATAACGTCCAAGCAGAAGTATCGCAATGTAATTGCATCCAATATATCTTTTCTATCAAGTTTCGAGGTTTTTCAAGATTAGGTTCCTTTCCAAACCTATAAACATAATTTCGTCGGATTTCTTTCATCGGATTCCTATTTACACTCCATCTTTGATAGTAATAGGCCATCTTACGCCACAAAAAACTTTTATTCAGAAAAAGAATTATTTTAGTTCTTAAATTCATAGTTATCTCTTTAAATTATAAATATAGAATGGTATCGCAGATTTCAACGTTTCAAAAATCAACATATGTACTTTATTATATTTCTGACGAAGAATCAACCATTTCAAATCTTTGTTATATTTTTTTACAATCAATTCTGACGTTCTTTTTTTATGATTCAATACATTAGCCCCTATCACATCCGTCATCTGCTTTTGCCATGGGGAGAAAGAAAACCTGTTACAGTAATTGATGTAGCAAGCATCATACATTGGAAGATATTTATCGTGATGCTTTATTATATCTGTAATTCTATCCACAAAAGCTTGTACATTATTATGAGGAATAACATAACCATTGACACTATCTTCCACCATTTCCTGACAAGCATTTTTAAAATCAGAAGTAATAATAATACAACCTACCCTCATGGCCTCAATCATAGCCATTGGACATCCTTCACGACGTGAAGGAACTAAGAAAATATTAGCAGAACCAATTAATGATTCAGCTTGATTTCTTGGTATACGACCTGTGAAAATAATTCTTGAGTCGGGTTTAAACAAATCTTGCAAAGACTTATATCTTTGAACTGTCTGCAACGTGGGAGAATTAGCCCCCATAAAATAAAATTCAAAATCTATGGATGTCTTGAGCAAACTTTGCATAACATTATATACAAGTTCGGGAGATTTTGCCGCTGATGTTCCACCAGCAAAAACTATCTTTAGTTTTTTGTTTTTCTTTTTCTCTTCACGTAAGTCTTTTGCATTGCTCAATTCTTCTACAAAATTATAAATCACGCTCACTTTGTTTCTATCCTCAATACCAAACTGTCTACACAGGTAATCTTTATTATATGACGATAATGCAATTAAGCCATCTGCATATTCACTATTCAATCCTGCTGTATCTGCTTCATTATACCTTAACGAATGACTTACTGAAATTATACGTATATCATCATTAATATATGGTGTAACAAGAGACATAAGAGCGCTATTACTATTAAGAACAACGTCCGGACAGATTTCATGATTAATCAAGCGAACAAGCTCTTTCGCATTAGCCTCAGATAAATCTGTTGATTCTAAATTATAAACATTGATCTTTGATCTGTCAAATGGTAATTGAGTATCATCACCAATAATCACACTCATATCGTTGCCTTTGGAGAAACAATTTACAACTTCATGTGCATAAGAAGTTATTCCCCCTCCACGAAAAGAAGATGTTACTAATAATATTTTCATTCTGTTATTTAATTTTTTCTAAATCTATCAATAAATTGAATACATAATTGCTTTTCTGAATATAACAAGACTATTAAGATAATCATTATATATAAAAGCATACAAAATAACATAAATATATCATCTTGGCTATCCTTAAATAATTGTAAGACACGAACAAGCCCTACTATAATTGACACTATGAAACATGGTTTTAAAATAGCTTTTATATAATCCTTTAAACCTATCTTCACCCCTTTATACAAGAGTATATACCATCCGATAAAAAACATTATAAAATACACAACTAACATAGTACATGACGCTACTACAACCGACATTCTAGCAAATACATATAAGAAGAATGTCATTATTAGAAGTCTAAATATAGTATAGACAAATGACACATTTGTTCGTTTCGTCGAAATCGCAATTAATGCATTTGGTTGCCCTAATACCACAAACAAACTCCAAATAGCCATTATGCTTACTATTACATTAGCATCTTCATAACCTTTCCCATAGAAAAATTTTACAATAAAAGGAGAAAAAAGAAATACGAAACCTACTACAGGAGCATTAACTATTGTAATTTTATTCACAAACGATAAGAATATCCTTTTTAAATTAGTTCTATTGTCTGCACTAAACGACAACACTGGGAGCATGACCTTATTCACTATAGAATTTATTACAAGAACAAATTTCAGCACTAACTCCTTTGCCAAATTATAGATACCAAGATCACTCATTCCCAAAAAAGAACTAATAATAATTATGTCCATTTTTGAAGAGAAATAATCCAATATTTGTGTTCCCATTTGAAAAGAACCGACTTTTATTAAATCTGTTGTTTCATGAAAATTAATTCTAATTAATTGCACCCTATATGTTTTTTGTCCAGCCAAAAAATTCCACAGATTTACAATAAAAGCATTTAAGAGTGTTGAAAAAACCAAACTGTACACTCCACATCCTACAACAGCTAAGACAACGGCTAAGACTAAAGATATTAACGATGAAAAAATATTTCTTATTGCAATTGTTTTAAACTGAATATTCTTCTGCAATACGGTATCATATAATTTACCAACACCCGCAAAAGCAAGTTCACTTAACATTAAAGGAACAAGAATTATTAGTGATTCATTATTGTAATACTTTGCTATTAAAGGAGAAGCTAGGGACATTATAATCATAATACCCACAAATGCCATTAGTTGCAGCCAGAATAAACTTAGGAATCTTCTTCTATTAAGATTTTTTTCAGACATAATAGCTGCAGAAAATCCCAAATCTGAAAAGACCTGTGTTAAACCGAGAATAAAAGTAAGAATAGCAACTATACCAAAATCACTTTTATCAAGAAATCTCGCAAGAATTGATAATCTCAATATTTGAGTTAAACCATTAACGATAGTTGAAACTGTTGTCCATCCTATTCCCTGAGCAATTTTTTTATTACTAATTTCTACCATTATATAAACATATAAAATGAATACAACAATGCATATGAACTATATGCTATACCCAATACATAAATTAACTTTGTATATTTCATACAAAAGCGAATTTGCCAAAAATAAGCAATAATAATACCTGTAGGAATAAACAAGAATCTAAAGAATCTTTCAGCAATAACTGATACATTAATACCTAAATCTAACAGAAATAGACAAGAAATTAGTACCATTATTATATCTAATCGAATGAATGCATTTATAATGGAACTTCTTGTATTCCTCTTATCTTTCATTATCATGAAAGCTGCCATAGCACCCGTTACAATATATGCAGATCTTTCCATTATTTTTAATAAAATTGCACCTATTCCTACAACAGAAGTTTCTCTCTCCATATAACCTTGAGCAGAAAGTACACTTTTATTCCATGAGTCATTATCACCTGTTGCATCAAAAAGTAAATAATCAGATATTATATTTTGTAATAACATATAAACTATAGGAATCGATAAAACCAACAAAATAATCGAACTACGATTAAAGTTTCGAATGAGAGTTGCCAATACTATTACAGCAATACCAAATAATGCGGTTTTATGACAAAAATATGAAGCTAAAATGGCAGATAATGCTATAAGATTAGATAAATGCTTATATTTATAGGGCTTAAAGAGAAGCGCAAAACCATAATACATTAAACACATGGCTAAGCTAACACGTGCATAAGAACACCATACCACACCAAATACAGCAAACATGAACCATAACAAATCTTTTTGAACATCTAAACGATCAAATATTAGTTTTACCAATAGTAAACATGCCCCCCATACAATAGTTCGAAATATTAAATAATTTGGAGCTACATTTTGAGCTATCCATTGATATATATCTTCCATATGTGTTCTTTCTCCAGCACGTAAGTAGGGATAGGACACAGCAATATGGAACCAATCAGCCCCCCAAAATGCAAAAAGAAAGAAAAGGAAAATACATATTACTCCCAAATTTTTCTTTGCTTTTGATTTAATATAATACGGATATAATTTTGCATCTTTAAAACACCAAAATATTATCAACATTAGTATAATATTGGTAAAAACTAATCCTATCGTTTTTTCGTTACCGATTAATTCTAACATTATTCGCTTTTATATAAACTTATTTTATCACTTAGAAAACAACACACATATGTTTTTTCGCTACGCGCGGTTGGGTTGTATACGAATACGGATTTTGCTGATTGGACTGATTCCTTTATTATTGAATTGAAATAAAGGAAACAGATGATGGTTTCATGTAGAATAGAGAATTTTTATCGGGTCCACCTAATAAGCAGCCTAAAGTGTCGAAAAAAGCACATAAATACTTGGCAAACAATTATATTTTAATGAACAAGAATATTGCTAACTCTCAATTTAGTACAACTCCAATAGCTGTTGCCACATTCCAATACAATCTTTTGTCTATTTATTTTTATAGAAGCGAGTGAGGGTATCGAACCCTAATCTTGCAATAAGATTTACCTGAACACTCGCTTAACCATCTATTGACCTTTAATTAGATATGTTCTTCCACGCCACGGAAATGAACATTAAGTTCATGAAGGTGCTCTAAAAGGACACCAAGAGGGGTACCTTCTGTCATCTTTGCAAATGCATTGACATCCTTAGGGAAGCACTTACCTCCATAACCAAACTTACCGTCTGGTCCAGGAACATAAGTGTGGGTATCGTTGATATAACCTGAGAGAAGTATACCAGTATGTACCTTACGCCAATCAGCACCCATCTTCTCACAATACTCACGACAAGCATTGAAGTAAGTTACCTTATAAGCACCGAATACATTGTGCATGTACTTAGTAAGCTCTGCCTCCAATGGAGTCATAACGGTGAACTTCTTGCCAACGAAAATCTTTGTAAGCAACTCATGTGCACCAGTAAATACCATTGTCTGCTTCTTGAAGTCCTCGATGAAAGTACGCTCGGTCAAGAACTCTGGCATATAGCATACTTGATGCTTTGTCTCACGTGAAAGCATCTCGCTTGTACCTGGGAGAATTGTTGTTCTTACAAATACAGGTACATCTGGCAGATTAGAGATAAGCTCCTTCATAAGAGTCAAGTCCTGTGTACCGTCATCCTCTGTAGGTACATGAATCTGCAAGAATGCGATGTCGATGTTGCTTAAATCATCATTGTAACCCTTAGGAGGATCACTGATGAAAATTTTACACTCTGGATTGTTGTGCTCCAACCAATCCTTAAGGGCTCCACCTACGAAGCCACATCCAATAATTCCAACGTTAATCATATTTACAGAATTTTTAAGAAATTATTTATATATTGTTATATACCCTACAATACAATTTATATAATTGCAAGGCCCTGGATTTTTGAAAAATATCCTTTAGGTTATTCATACACTTTCTACTTATTATGCTAAAGTATATAGAAAGAATACATGCCTAATTATCAATGTTTAGTTAAGTATTTTAATAGTTTGCATTCCGTGGCATCCAGACCATTTACTTCTATCTTACACCAATACCAATTCAATTTCAATGCTTTGTTCATTAGATATTCATTTAATGATAGGACAATAAATTCACGCCACCATTTCAAATGCATCATGGTGGTAGTACTCTGAGTTTTTTGCAACAAATCGATCCAAATAAAGAAATGTCAAGTGTCAAGAACAATAATTACTCTGAATGTAAATACGCGATAGTTCTCCAATCACTCATAATACCCAGCATACCACTCAGCAAATCGTCTCAAGCCCTCTCTCAGGCTGGTATTGGGCTTGAAACCAAAGTCTTGCTCCAATGGGGTTGTGTCTGCGTAGGTCACTGGCACATCACCAGGCTGCATGGCCACGAGTTGCTTGTGGGCATCAAAGTCGTAGTTCTGGGACAGGACACCGGCACGCACCAGCTCTTCTTGGAGGATGGTCACGAAGTCAAGGAGGTTTTCGGGGGAGTTGTTGCCGATGTTGTACACCTTGTACGGTGGGATGGGGAGTCCGTCCTCGCCGTTCTGCTTCTCGGGGGCGTGCTGCATGATGCGCACCACTCCCTCCACGATGTCGTCGACATAGGTGAAGTCGCGCTTGCAGTTGCCATAGTTGAATATCTTGATGGTCTCGCCTTTCACCAGTTTGTTGGTGAAGCCAAAATATGCCATGTCGGGACGGCCGGCGGGGCCATAGACGGTAAAGAAGCGGAGGCCGGTCGAGGGGATGTTGTAGAGCTTACTATAAGCATGGGCCATCAGTTCGTTGCTCTTCTTCGTGGCGGCGTAGAGGCTTACGGGGTTGTCCACCTTGTCGTCTGTCGAATACGGCACTTTCTTGTTGCTACCATAGACCGATGATGACGAGGCATAGACCAGATGTTCCACTTCGTGGTGGCGGCAGGCCTCGAGGATATTATAAAAGCCGATTATATTCGACTCGATATAGGCGTCGGG
>ERZ779660.750-NODE-750-length-18084-cov-3.097399_pt1 | contig 18084 bp, 12 predicted proteins | sample MGYA00511906_ERZ779660 | MGnify/ENA primary metagenome ERZ779660 (study PRJEB29588, sample SAMEA2156906) | human gut metagenome | biome: human gut; feature: human-associated habitat; material: faeces | place: Denmark | collected 2008/2010 ... | reverse complement strand
CCGGGCGGTGGTTGTGATTATCCCGCCATTGTTTCTTATCAGAATGATTTTGATGGGACCAATCCTATCAGTAAAGAGTATTATGACCGTTTTTACAAAGCGATCAACTTTTGTAATACAGCCATCTATCATGTAAAGAATGTTCCGTTCAGTGATAAGACACTTACCAGCAAACGAGAAGCAGAGGTGCGTTTCCTACGGGCGTATTATTATTGGATTCTGGTGGAAACATTTGGGGATACTTATTATACGGATCAGCCATCGGAGTCTATTGTTATGGCACCTAGGAAAACCTCGGTGGCAGAGATTTATACTCATATTTTTGAAGATTTGGATTTCTGTATGGATAGCCGGTTATCTGTTGCGCAAGCTGATGGAGGGCGTGTTACCATGTGGGCTGCCAAAGCCTTGAAGGCTCGTTTGCTATTGACTAGAGCAAGTGAATTGAATGATAAAGCATTGTATGAACAAGCCTATACTTTGGCAAAAGAAGTGATTGATAATGGTCCTTTCGAGTTATCAAAGGATTTTGCCTCAGTATTTGATATGGAAAATTCTGATGGAAATGGCAATAAAGAAGTGATTTGGTATATTGATTATTCTTCTACCAATCAGTTGTATAATCAGGAGATGGATAATGATATAATTCGTTCAGGCGGTAACCATACTCATTTGATTTTCTGTATGAAATATGATGACCAGCCCGGTATGGTCAGAAGCATAGAATATGGTCGTCCTTTTAATCACTATATGCCGACGCGTTATTTGCTGGATTGTTATGACGAGAATATAGACCAACGTTTTGAAGTGACTTTCCGTTCGTTATGGAAGGCTAATGGAGGAAAAACCGGAGATAACTACCCTTATATGGTACAAGGGGATACTGCTATATGGATAACAAAAGATGTTGTTCCTCAGGTAAAGCGTCAGTGGGCCAAAGGACGTTATCAGATACTTGATCGGACAGATATTTATCATGAAGATGGTTCTGTAAAAAGTCAGAAACAATGTATGCCTATCTCTAAATTTGAAGACCCTACTCGTGCTACGGTGAACGAGGATCGTGGAACACGGGATGCTTTTATAATCCGTGTGGCAGAAATGTATTTAATTGTGGCGGAAGCAGGAGCAAAAGCCGGCAAAGCAGATGCGTTGGCTTATATGAATATTCTTCGTGCCCAAAGAGCTAAGGCTGGCAAAGAGGAGGCTATGAAAGTTGCTCAAAGTGACATTGAGGATATTGATTTCATATTGGATGAACGTGCTCGGGAATTGGTCGGAGAACAATTGCGCTGGTTTGATTTGAAACGAATGGGAAGTGAAATATTTATCCGCCGGATAAAATCCGGAAATCCTGATGCCGGTAAAAATGTGAAAGCTTATCATATGTTGCGTCCATTTCCGCAAACTTTATTAGACGCCATAACGAATAAAGATGAATTTTTACAAAATGAGGGATATAAATAGGCTTGTAGGAAATAGGGTGAAAAGGTAGTTAGGAAAAATGGCAGCTGTTGGTTCTTATACCAAAGTTGCCGTTTTTTTCTATTTTAACCTTGTATTTTATGTCTAATTGGCAATTTATCTTAGGAGGAAATCTACATTTGGTTATCTTTGTACTTGTTTGATAAATCGATGTAAAATGAGAAACACAATAAAGTTAAAATACATATGGTGTACTTTGTTTTTACTTCTTCATTGGGGTTTTGTCAAAGCACAGCCTATTTGTGTTGCACGCCAATATACAGTGAGAGACGGATTGATTCAAAGTAATCCGGCGCAGATTCTTCAAAGTCATAATGGTTTTATATGGGTCAGTACTTGGAATGGGGTAAGCCGGTTTGATGGACGCGATTTCGAAACTTTTCAGTTTGATTCTCTTTTGAACCAGCACATGCAGCGGCTGGAGAATACGGCCGACGGCAATTTATGGATGATTGCATACGATCGTCATAGCCTGTATTTATATGATATTCGTGAAAATAAGCTGATCAATGTTCTGAAACAGTATGAACAACATTTTAATACTCCGTTGCAAATAGAAAATTTGTATCCTTTATTCAAAGGGATTACTTGGGTTACTTTAAATAATGGAGGATGTTTCAGAATTTCAGATAAAGAGTGTACTGTTTCTTCAGGGATTCAGTATATTACAGCTATTGATGATGTGGAACTGGGGAAAGTCAGTAGGGTCTTTGAAGATAAACAGGGAGAGGAATGGGTATTTAGTGACAAGGGAGTTAGCATATTTGGCAAGCGGACCATTAGTTCATATCCCTTTTCTATGTTCGAAACAATGGATAATCTTGTTTTTCTTGCATCACAGAATGGCAGGCTAGCCTATTATGATGTAAATACCATGCAATTCAACATCGTTCCTTTTCAAGAGAAGATTCAGCATATAAACGGAATTAAAGTGTTGAAAGATAATCAGCTGGCTGTTTTGTCTGATAAAGGTTTGTACCTATGCCGTTTCCCTGAACTGGCGATGGAGAAATATGATTTCTCTCTTCCGGGGCATGATGATGCGGCTGTGAGAAAAGTCTATCAGGATTCTAAAGGATTTCTATGGATATTTACCGGATTGCCGGGAATTATCCGGCTTGATCCGGAAACCGGAGTGAAACAATATTTGAATACTCCTTCCGGATACATGGCTTCTTCTCCGGAAAATGAACTCTTTATTTATGAAGATCCTAACGGAGTGGTTTGGACTATTCCTTATAAAGGTATATTCAGTTATTATGACGAAAAGAGCCGGGAGCTAAAAGTCTATTTTACACCGGGAAGGAATCATATACCTTATTCTCCTATTATTAAAACAACTTATGTTGACAAACAAAATAATTTGTGGATCAAATCCCAGCGCTCATTTATAAAAATGTTCTTTCCGCCCAGTCCCTATACTTATAGGGAGTTGGACAATTATTTTGATACAAAATCATTTCTGTTTGATAGCGACGAACATTTATGGATTGCAACAAAGAAAGGGATTATACGTATTATGGATTCACAGAAAAACTTGTTGGGTTATTTGTCGCCTGATGGGGAACTGGCTCAAACGGAAACAGTTTTTGCAGAAGGTGGAATCTATGTCATGCTGAAGGATCAGGCGCAGACAATATGGCTTGGCAGTAAGGAAAACGGATTGTTCAGACTTGTTCCTCGGAATCGTCCTTATCATTATGAGGTATATCATTATATGAATAATCCGTCGGATCCTTATTCCATCAGTGACAATAAAATATCATGCATTGATGAGGATCATAACGGACGTATTTGGATTGGTACTTACGGTGGCGGATTGAATTTGGTTGAGGAAAAGGAAGATGGGGCGATACGTTTTATTCATGCGGAGAATAAATTGTCCGGTTTTCCTATTAATCGTACCAACAGTATTCGTTGTATGGTGGAGGGACCCGGTCATACTATGCTGGTGGGTACTATAGAAGGTTTGATCACTTTTTCTTCTGATTTTTCGGATTACGAAAATATTCGTTTTTATCTTAACCTTCCTCGTCCGCAGGCGACTGACGGATTGTGTAGTGCTGATGTGATGTCTGTTTTACGAGCGACGGATGAAACTATCTATTGTTATTGTTATGGAGGTGGCCTTTGTAAGTTGGTTTCGTCAAATTTATTATCTGATGAACTTCGGTTCCGGTCGTTCGGCAAAGAGACATCTCCGTTGGCTAGAGCCTTGATTGAAGATAAAAATCATAATATATGGATCGGCTCGGAAACGGATATCACTCTGTTTGATGTGCACGATCAGACTTTTGAGTCTTTTGGAGAAACTTTTTTCAATCGCTCTTTTAATTATAGTGAATGTCTTCCGGTTACAGACAGGCAAGGGGATATCTTAATGGGTACAGAAGGCGGTATGCTTGTCTTTTCTCCGGATAGTATCGTTAAGCAGACTTATGAAGCTCCTATTGTAGTGACAGGTATAAAATATTCGGAGGATAATTTGTCTCATGTATTGAGTGATGCGGATTATTTAGAGATCCCTACCCGGCGGAGGAATTTTACCATCTCATTTGCTGCGTTGGATTATACTAATTCCTTGGATATCGAGTATGCTTATAAGTTGGATGATAATCAATGGTATTATATAGGTAAGAAGAACTCGGTTAGTTTTGTAAGTCTTCCGGCAGGAAAATATCAATTTCAGATAAAGGCGACCAATGGGGATGGTATTTGGATGAACACTGTGAAAACGGTTACTTTACAGGTATTACCCACCTTTTGGGAAACCGGTTGGGCTAAGGCTTTTTATCTAGTTGTTGTCTTGGTGATATCTTTAGCTATCGGATATGTTTTTTTCTATATTTACTATTTGAAGCATAAGGTAAATATGGAACAAAGATTGGCGGAAATAAAAGTACGTTCTTTTATTGATATCTCACATGAACTACGTACTCCTTTAACCCTTATATCCGGTCCGGTATCCGAAGTGTTGTCCCAGGAGCCTTTGACTTCCCGGACCCGGCATCATCTTCAATTGGTTCAGAAAAATATCAATCGTATGTTATTGCTCATTAATCAAGTATTGGATTTCAGAAAGATACAGAATAAAAAAATGGGCTTGACTATTGAATACCGGGATATCATTATCATGCTTCATAATATAATGGATAATTTCCGGTTGTTGGCAACAGAAAAAAATATAAATTTTTCTCTTCAGACAACGTTGCCTTCTGTTTTTTTGTGGATAGATAGTGATAAGTTCGAGAAAATTATCTTTAACTTGCTTTCCAATGCCTTTAAGTATACACCGGATAACAAGTCGATTACCTTGATTGTGATGGAAAGCGGACAGTTTGTTTCGATTGCCGTAAAAGATGAAGGTATTGGCATCTCTAAAGATAAAGTGTCATCCATATTTGAACGTTTCACTACAGTGTCCAAGGAAAATGACATGCAGCCTTCATCGGGTATAGGGCTTTCGCTGGTGAATGAGTTGGTTAAAATGCTGCATGGGGAAATTCAGGTCGAAAGTGAAGTAAAGAAAGGAAGTGTATTCAAACTGGTTTTGCATAAAGGAAAAGAAATATATGCTCAGGATAAAAATGTTGAATATATATTGAACGACACTTCGGAAGAACAGGAAACGGTCTTGGCGGAACCGGAACAAAATGATAAAATATCTTTGCCGGACATGCCTCCGGCAACAAAAGAAACTTTAGTAAAAGTGATGGTAGTGGAGGATAATGCGGAGTTGCGTCAATTTATATGTGAAATATTGTCGGGCACTTACCGTGTTGTTGGAGTTGCCGACGGGGTGATGGCATTGGAAAAGATAGAAGAGGAAATTCCGGATTTTATTATTACGGATATTATGATGCCGCGTATGGATGGTATTGAATTGATAAGGCACATCAAGGAGAATGTCAATACCTGTGATATCCCTCTTATTATCCTTTCTGCAAAATCGTCTGTTGAGGATCGTATTCAATGTTTACAATTAGGGATTGATGATTATATACCTAAACCTTTCAGCAGCGATTATTTAAAATCGAGAATTGAGAACTTGATCAGGCAAAGAAAAGTGCTTCAGTCGGCTTTTTTGTCAAAGTATGGTGCTCAACCGAAGAAAGAACCTTTAGAAGCCGTCGCTTATCCTGTGTCGCAAATTGTTCCTTTGGACGAGTTGTTTATGCAGAAGCTGGTAGGATTTATGGAAGAGAATTACAGTAATCCAGGGCTGCGGGTGAATGATCTGGCAGAGTTCATGAATATGAGCCGCTCTGTATTCAATCGGAAAGTGAATGGTATCATGGGGATTTCTCCGATAGAATATATAAAGAATTATAGGTTGAATAAAGCGAAAAGTTTTATACAAAGTGGTATGTCTTTCTCTGAGGTCGCTTTTGCCGTCGGCTTCTCTGATCCCGGTTACTTTGGCAAGGCGTTTAAAAAAGCATTTAATCAGACTTTGACTGAGTATAAAAATAATAACTAAGTTCCGTTTTGTGCTGTTTATGAAGGTAAATAGCAAGAAAATACCTTATTGACGTAAGATTTTACCTTTGGCTTTCAAGGGTAAAATCTATCTTTGTGCTCATTGACACAGTATGAAAATGTTCCGGAAAACTTTTATGAGTATAATTTTTAAAACATGATAGGATGAGTACAAAATTTTATGTAATAGCTGTTTGGACGCTGTTAAGTTTTGTGGTAAAAGTAAATGCACAAGACAAAGTGGAATGTTGGGACCGGTTTGAGTTGAGTTTTAAACAGGTGACCAAAGGGAATCCTTTTGATATACGTCTTTCCGCTACTTTCGTTTGTGGAAAGGAAAAGAAAACGGTGGAAGGATTTTATGATGGTGAGAATACTTATAGGATACGGTTTATGCCTGCTGTCGCCGGGGAATGGAGGTATGTTACATCTTCCAGTATAGGGGCTATGAATGGTCGGAAAGGTACATTCACAGTGATACCTGCCGGAAAAGATAATCATGGCATGGTATTGGTGGACGGAGAACATAATTTTAAATATGCGGACGGTACCCGTTATTATCCGATGGGTACGACGGCCTATGCATGGACACATATGAAGGAAACGACTCAGGAGGCTACTTTGAAATCGTTTGGTGAAGCCGGTTTTAATAAGGTAAGGATGTGTGTGTTTCCTAAAAACTATTCTTTAGTGAAAGACGAGCCTGCGCTTTATCCTTTTGAAATAAGGAAGACGATAAAAGATAAGGAAGGAAATGAAAGGAAAGAATGGGACTTTGACAGATTTGACCCGGCTTTTTTTCAGCATTTGGAGAAACGGATAGACCAACTGAACCGTTTGGGGATTGAGGCGGATTTGATCCTTTTCCATCCTTATGATAAGGGAAGATGGGGCTTTGATGCTATGTCGAATGAGGTGAATGTACGTTATATTAAATATATTACTGCTCGTTTGGCTTCTTTTAGAAATGTATGGTGGTCTATGGCAAACGAGTGGGATTATGTAAAAGCGAAAACTGTGGATGATTGGAAGCTGTTGACGAAAACTGTGGTTGAGAATGATCCTTATCGCCATTTATGTTCTATTCATGGAGCGACGGCTACTTATTTTGATTATTGGATGCCTGAATTTACCCATGTCAGCATACAGGATGAGGCACCGGTACTGAGTTCTACCGCTTCTGCTACTTTAAGAAAAATTTATCGCAAACCGGTTATATGTGATGAGGTTGGGTATGAAGGGAATCTACCTTATCGTTGGGGAAGGTTAAGTCCGCAGCAGATGACTTGCTTTATTTTGAATGGTTTGTTGGGTGGAATTTATGTCACTCACGGTGAATGTTATCAGCAGGGGAACGAACCTATCTTTTGGGCGCAAGGGGGATCTTTAAAAGGTGAAAGCTGGAAACGTGTGAAATTTTTAAGAACGATTATTGAAGCTGCTCCCCATCCGTTGGAGATGGCAGATATCAGTCGTGACTTGGTTACTTCTACTGCTGGACCAGATTATTATCTGGTCAATATGGGAAAAGATGTGAAAGGTTTCTGGACTTTTAATCTGCCGGTAAAAAATGCGGATTATAACAAATTGCAAAAGAATAAACGGTTTAAAGTGGAGATTATTGATGTGTGGGCCATGACTGTCACGGAATATCCTGTGATATTTGAAACAACGGAGGAATTGGATTATCGTGTTTTTGATATACATCATCGGGGAGTAAGAATTCCGGATGCTCCTTATATTGTTCTTAGAATAACAGAAGTGAAATGATGGGATAAGCCTTCTGACGGGAGATGATTGATTTTTTTTATCATAAAAAAGGCTAATAGTTTTCGATTCTTTTTGTTTTAGCTTAAATTTGCGGTATAATTAACTCCCTAGATACACTAAAATGTTAAATACAGTAGAAGAAGGATTGGAAGATATTCGCCAAGGCAAAGTATTGATCGTTGTTGATGACGAAGATCGTGAAAACGAAGGCGATTTTATCGTTTCAGGAGAAAAGATTACTCCTGAAATTGTAAATTTTATGATTACTCATGGCAGAGGGTTGTTATGTGCTCCTCTGCCACGTTCACGTTGTGAAGAACTTTGTCTGGCTCCGATGGCAGAAGAAAACACTTCATTGCTAGGTACACCGTTTACTATGTCGGTAGATTTAAGAGGGTATGGCTGTACTACGGGAGTTTCTGCTTTCGACCGTTCGTCAACAATAAAAGCTTTGGTGGCAGGAAATCTGAATCCTTCCGAGTTTGCTCGTCCCGGGCACGTTTTCCCTCTATATGGTGCGGAAAATGGGGTCTTGGAGCGTAATGGACATACCGAAGCCACACTGGATATGACAAGAATGGCAGGGTTGAAACCCGGAGGAGCTCTTGTTGAAATTTTGAATGAAGATGGTACAATGGCGCGTCTTCCCCAACTAGGTGAGATTGCAGCAAAATTCGGTTTGAAAATTGTTTCCATTAAGGATATTCAGGAATATCGTAAAAAACATAACCTCTAAATCTAATAAATATGGCACTCAATCAAAGAAGAGTAAAGATATTGCATCTGATTCGTGAAGACGGGCATGCAAAAGTTCAGGACCTTAGTAAAATTTTCAATGTGACGGATGTAACGATCCGTCAGGATTTGGAAGCCTTGGAACAAATGGGGTATATCCAAAGAGAGCATGGAGGTGCGTTTCTGAAAGGAGTAGGGTCGTTTGCCAAGACCGGGCAATTGTTCAATCAGACTCATTTGGAGGAAAAGAAAGAAATCGCTCAGAAAGCTATTCAGTTTATTCAGGAGGGGGACAGTATAATTCTTGATTCCGGTTCTACAACTACAGAGATCGCAAAGCTTTTAATGAATTATAAGGACCTGACAGTCATTACCAATGCTTTGAATATAGCTTTGATTTTAGGTGAGAATCATGGTATTAATCTGATTGTTACCGGAGGTGAATTCAAGGCTCCTACACTTTCTTTGACAGGAAAAATGGCGGCCGATTCATTTAAAGATATACGCGCTAATAAATTGTTTCTGGCTACGGCCGGTATTTCTTCGGATATGAAGCTGACTTATCCTAGTCTAAGTGATTTGGTCGTGAAATCTGCTATGATAGAGTCTGCCAGTAAAGTGTATCTGGTGGCTGATTGTTCAAAAATAGGTGTCAGTGCTTTTGCTAGTTTAGGCTCGGTTTCATTAGCAAATGCTATTATTACAGATAGTACTATAACCGAAGAGGATTTTGAAAGATTAAAAGAATTAGAGGTCGAAGTTATCTGATTCTTACTGAAACAAAGGTAATATGGGTGATTGAGAATGTTGGAAAATACATTCTTGATCACCTTTTTTATCAACTTTGATTTTACTTCCTTATTTCTCCTTATTGTTTGCTTCTTTTTTTTTATAACAGTTCTGTTGGGTACAAAATAGACAATCGGATAGTCTTGTTTATATAGAGATATAACTTTGTTAGCAGAATAAATTAATTGTCCTGATTTATAGATTATATAGGTGTTTATTGTTAATATAATCAAATTTATTTTCATTTTATTTCGTTTTGTATTGAATATTTCCAGTTAAATTCCGTTATTTGCGAAAGTATAAGAAAGTAAATGATAATAATATGCAAGTTGAAACGTTAGAATTACAATCGGAAAAGAATCGGAAACGGTTGGTTGAGATTGTGTATAAAGCAAAAGCAGGACACATTGGAGGTGATCTGTCGTGTCTTAACGTGCTTACAGCACTTTATTTTGATATAATGCGTGTTTGGCCGGATAAACCAAAGGAAACGAAAAGAGATCGTTTTGTAATGAGCAAAGGGCATTGCGTAGAAGCGTTATATGTTACGCTGGAAGCAAAAGGTTTCATCTCTCGTGAGGTAACCGACACATTAGGAGAATTCGGATCTATCTTGTCCGGCCATCCTACTATAGAGGTACCGGGTATTGAAGTAAATACAGGAGCTTTAGGGCATGGCTTGTCTGTAGGTGTCGGAATGGCGATGGCTGCCAAAATGGATAAAGCTGATTATAAAACGTATGTATTGATGGGAGATGGTGAGCAAGGGGAAGGTTCTATATATGAAGCTGCTATGGCAGGAAACCAGTATAAATTGGATAATCTGGTAGCCATTATTGACCGTAATCGTTTGCAGATCAGCGGTACAACCGAGGAGGTCATGTCATTGGAGAGTATGCGCGACCGCTGGACTGCCTTCGGTTGGGATGTATTGGAAATGAACGGAGATGAGATGGAAGATATCATCCGGACTTTCCGTTCTATTGATTATACGAATAAAAAGCCTCATTTGCTTATCTCCCATACTACAAAAGGAAAAGGAGTGTCTTATATGGAAGGCATTGCAAAATGGCATCATGGCGTGCCTACAGCCGAACAATATGAAGAGGCTGTTCGCGAGGTATCCGAAAGAATTGAAAAACTAGAAAAAGAAAACAATGGCAAATAATATGATAGCGTGCAGAAAGAGCTTTACAGATACGTTGCTGGAGTTGGCGCGTCAGGATAAAGATATTGTGGCGGTTACAACAGACGCCAGAGGATCTGTTACTTTGGGGGATTTTGCAAAAGAATTACCTGCACAGTTTGTAGAATGTGGAATAGCCGAACAGGATGCGGTAGGAATATCAGCAGGTTTGGCACATAGCGGAAAAAAAGTGTTTGTATGTGGCCCGGCTTGCTTTTACGTGGCACGTAGCTTGGAGCAGGTGAAGGTCGATTTGGCTTATAGTCAGAATAATGTGAAGATACTCGGAGTAAGCGGTGGAGTTGCTTATGGTGCTTTGGGGGCTACTCATCATAGCCTGCATGATATTGCCGTATTAAGAACTTTTCCGGGAATGAATATCGTTCTTCCTTGTGATGCCCGTCAGACACGCAAGTTGGTCAAACTATTGGTAGATTATCCTGAACCGGTGTATGTACGTGTAGGAAGAGCTGCTGTTCCCGATGTGTATGAGAATGATGATTTTGATTTTGTTCTGGGAAAAGCTAATATGCTGCTGAACGGTACGGACCTGACCATCATTGCTGCCGGAGAAACGGTTTATCATGCTTATCAAGCTGGTTTGATGTTACAGGAGAAAGGCATTAAGGCACGTGTGTTGGATATGTCTTCCATCAAGCCCGTTGATGCGGAAGCCATCAGGAAAGCGGCAGAAGAAACCGGAAGAATTATCACTGTGGAAGAGCATAGTCAGTTTGGTGGTTTGGGAGCTATTGTGGTTGAGACGCTTTCCGAAAATCCGATTCCGGTACGCATTATCGGCATCCCCGATGAGAACGTGGTTCATGGAAACTCCCATGAAATCTTTGCCCATTACGGATTGGATAAAGAGGGCATCTGCAAGACTGCCCTTGAATTCGTGAAAAAATAAACATATCCTTTTTAAATCTAATAGTATGATTAGCAGAATAATTACCATAGATCAAAGTACTTCGGCAACAAAAGCCATGCTGTTCTCTGAAGATTGCGAATTGTTGCATCGGGTAAATATAGAACATCAGCAATTCTACCCGCAGATAGGATGGGTAGAGCATGATGCCGAAGAAATCTATAAAAATACCATAGAAGCGATACATTGTCTGCTTGAACAAGAAGAAGTGAATGGAAAGGATATTTCTTATTCTCTTGCCATCACCAATCAGCGCGAAACGGTGGTTGTTTGGAACCGACATACCGGCAAGTCCGTTTATCATGCCGTGGTATGGCAATGCCAGCGGGGAGCGGCTATTTGCAAAGAACTGAAAGATAAGGGATACAGCGAACTGGTACAACGAAAGACCGGATTGCTTATCGATCCTTATTTTTCTGCCAGTGGTGCTAAGTGGATATTGGATAACGTGGAAAATGCACGTGAACTGGCAGAAAAAGGCGATTTGTTGATGGGAACTATTGATTCCTGGCTGATTTGGAAATTGACCGAAGGCAGGAAGCATCTGACTGATTATACGAATGCGTCGCGTACCATGCTTTTTAATATTCATACTTTGGACTGGGATGAAGAGTTGTTGAAACTCTTCACTATTCCCCGGAATATGATGCCGGAAGCGTTGCCCTGTGATGCTGTTTTTGGAGAAACAACGATAGAGGGTTTGTTCAAATCTCCGATACAAATAGCAGGTGTTTTAGGTGATTCCCATGGAGCATTAACCGGTCAGATGTGTTTTGAGGCAGGTATGGGCAAGGTGACTTATGGAACGGGATCATCTGTTATGGTTAACATTGGAGAAGAGGCTGTCGCTGCTCCTGAAGGGCTGGTTACATCCGTCGGATTCTCGGCTTTGGGTAAAGTGTATTATGCTTTTGAGGGCAATATCCATTGCACCGGAGCCACTATCAAATGGATGGTGGAGAAATTGGGATTGGTGGACTCGTTCAATCAAATTGAAACCTTGGCGACTTCGGTGAAAAATAATGATGGAGTCTATCTGGTTCCCGCCTTTACCGGATTGGGAGCTCCCTGGTGGAAACCGGATGCTAAAGCTGCCATCTGGGGAATGACACTGAATGCTGGAAAAGCGCATGTGCTGCGTGCAGGATTGGAATCCATTGCTTATCAAGTGAAGGATTTGATAGACATGATGACCCGGCAGGCAGGAATCGAGCTGAAAGCGTTGCGTGTTGACGGAGGCCCCACGAAGAATCAGTTCCTGATGCAGTTTCAGGCTGATATGCTGCATGCCGTCATTAACCGTTCGGAGATAGAGGAAGCTTCTGCATTGGGGGCTGTTGTCATGAATGGCTTTGCCCGTAAGAAGTGGGCCAGTTTCCAAGAAGCCGCTGCCATGCGTACCATTGACAATTGCATCGCTCCCTGTATGGAGGAAAAAGAACTTCAATCTTTGTATAGTGGCTGGCGTGAGGCTGTTAAGAAAGTAATAGGACAGAATAACTAACTGAATATATCGTAACTTTTAATACCATTAGAAATGAAAAACAAGAAAAAAATGTGTTTTGGTGTCATCATTGGAACACGCGCTTATTTTAACTCGGAATTAGCAAAAGATGTCCGTAAACAATTGTTGGAAACACTGACGAAAGAGGGCTATGACTATGTCATTCTCCCCGAAGATGCTACGCCTACAGGCAGTAGCAGTATTGAAACAAGAGAAGATGGCTTGAAATGTGCAAAGTTGTTCCGTGAGAACCGTGACCGCATTGATGGAATCATTGTTTCATTACCTAACTTCGGTTTTGAAATCGGTATCATCAATGCTATCAGTGTAGCCGATCTGAATGTGCCTGTTTTGGTTCAGGCATGTGATGATGAGAATGACAAGGTGGATTTGGATAGCCGTCGTGACGCGTTCTGTGGTAAGATTTCCGTATGCAATAACTTGTATCAGTATGGCATTCCTTTTACTGATACTACACTACATACTTATTCTATTTATTCTGATTTGCTGGCAGCCGATATTAATAAGTTCGCTGCGATCTGCCGGGTGGTGAATGGTCTTCGTCATGCTCGCATCGGTGCCATCGGCACTCGTCCTGCCGGTTTCCAGACCGTCCGCGCCAGCGAGAAACTGTTGCAGGCATCGGGCATTACAGTCGTTCCGGTAGATCTTTCTGAAATCTTGTCTGCCGCCCGTAAGATTGAAGATGCTGATGAAACGTTACAAGCAAAACTGAAAGAAATCAGACAATATGCTGCTGTTCCCGAACAATACAATGATAAACTGATTTTGCAGGCTAAATTTGGTGTGGCTGTAGAACAATGGATGGAAGCCAATGAAATTGATGCTGTAGCTATCCAGTGTTGGGACTCTTTGGAGCAAAACTATGGTTGTGCAGCTTGTGTGACTATGAGTATGTTGAGTGAAAAATTAATCCCTGCTGCTTGTGAAGTGGATATTGCCGGTGCAGTGTCTATGTATGCGTTGACATTGGCTTCCGGTCGCCCGTCGGCATTGCTTGACTGGAACAATAACTTTGCCGAGGATCGTGACAAGTGTGTGTGTACACATTGTGGTAACTTCCCTAAATCATTTGTAATGAATGATTTGAAGTTAGGAACATTAGGAGTGTTGGGCAGAACATTAGGTAAGGTACATACTTTCGGTGCCGTTTACGGTAAAGTAAAACAGGGTGATTTCACCTTCTTCCGCATCTCGACAGATGATACGAAGGGTTGTATCAAGTCTTATTTGGGCAAAGGTGACCTGACCGATGACCCATACGGAATGGATGGTTGTATAGCAGTAACCAAGGTGGATAATCTGCAGCCGCTTATGAAATATATTTGTAAGAATGGATTCGAACATCATGTGGCTATGTGCCGTGGCAATGTGAAAGATATTTTGGCGGAAGCTATTGAAACTTATCTGAACTGGAATATCTATATTCACGAATAATATCGATGAAATATGATATTGGTAGATAATTACTTTTTGGCAATCCTCTGCTGTGTTATTTGCTGTGCCTGCTGGGGCTCTTGGGCAAATACGCAGAAGATGGTTGCCGCCAAGCAATGGAGCTTTGAACTGTTTTATTGGGATTTGACCGTCGGTCTGTTCCTTACAGCTTTATTGGGGGCGGTGACTTTGGGAAGTATGGGAAGTGAAGGCCGTACCTTTTTTCAGGATTTGGCAGTCATGGACTGGTCTAGCATTCAATATGCATTCTTGGGCGGTGTTGTGTGGAACTTTGGCAATATATTTCTTACCGCAGCCATTGCTGTAGCCGGAATGTCAGTAGGTTTTCCTATCGGTGGAGGCTTGGCCTGGATTGGAGGTATTGTATTCAATTATTTATTAATCTCTTTGGCCGGTCAGACCTATCAGGGAAATCAGCTTTTACTATGGAGTGGTGTGTTAGTCATCATTGTAGCTATACTGATCTGCGGAAAAGCGTACGGAAAGTTATCGTCCGGCAAGGCTTCCACTCCGAAGAAGGGGATTCTGCTGGCCATTATGGCAGGCATTGCTATCATGTTCTTTTACGGATTGGTAGTGAAATCTCTTGACCCGCAGTATGTGGCGGGAGGAACCGGAACGCTGACTCCTTATACAGGTGTGTTCTTCTTTGCGGTAGGTATTCTGGCCAGCACACCTATATTCAATACCTTTGCCATGAAGCATCCGGTAGAAGGCAAGGCGGTGACCATGAAAGATTACTTTGCCGGCGATGCCAAGACCCATCTCACAGGTATGCTGGGAGGCTTTATCTGGATGGGCGGCATGGTGATTAGTTTTATGGGAGCAGGTGCTGCCAATCCGGCTATCTCTTATGCCCTTAGCAACGCAGCGCCTGTGGTGGCTATGATCTGGGGAGTTTTTGTCTGGAAGGAATTTAAGGAAGCTCCGAAGGGGACCAATAAACTGATTGCGGCTATGTTCTCCTTGTTTATTATCGGATTAATAAGCATTACTTTGTCAAATTAAAAATTAGATGAAGAGAAATTATAAAATAGGGCTTGTAATGAAGTCGTTACAAGCCGATTTTTTCAAAGTGATGAAAGAAGGGGCCATTCAGTATGCGGCCCCTCTTCCGTTTTTGGATTTGGTTTGTGTGGGAACGGCTACACAGACAGAGGTAGAGGAACAGGTTGACTTGATGTATTCCTTGATTCATCAGCAAGTCGATGCTATCGTATTGGTTCCTATAGATTCAAAAGCCTTAGTTCAGCCTGTAGTAGAGGCTGTCAGGAAAGGAGTTCCGGTAATCAATATTGATATCCGGTTGGATACTCAGCTATTGGAGCAGGCAGGAGTAGAAGTGGCTTTTGTGGGACCGGATAATTTTGCAGCTGCGTATGAAGTGGGTAAATTATTGGATAAGAAGTTGCGGAATGAAGATAAAGTTGCTATTATTGAAGGATTGACGGCAGCCGATAATGCGCAGCAGCGTAAAAGAGGTTTTATCAAGGCGATAGAAGAAAAAGGGTTAAGATTGGTGGCATCCGAACCGGCCGACTGGGAAACGGAGAAAGCCGCCGAAGTTTTTCAGGCTATGTGGATGCGGTATCCTGATTTGAAAGCTGTATATTGCAGCAATGATGCGATGGCGTTGGGGGTTCTTCAGCAGATGCAAGAAAAAAATTGCTATCTGCCTGTAGTGGGCTTTGATAATGATGCGGTAATGAAAGAATTTCTTTCTACGGGAAAACTGGTTGCAACAGCTGATATTTTCAGCTCACAGATGGCTGTCCGGGGCATTGAGTTCGCTTTGGATGTATTGGAGGGAAAAATAGAGAATAGAGGGGTTCATTCTACAGCTTACGAAATTATTAAACAATGAGTTCGTAGGGAAACGGCCCATACTGAGATATGCACTTAAGGCACCAGCTGTTTAACTTCTTAATATTGCCGGCAATGAGCAATATTAAGAAGTATTCTTTTTACGAATGAAATATTTAGTGTAATTTTGTGGCTCAAAATAAATTAAATAGAATCATTATGGCAGCAAAACCAAGTATACCTAAAGGAACGAGAGATTTTTCGCCGGTGGAAATGGCGAAACGTAACTATATATTCAATACGATCCGTGATGTGTTTCATCTTTTCGGCTATCAGCAGATTGAAACTCCTTCTATGGAGAATTTGTCTACCTTGATGGGAAAATACGGTGACGAAGGGGATAAGTTATTGTTTAAGATACAGAACTCAGGTGATTATTTCAACGGCATTACCGATGAGGAATTGCTGAGCCGCAATGCGGTAAAGCTGGCGAGCAAGTTCTGTGAAAAAGGATTGCGCTACGATCTCACCGTACCTTTTGCCCGCTATGTGGTGATGCATCGTGATGAAATAAGTTTTCCTTTCAAACGTTATCAAATCCAACCGGTTTGGCGTGCGGATCGTCCCCAAAAAGGGCGTTACCGTGAGTTTTACCAATGTGACGCCGATGTGGTAGGCAGCAATTCTTTATTGAATGAAGTGGAGCTGGTACAGATGATAGACCGTGTATTTGGTAAATTCGGAGTACGTGTTTCAATTAAAATCAATAACCGTAAGATATTGACCGGTATTGCCGAGATTATCGGGGAGGCTGATAAAATTGTAGATATCACCGTAGCCATTGACAAACTGGATAAAATCGGATTGGAAAATGTAAATGCGGAATTGGCTTCTAAAGGGATTCCTCAAGAGGCTATTGATAAATTGCAGCCGATTATTTTGTTGAGTGGAAGCAATGAAGAGAAATTGGAAACTTTGAAGACTGTCCTTGCTACCAGTGAAGCGGGATTGAAGGGAGTGGAAGAAAGTGAATTCATATTAAAAACCGTGTCTGCACTGGGTGTGAAGAGTGAAGTGGAATTGGATTTGACTTTGGCTCGCGGCTTGAATTATTATACGGGAGCAATTTTTGAAGTGAAGGCCTTGGATGTGCAGATTGGCAGCATCAGTGGTGGTGGCCGTTATGATAATCTGACCGGTGTCTTTGGTATGGATGGTATGTCTGGTGTAGGTATCTCTTTCGGAGCCGACCGTATTTTTGATGTGTTGAATCAGTTGGATTTGTATCCGAAAGAAGCGGTGAACGGAACCGAGCTGTTGTTTGTAAACTTCGGCGATAAAGAGGCTGCTTATTGTCTGCCTATCCTGGCAAAAGTCCGTGAAGCAGGGGTGCGCGCTGAAATTTATCCGGATGCTTCTAAAATGAAGAAGCAGATGGGATATGCCGATTCCACAGGCGTGGAGTATGTCGCTTTGGTCGGTGAAAATGAAATTGCAGCAGAAAAAATCACTTTGAAAAATATGACTACGGGCGAACAGTCCCTGCTTACCATCGATGAGGTGATAGCTTTGTTCGCATAGCGGTTTCTTTATAAAATAGGTATTAAATAAAATAATAGAATAGATGAAATCTGAGGTAGAATATTCCGGGCTTAGCGAATCGGAAGTGTTGGCCAGTCGGGAACGGTATGGAGAAAATATATTGACTCCCCCGGCTCGTACGCCTATGTGGAAATTGTTTTTGGAAAAGTTTTTTGGGATTACAGCGATATACCTTTTAATTTAGGTGGTAGAATTAATTTACTTTATTGTTTCTTTTGGGGAATCGCAGCGGTAGTGTGGTTTAAGTTGATTTATACAAGACTTTCAAAAGTAATAGAAAAAATTCCTGTTAAGTTTGGTAAAATAACAACTTGGATTTTGGTT
>ERZ779660.745-NODE-745-length-18154-cov-3.344881_pt1 | contig 18154 bp, 17 predicted proteins | sample MGYA00511906_ERZ779660 | MGnify/ENA primary metagenome ERZ779660 (study PRJEB29588, sample SAMEA2156906) | human gut metagenome | biome: human gut; feature: human-associated habitat; material: faeces | place: Denmark | collected 2008/2010 ... | reverse complement strand
ATTTGTTGTTTTTCCAGATTGCAAATTTGCAAGAATCATTCTGACAGAAGAAGCCTTTTTGCAGTTCTGCAACTTCACCGCCGCAGCGAGGGCATTTGCCCACCACCTCACGGGGCGGAGTGAACAGGTACTCAGTTCCCTTGATGACCTGATAAGTCCCCACCAGATCTTTCAGCATGGTGCTGATCCCGTCCAGAAACTCCTCTGGAGCAAGCTGCCCGCGCTCGATCTCACCCAGGCGATACTCCCACTCGGCAGTCAGAAGCGGCGATTGCAGTTGTTCCGGCAGCACCGTGATAAGGGATACTGCATCGTGGGAAGGAAGAAGCTGCACCGTTTTTCTGTTCTTTTTTCGCTCCAGAAAACCGGCAGATACCAGCTTTTCCAAAATACCGGCACGGGTGGCCGGTGTCCCCAGACCTTTTCTCTCAGCATCCTCTGGCATATCATCTTTCCCGGCAGTCTCCATTGCGGACAATAGGGTGTCCTCCGTAAAGTGCTGAGGCGGACTGCTTTTGCCTTCTTTGACGATTGCCGCAGAAACCGAAAGTGTCTGTCCTTCGGTCAGCTCCGGCAGGGCTTTCTCTACGCCCTCTTTTTTCGGCTCTGTATCCTTCATTTTGGCACGATAAGCGTCCTCCAGTGCTTTCCATCCGGGGTGCTTCACTGTTTTTCCTTTTGTGGTAAACTCCCCACCGGCACACGCTGCAATCACAACGGTTTCCGAATAGATATGGGGCTGGGCTACGGCGCACAGCAGACGCAGGGCCACCAGCTCCAGCACCGCTTTTTCTCCCGCAGGAAGGGCAGAAAGGTCTGCATCCTTGAGATTTCTGGTAGGGATTACTGCGTGGTGGTCGGTTACTTTCTTATCGTTGATTACCGTCTGCGGATCACAGGTAATGGCGATTCCTTTGCGAAACGGCATAGCATTGGCAACCAGATTGACCAGCACCGGCAGGCTGTCTGCCATATCACCGGTCAGATAGCGGCTGTCAGTACGGGGATAGGTGCAGAGCTTCTTTTCATACAGGCTTTGCAGATAGTCCAGGGTCTGCTGGGCTGTAAATCCAAGCAGGCGGTTGGCATCTCTTTGCAGAGTAGTCAGGTCATAGAGGGCAGGCGGCTTTTCGGACTTTTCCTTGCACTCCACCTTTTTGATTGTGACATTTACACCCTGACAGGCTTCTTTCAGCTGCTCAGCAGTAGACTTATCCGCCATGCGCTCCCCGGATACGGTAAGACCGGGCAGCTCCAGCGCCACGGTATAAAAGGGAACCGGCTTAAAAGTGTCGATCTCAGCTTCCCGCTGGACAATAAGCGCCAGCGTCGGAGACATCACGCGCCCGATGTTGAGGGTACGGTGATACAGCACGGAAAAAAGCCTTGTGGCATTGATCCCCACCAGCCAGTCTGCCTTGGCACGGCAGAGGGCAGCATCCCGAAGTCCGTCATAATCTGCACCGAGGCGTAGGTTTGCAAAACCCTCCCTTATGGCGGAGTCTTCCATCGAAGAAATCCAGAGCCTTTTCATCGGCTTTTGGCAGCCTGCCAGCTCGTAGACGCTGCGGAAGATCAGCTCGCCCTCGCGTCCGGCATCACAGGCATTTACCACCTCCGTCACATCCGGGGCGTTCATCAGCTTTTTGAGAATATCAAACTGCTTTTTCTTATCCTTTCCCACTACCATTTGCCAATGTTCCGGCAGGATAGGCAGGTCATCATATCGCCACTTGGCGTACTTGGGGTCATAGCTGTCTGCATCCGCAAGACCAGCCAGATGGCCCACGCACCAGCTAACACGCCAGCCGTTACCCTCCAGATACCCGTCCTTACGGGCAGTTGCGCCGATCACCGCAGCCAGACTTTGTGCAACCGATGGTTTTTCAGCAATTACCAATTTATACTGAGCCATGATGCTTCCTCCTCTCCTTGAGCCATCGGGACATTTCCCGGTGGCAGACACCTACGCAGGGGCTTCCATAATTCCCGCAGCCATAACAGGGGTGGCTTTGGGGTAAAGAGGGAGGACGGGAAGTTTCCTTCCCGCCCTCCGGCCTGCGTGTCATCATGCGTTCATAGGGACTGTCTGTGAAACGGGTCATTTCACGCTGTCCTCGTCATCTTCTTCTGCGCTGCCCCCGTCAGCGTCAGGCTCGTCCGACTCCTCATCCTCGGTATCCCATTCCTCGGAATCTTCCTCGCCATAATCATAATCGTCCAGACTGTCATTGCCCTTGGTCTTAGGCTTATTCTTAACGAGCTTCAAGTAGGCAAATACGCCACCTCCGCCCAGCAGAGCCAGCAGCAGAAACGGCATATAATTGACAAACATAATCTGGTTGTAAGACTGAAAAATCATAGGTGCTGACAGCAAAAACAACAGTGCAGTCAGAAAGCTGACAGTCTGAGAGAACTCTCTTTTTATGAGCCAGAAGTAAAGCAATACAACTGCTGATGCAAGGCAGGTGAAGGATGCTGCGATCAGATAATCGCTCATTTTCACAAAAGGAAGCAGATAGGACAACAAAAAAACAGGACTGTACAGTCCATAGTAGGCAAAGTTATAAATGTTCTGTCCGCCTCCGATGCCCGCTGCAAATTCCGGGAAAAAATCTCCCGTGTCATAAAACTGCTGTCGGAAATAATCCGGAAATACGCTGTGCTGGCTGATCCAGTCTACTTTTGAGCCGAATACTCCATATCTCCCGCAAAATAACCAACAGAAAAACAAAGTGAAAAGAATCAAAAGAAAAGGGATCCCCCATTGTTTGTGTCTAGTGTTCGTATTCATAGTGTGTCCTCGTTTCCTCTTCGCTGGAATCCTTTAAAATAAAAATCGGCCGGTGTTTTGTCTCCAGATATGTCTTAGACAGGTACTGTCCTACGATTCCGGTACATAAAAGCTGCACTCCACTTACCATAAAGATGATGCAGGCAAGAGAAGGCCATCCGGATACAGGGTCTCCCCAGATCAATGTCCGTACGATGATCACAATGATCATGACAAAGGAAATTAGACAGAACAAAAGTCCCAGTACAGATGCCAGTGACAGCGGCGCCACAGAAAATCCGGTGATCCCTTCCATGGAATATACAAACAGTTTTCTTAAAGACCACTTTGTCTCTCCGGCAGAACGTTCGATATTTTCATATTCCATCCATTTTGTGCGAAATCCTACCCATTCAAAAATACCCTTGGAGAATCGATTGTATTCGCTCATTTTCAGAACCGCATCTACCATTTTTCGTTTCATCAGACGAAAATCTCTGGCACCGCGCACGATTTCTGTCTTGGAGATCCGATTGATGACCTTGTAAAAGGTTTCGGATAAAAAGGAACGAAGCTTTGGCTCTCCGACCCGGTCAGAACGTCTGGTTGCCACGCTGTCATACTCCTCTTCTGCCAGAATTTTGTACATCTGCGGCAGCAGTGCCGGCGGATCCTGCAGATCCACATCCATGACTGCAACATAATCTCCGCCGGCATTGGAAAGACCGGCATAAATGGCTGCTTCTTTTCCAAAATTACGGGAAAAAGAAAAGTATTTGCAGCGAGGATCTTTTTGATGCAGCGCCTTCATTTCCAGCAGTGTATGATCAGTGGATCCATCGTCGATAAATAACAGTTCAAAGTCAATATTCTCCATTTGCTTCATAACAGGCTGCATTGCCTGATAATATACAGGCAGAGCCTCCTCTTCATTAAAGCATGGAATAATTACAGTAATTGTTTCAGTTCTCATATTCTGTCTACCTCCTGGAAACGATGATACTGGTATTTTCTTAAAAAAATCAAAAAGTAAATCTTAAGATTGCTTAAAGATTTAATAACGATTTTATAAGCTTTATCAATGTTTTTGTTGTAAGTGTGTTGTAAATAGAATGTTTTTATTCAATAAGATTGATACAATATTCACCCCTCAGAGAACTGATCTCCGAGGGGATTTTTATTAAATAGATGTGGTCTCTTTACTGTAAATTACCGACATGAGCCTTGCATACCATGGCGCTTTAGGACTCCACTTGTAACACGGCATGTCCTTACCATTGTTGTCCTTGTAAATCTGCTGGATGATTTTTAGCTCATCCGGATGTCCTAATGTTATTACTTTTTGACCGTCAAAATAATACACTGCACCTTTTCCCTCTACTGTAAATAAACATTTCATCTCTTCTTCTCCTTCCTGTTCGATTCCTGTATTCTGGTTATTTTTTTGTTCGCTGCATGCAGACGCTCTACTGTCGATTGCCTTTGCAATCAGCTCCGCAATTCCTTTTGTGCCTAAATTCCGATACCTTGCTACATCATCTGTGCCGGTGCAGAATAATGTCTCCACGATCATGCCAGGCATATTAGATGCATTCAGATCATGATAGCCTGAACTGTACTTTACACCACGGTTAGCAAATCCTTTATTTGCGAAATTCTGGCAGATATTGCTTGCGATCGTGTTCATTGTCTGGTTAGATGCATCGTATAACCACACCTCTGTACCGCCAGCTGATTCCGCTCCTGCCGCATTCATGTGCAAGGTGACATAGATATCGCACCCCGCACTATTCGCCTTATTTGTGCCGTCAGACAACTCACCAGACACATTCGATGCGTTGGAATTACAATCAACCACAGTATGACCGACAGCCTGTAACATTGGTGCGAGCTCATTGTAGATCTTCCGCACTTCCGCCTGTTCATCGATCAGACCTATTGCACCTTTACAATTTGGGGAATGCCCTCCCCTTAAGCCAATTTTCATTCTTTCTCTTCCTCCTGCTCTTCTGTTTCAAATGCTTTTTCCAGCTCCTCTACGGATACCCTGCCAAATTCGTTCTGTTCGCTCATGTTCTCACCTCCTTTCCATGCGATGTCGCACAATAAAAGAGAGCCTGTTTTCAAGCTCTCTAGCTATTTACTTATATGTAAGTGCCCTCTCTGAATCTCCTGTTCCAGGTGTTGTTGGGTCTACCACTACACCGAGGATCGCCAGCACTGCAAAGAGCGCATTGATTACGGTTAATAGCTTATCACCAAGGTCTCCAAGGTTGATGTTAAGCCCAAACACTGCCGCAATTGCCTGTATCAACAGTAAGATTGCCGGGATCAGTGCAACCCAGAATGCCTTGTTTTTAATTCTTACAATCCAGTTAATCTTCTTCATTTTTCATTCTCCTTTACAGATACATCGCTACTATTCCACCAATCACAGCTCCGATCAGTGCGGTTACTACTACGTCCCACCGTTTAGCCGGTGTCTGCTCAAGATGCGTCACCTTTGCGGTCAACTGCACAAGGGTCTGGTTCATAAATCCAACCTCCTTGGTCAACCCTACCATTTCTTGCGCCAGTTGATGTACCACATTCACAACGTCCTCTGCTTCTTTCATTCGGTGTTTTAATGAGCCGATTTCTTTTCCGTGCTCTGCAAGTTTCACTTCTACTTCATTATCCGTCATTTTTGCCTCCATTTATTTTAAAGTATAAAAATAAGACCCTCACGGTCTTGCCCTAATCTCCATATTCACTCCTTTAGTCATCCGTGATCCACGTGATCGACAAATGCCGTTCTGTCCAATTTGGGTTATTGACATAGATTGTAATTCCACCGTCTTTGCTGATTAGATATCGACCAGTTCCAAAAATCGAGGAACCGGACACCTCATTGTAAGGTGTTCTGATATCGAGTACTGGACGATACCCAATAGGGATTCGCACCTCATCAAACGCTCCGAAACTACCGCTATTTGGAAATTGTGCAAGCATTGTGATCTTGCATGTTACCATAAATCCTCTTCTTTTTAGTTCCACGCGGATGTTATTATTGGAGTTTGCACTTGTATATGGACCTTTCACGGTACCGGAATCGTAAGAGATAGATTTTGTAAGCTGCTTAATTGTCCTAATAAGCCATATGCTATCTCCATTTATGTTTGTCACCGAAAAGTCACGCATCTCCTCATCTCCGCGAATAGAGCATACCATAGATCCATTCGCGATATCATCTGCCATGCTACTGCCGCCGGAATAAAATTCTAATCCAGAGTAGTTTAATCGACTCCCCCAGTACCTAGCCGCTGTAAACGATCTTACCATGTCAATATTCTCTTTTTTTACAAAAACGGAAATTGTACCGTCACTGCTTTTAGACACGATCTCTCCGGTGTCTACATTTATGTAAAAGTGTCCACCCTTACTCTTAATAAGTCCGGCTGTTACAGTTCCAAGGTTGGCAACAATCGCACTGAGCGTTTGCACGTCCAGATTCTCGACTGCGATATAATGGATCACCCACCTACTTCCATCCCACCGCTTGATCGGCTGACCGGATGCCGTTTGCCATAACTGGCCAACTTCAGGATTCACCGGAGCCGCAGAAGATACAATTATGCCACTTGGCCCTGTAGCACCGGTCGCTCCATTATCACCGTATACTCCGATGATACATGGTGCTGATTGATACGTGCTACCATTTGTATAGGTAACAACTTCATAATTCCACAGATATTTTTTTGACGCCGTTATTGCTTGTACAGTTGTAGTCCATCCTGATGTGGACGCCGACACACCGCTTCCGCTTGCCGTTGCAAGATAATAATTCGTGATAGATTTTATTCCGTTTCCAGTTACCCCTTGTGGCCCCTGGGGACCTGTTGCACCTGCATTTCCTTGAGGTCCTTGCGGACCAGTAGCTCCTGTTGTTCCTTTGTCTCCGTATATCCCGATTATTTTTGGCGTAGTGGTCGCTGTGGTATTATCTGTAAACGTAAATTTTTCATAGTTCCACAAGTATTTATTTGTTGCTGTCATCGTCGGAACTGATGTACTCCAACCGCTTGACGCTGTTGTAATTCCTGTTTTTGCGGAAGAAATCAAATAATATTCTGTAATGGTTTTTATCCCTCTTCCCGATGTCCCCGCCGGCCCTTGTGGTCCATTATCACCTTGAGGTCCCGTTGCTCCCTGTGCGCCCTGTTTCGATTTCGAAACCGTAAACCGTCTTGTGATAGAATTTCCGTTGTATGTTACTTTAATGTCAACCCATCCGTTATCCGTAGATAGAGCGGATACCTTGTAAGTACGTGTACTTAAATCCCATGTACCAGCAATTCCGGAAGATTTTGTTACGGTGTAAGTAGCGACTTTTGAAACGTCCTGTGTGCCGTTGTAAACCTGCACTTTTGTAGAGCAATCTACAAAGTTTCCACCGTTTCCGTTTGTGTCTGTTGCTACTGTTTGGGAATCGTTGGACAATGTTACTACTAAAGTTTCTATGTCCTCTGGAGCCGGTGTCCATGCTGTTGATTTATTACCTTCTTCTAGCTGTAGATTTCGATATTCGATCGTAGATCCGACAGTTGAATTACTCCAATCAAATAAGAATAGCGAACGAGTTGCCGTAACGTTTGTAACCTCTTTAACAGAAGCCACACCGGAAACCCTTGTCCATTTTCCTACTTCTAAACCATTAATGCCAATAAAGTTACTAAAAATACTACTATTATGACTGGTATCCCTAAAATCAACCTTCGTACGCAGATTGGTAAACGAACCGGTTATTTTAACATCGAGTGAGAACGCAAATTCAGTCCCTACACGTTTCGACAGTTCCGTTACCGGGGTTGTATAAAAACCTTCAATAAATCTATGAGCGTTACCTATACCTGTAGCTTTCGTAGTAATTGTCGCACCTGGAGTAGTTGTCGATGAATAGTCTGTGCCAGTACAAACAATCCCGTTTTTACTATTTTTCAGTATGTTTCTACCACCAATTTGAATATCATCTATTTTCTCATCGACATCTTCCGGAGCAGGAGACCAGTCGGTAGCTTTGTTACCTTTTTCTAGTTTGATCCAATTTACTGTACACGTTCCCGAAATGGGAGTTGATCCTTGAACACCACCTGTAGTAGAAGAGTAAACATTGACGAAATTTTTTTGTCCTTCTGCGTGATCGCTCAATTTAAAAGTACCAGTATAAGTTCTAGTTCCTGCAGTAACTACATTTGATCCCCACATATATAGTGAATAACTTCCTCCACCTATCCATAGACCAATAAAATTTCTTTCGGCTGTAGTGGTAGCATTGATTTGCACAGTATATGTCTCTCCTATAGTCAATGGCGCTGCGCTGATAGCGTAAGAGGCGCATAAGTACTCAGCGGGTCTATTATATGAATCATTTACCCCCTTTCTCTTACTCTTAAGTAACAGATTTCTTCCACCGATTTCCAAATTATCCACATCCGTAAGCACAACAACACTCTGTGTATCCAAAGCATTTATAGTCCCGCCTGCGCCGTAAAGCGTGCAACGGAGTATTTTCGCAGTTGCAGTCGGTGTATACTCCTTTGCACTTTCATTCGCAGACGAGGTGTATTTCACGGAGTATGATGTTCCGTTGGTTGACTCTTCAATTTTAAACCTACCATTATATGGTGTCCTTGTCGCACTGTCTCCATCTCGATAAAACGACCGGAATGTTATTTTAGATGGTGTTAAAGCTCCGTCTGCACCTTTTTTAATAGCGGTATCGGACGCTTCCAGGATGTAGCTTCTTGAGTTTGTTCCGTCTTTTCCATTTTCGCCTTTGATTTTTGTCCATGCGTATTTCGTCGGGTCTGTAGAATCCGCTTGCGTGAAATCTGTATACTGTCCAATATAAAACTTCCCAGCGCTATTCGAAACATCAAACCCTGTCTTTCCATCTGCGCTGTTTGCGTAGGCGATATGTAAATAACTTGTTTTCCCATCTGCACCATTCTTACCAGCAATTCCCTGATCTCCTTTTACGCCTTGCGATCCTTTAAACTGCGACCAGGTATATCTTGCAGGATCTGTAGAATCTTCCTGTACAAAGTCCACATAAGTTCCAATATAAGCAGACGGCGTCTCTGTCATCTGACTGAACGTTGTCGGCTTTGCCACAGAAGAATACTTGATGTGGAAATAACTGGTCTTTCCATTCGCACCAGCTGTTCCAGGAATCCCCTGTTCGCCTTTTTCTCCTTGCAGCCCTTGTAGCCCACGTTCCCCCTGTTCTCCTTTTATTTTTGTCCATGTATACTTCGTAGCATCTGTACTATCTGCCTGTGTATAATCCGTGTACTGCCCGATATAGAGCTTATTTGTACCATCCGTGGTGGAAAATCCCGTCTTGCCATCTGCACTGTTTGCGTAGGCGATATGTAGATACGGGGTCTTTCCATCAGCTCCCGGCTTTCCGGGTGTTCCGATCGCCCCGTCTGTGCCTTTGATCTTACTCCATGCGTATTTTGTCGGGTCTGCGCTGTCATTTTGCGTAAAATCAACATACATTCCGATATATTCCCTATTACTGTCGGACACGGAAAAATCTGTCCTACCGTCTGCGCTGTTCGCATAGGCGATGTGGGTGTACTGTGTTTTTCCGTCCTTCCCATCTTTTCCCGGGATTCCCTGATCCCCCTTTGGACCCTGTATACCATCCAATCCCGGAGCGCCTTGTGGTCCCGGAGGTCCCTGTTCGCCTTGCTCTCCTTTCTCGCCCTGAGGACCCTGTTCCCCGTCTTTTCCATCCTCTCCGTCCATTACATCCGTGATTGTGACCTCGTAATACCCACGTTTTATCCCATTTTCTAGAGCCTCAAATGAGTACACCGCCTTTGTATCCACGTCAGTAGCATTTACCGTAACGCTCTTACCAACATAAAACTCCTGTCCATCTTTGCTCCACCGGAATTGTAGCTTGTCTGCCACGTCCACGCCGTTATCGTAAGCGTAAGCTGTCAGAGTAGTGCTACCAATGCCATTTTTAAAGATGATGCCATTGTTGGTGGAGATGGAACAAGTGTAGACCTTATTTTTGTTGATAAGATCTTCCATCCTCTGCAACAAGCTATCCGAAATTTCGGATGTAAGCTCTTTGTAGTTTGTAAATACCGTCTTTGCAGTTTTTGGATTGGTAAGACTCCTGATCTGTTCTGATACTCTTGCCTGTAGATAAAGGACTGGTGTCCACTCCTGATCCTGCATCCTCACGGTGTCCCCGATGTTGGTGTCAAAATATCCGTCCACCTCGTAAGTCACCACCGGTTCAGATGCTGTTTTAAGATCAGACAGAGCCATGCTATAGAGCTTGTCCTTGCTGTCTGTATCGTACTCTTTACGCATCAGGATATAAGCATCAGCCTTATTTACGATATTGGACGGAAACCGGTCTCTTGCCTGTGGTGCCCGGATGATCGCACCGTCTGTAAAGTACTCGACATTGCCGTTTTCATCGTATTCTTTCTTGTCAAGACCATTGATTGTCAGACCGTCCTTTCCGGTCGGCTGGATGCATGTATATAACTTTTCTGCATCCGTGGCCTTACGGATTCCGGTAATTCCTTTCCCGTACCGCAGTACAATGTCATTCCGGTATTCTCCGACTCCGCTGTCTGTATCGGAGTGTTTCCGATATACATTTAGGACAATCTCTTTTAAAGAGTAGTCTCTGTTCAATACTGTCTCAAATTCGATCTCCGCAGAAAAGACATTAGCCAGGGAGAATAATCTCTTTAATACGGACGTTGTACCTGTCCATTCGTTGGTGATTCGCTTGTCTGATACCTCATTGAGCCCCAGTTTTAGTGTTCTCTCAGCATCAAAAACGGCAAGGTACTCCTCAAAGCTCATTGCTTTTCCGGCTTTGTACTCTCCGGCATCCTCGTTGATTAGCTCAAAAGATAACGACCACGCCGTAGCTGTGATCGTCTCCTCTGTCTGCTCAGTGTTTACGATGTTTAGATAGTAGGATTTCCCTTTGTGTATAAACGCCACCTTATTCCCGGCGGTAACATTCTCTGCATCCTGATGCTTTGCGGACACCGTAAAGGTGTAAGTATTGGCAGTCCCCTGTAAGTACTCATGTAGCTCGTCGTCCCAGTAGTGCATGGACTTTTTGTGTGCGTTGTCCATAAATGCTACTGGCGTGTTATTTGTGCTTAGAATCGCAATTCTGATGTTATCCATTACAAATATACCTCCCGTATTTTTGCTTTAATCTGTGGCGGTGGAGAAGAAAAGGAAGAATAGCAGAACTGCACTTCTGTTGTTCCGGGTGGCACTTTAAAATAGTCCGTCCCCGTAATCTCATCTCCCTTAGCCACCATCCCATTAACGTAGACCTTCGCACTCTCCCCGTCTATAGACACCACATCTCCGGCACGGTACCGGTTCGGCACATCTCGGTATTTTTCCACGTTATCCTTACGGAACCAGATACTTTTTAAATAATTGTGCGTAACCAGCTGATTTCCAAGATCTCTACTTCCCCACTGCCCGATCCAGACCTGTATCTTCTCACACACCATGTCTTTAATCTCCGGGATAGTAAAGTGGTAATACTTCCCGTACCAGAAAATACGCAACTTGTCACCCTCTTTTAAAAAGTCATTGTGTCCGCCGCCCATTTTTAAATTAAACGGGTTATCCTCGTAGGATGTCGGCTGGAAATCCAGTGTCTTAATTTTCTTGTTTTGAGGGGCAAACCAGTCCACATGCGCCGTATTACCAACCGTATCACTCTTGTTAATAGACATGGCACATATCACCTTGTTATCTCCAGTCAGGAATGCAATGGTCTGCGCTCCTGTCTGCCCCATCAAGCCGGTTTCGAACCAGTGCTGCGTGTAGCAGTAAAAGTTCTTTGCACCACCTCTACCCTCGGTGTCCACCGGAATAGTAAGTGTTTTCATTCCACCGTTCCAGTATCCAGATGTGACTTGTCCACCTTTTAATGCCATCACGTTGTATCCGGCAACATTCCGTACTTCCAACGTTCCTTGCGTTGTGTTTTCCGGATTCTGATAAGAGGTGCCATGATCATCTTGAAACAAGCCGTAACCGTTAAACAGTTCTTCGGACGCTTCGTAGTTCTCTCCGTCCGCCTCTTCCTGTTTTCCGAGCTGGATCACTCCATACTGGCTCACAAGTCCGATAAATCCGTTTTCGTGCTGGTGCGTGATCTCGTAGTCCACGTCTGCCCATTCGGTGCCGTTGTTTTGGATGGTAATGGTCTGGTAGCCGTCTTGCTGTACACCGTCAAATTCAAATTCGCCGACAGAGTACGCTACCCCATCCGGGATAAGCCAAGTGATTGTGCCTTTCCCAAAAATCGCAACCTGTGTCACATCAAGGTTTCCGTCCGGTATCGCATAAAAGTAGCGATCTGGATAATTCCCAAAAACAAGTTTTTTCGGCTCTGTGACGTTTAGGATTTTCTGAATCGCGTCATAGCTTGCTAAGATGTCTCCTTTAATTTCAAATGGCATTTCAAGCGTCTTTGATTTATATGTTGTATAGCCAAAATCCTCTCCTTTTGCACTTTCTGCTCCGTCAAGAAGTCCTGACTCTCTATTTACTCCACTAAACGGAGAGAACCCGGACAATACACTTAAGTATCGCCCGAGTTCCTGATCGTCAAATTTTACTGATAGGCTCAATTTCTATCCCCTCCTAACATCTTCCGAAAACTTGAATTCTTTTCTATTTGTTTTTCCATTGGTGTTGCAAGTACTCTGGATGTCTCTACAGAGTCAATTTTATTAACAATCTCTAGTGGTCTGTTGGCAAGTCTGGATAGACGATCTACTGCGTAGAGTAGCTCGTTGTTATTTTCAGACTTCCGGATTCCAACGCTTTTCTGGTAAGTTTGACTTCCAGCACTTTCCGGCACTGATAACGTTATACCGCTCACAGATGCAGACAACTGAGACACCACCTTACCGGATACTTTTTTCATCTCTTTGTACGGCATGTACTCTTCGTATCCGGCACCGACTCCCATCGCAAGGTACTTACCAACCTGATCTCGCATAACTCTGGACGGGGAATGAATGCCAAAGAAATCCTTAATGGATGAAACTACACTGCTTGCAAAACCTCCAATTTTGTCAATAATCCATCCTGTCATGTTCGAAATACCATTCCACAATCCCTGGACGATATTGCTTCCGATAGAAGCCATCTGTCCCGGAATAGAAGAGATCGTGCTTACAATGGCGTTTACAATGTTTGAAGCTGCACCTTTAAGAGAACCTACAGCTGACGATATAACATTTCCAAGTCCCGACATTGCAGTTCTTCCTATGTTCATCAATGTATTTGGTAAATTCTGTACAGAAGTCTTAATTCCTTCCAATATACTTTCCCCGCATTGCTTCACGAATCCGACCATAGACTTAATTCCATTTCCCAGTGCGGTTATAATGGTTTTACCAAGGTTCAGCCACTGGAATGCCATCAGTGTGTCAACAATAGCTGCTATAATCTGCGGAATGTTTGCAATCAGAGTTGGTATTGCCTGGATAAGTCCGAGTGCCAACTGTCCAAGTAATTCCGCGCCCTTCATAAGAATTGTTGGAAAATTGTCGTTAATAATGTTTGCAAATGTAGAAATAATCTCTGGGACTCGCTCAATCAATATCGGTATTGCGGTTACGATTCCCTCGACCAATTTCTGTAGCAACTCAAAACCTTTTTGAATCATTACAGGTGCAGCTTCTGCAAGTTTTTCTCCGATGCCCTGTATAAAATCAAGCACTTTCGGCAACGCTTCTGGAATTGCCTTTACAAATCCGTCAATCAGATTGCTTAACAATTCATAGCCTTGCTGCAGCAGACTTGGCCCCTGCGATGTTATCTGCTCGTATAGAGTTGTAATAAGCTGAGTTATAAGCAAGCCGACAGACGGCAATACCTGCATCATACCGCTTATTATTGCCTGTATGATCTGGATCCCAGACGACAACAGTTGCGGTATACTTGTGCTGATATTTTCTGCAAACGAACTTATAATCTGTGCTGATGCAGTCACAATTCCGGGCAATGCTTGTATAATTCCCGTTGTTATGTTGGAAATGACTTGTCCACCTATCTGCATCATTTCTCCGAGTTTTCCGGAGTTAAGTGACTGCGAAAGACTTTCCATCAACAGGTTTCCGACTTCTGGGAGTTCTTTTGCAAGTCTTGGGACGATCTGCATCAAATTATTTGTTATATTTTCAGCTGCGGACTTTACAGCATCTGCCAACTCCTGAGGTGAACTTGAACCATTCAAAAAGTTATCAAACGCCGCTTTTGCGGATTGCACAGAACCCTCTATGGTAGTCAATGCTTCTTCGCTTGTCGTTCCGGCAATACCCATATTTTCTTGAATCTTGTGGATTGCCTGAATGATCTGGTCGAACGACACATTGTCAAGATTCTCTATTTTTTCGTTGAGAATGCCGCTGTCGTTAATCAAGCGGATCATTTCAGTCTGCGTTCCACCATATCCAAGTTTCAGGTTATCCAACATTGTGTAGTTCTGCTTCGCAAATCCCTGATAAGCGTTTTGGATATCCGTCATGTTGGAACCAAATTTATTTGCATTGTCTGACATGTCTACCATTGCCATGTCTGCTATTCTGGCGGCTTCTGCGGTATTGTTTCCGAGTCCCTGTAAAAGTGATGCAGAAAAGCTTGTTACAGTCTCCATGTACTTATTTGCAGATACGCCAGCTGTCTTATACGCATTGTTCGCATTATCGATCACTGTCTGCGCACTATCTTTAAACAGCGTCTCGACACCGCCTATGTTCTGCTCAAGACTCGCAACGGAATCAAGAGACATTTTTGACACCGCTCCAAATGCTGCAGCAACGCCAGCTACTGATCCGGCAATCACTTTTAATCCTCCGCTTGCAACGCTGCCAAGTTTGGAAATTCCTGAATTGAATCCGGATTCGTTTATTTCTGTGTTAAATTTTAATGAGCCATCATAACCCATACTATCCCTCCTTTATGGATAGCACAGGCTCAATGGCTCAATTTAAAGTGCTTAAATCTTAATCTCTACTTCTTTTTTGCACGTCCGGCACTTGATAAATGCATTGGTGCAAACGGAATTGTTGTTATAAATCAATAGCTTGCACCCGCAAAAAGGACACTTATACCACTTTCTCTCAAGTGATGGTTTTTTAATTTTACAACTCATCTGTCACCTCACATAAAAGCATTTCCGATATCATAATCCGTCAGGCTCTCAGATGGCAATTGAATTGATTTCTGGATCTTTTTAATTCGTTTTTTCTCTTCTTTGTCTTTAATTTCCGATAAATCAACACTGCGGTACATTATTCGCTGTTTAATCTCTGTATCGTCAGACAAACCATCAAAAAGCATCCGGAATTTCCACCAATGCATATATTTAATGTCGATTAAATCAATTCCATAATCTCTGAGAAAGCCGGATAATATATATGGATAATCAATGGAGTACGAGAATAAATTTTTCTTCGGCTTTTCTTGCAACTTTTCTTGCGGTTCTTCACAATCACCTGTCTCCGCAACCTTTGCACAGTTTGTATCCATCGTTATAAAGTGGGACAATGCGCTTATAGCTTCTTCATCTGCAACTACATCATCAATAAAATACTGCTGTATGATCGCGAATTTTTGGAGAGCATCAAGCTCTTGGTCTTTCAACATGTCCAAAAGCCTGATGTATTCACGGAAATCCGTAATAACCTTGATATTTTCCCCTCTTACATTTACTGTGCTCGGTAACTCTTCATAAAAAAAGTTCATTATTTCTTCGCCCGTCTCTGTGCTCTATTCGGTGTGTATTTGCTAACAACAGAGTTCCGTCTCTTATTTACGGCATTGATTTCTTTTTCACATACAGCAATGAACGAATCATAGCACTCTTCGCAAACTCTCAAATTCATTTTCCCGTCAAAAAGTTTTTCAGAAGTACCTTCCCCGAAAATTCCGTCAAAAATATCATAAAACAACAAACAATATTCTCTGGTTATTTCCGATATCTTCCCAACCTTTTCAAGGTTCTTCTCTCTCGGCTCAATGCTTTCAAATACTTTTTCGTATCTTTCCAAAAACTCTACGTCATCCATATCTATTTCAAGTTCTACATCGTTCCATTTCCACTGGTTCATTGGCTCACTCTCCTATTCTTTCTCGTATTTTTTACCGCCTTAAAATCGGCGGCAGCTACTCCCCCATGTAATCTCCCTTGGCGTAAGTAACTGTCTTGGATGTAATGTCAGTTTCCGTAACGTATCCTTCCTCAAGATCGGATACAGCTTTCAGTGATCCATTGTAAACCAATGCGTCTGTTCCATCTCCGTCCGAATCCGGGATAACTGCGTAAGTTCTCTTTGTTGCGTAACACTTGTTACCTTCCGTGTTCTTTTTGTAAAAATCCACCGTGACCACTTCCACATGTGCATCATCCGCAACTTTCTCACCGTCATGGATTTTTGCAATTCGCTCATGTACAGGATTCCCTGCATACATATCAAAAGAGTACTCTGTAGCCGGAGCATATCCAACTACATCTGATCTCTCGGTGCTTTCATCCACGTACTGTCTGGAATACTCTTTCGGGTTTTTCCCGTTTGTCATTGCGGTAAAATTGGTCATTCTTTCAAATTTCGGAGAGCTGCCCGTTGCATCCGTGTTCATGAATGCCACACGCAAATGTCTGCCTACTAATTTTGGTGCTGTTTCTGCCATGTTTATACCTCCTGCGTATAAATTAAGCGGCACTCAATACGATACTTAGCTTTTTCCTCGTTGATATCGTACAAGTAACCACTGTTTAAAGTTTCGATTGATATTGGGTTCTTCTTTTCTTCGAGTTTTGGGAGGTTGTCATTGAAACTCTGCTGTTCCAACCACTCTTCAAAACTTTGAAAAAATCCACTATTTTCGATGTTGATTCGTGCGTCTTGGTCGTATTCCTCTTGACTCGTAAATGCAAATTGGAACTGCTTCTTTGCGCCGCCATCCATATATCTCTGGATAATTGGGTCGCATGGAAGAGGGTCTACAGAGTATCCCATATCTGTACCAATGTAGTCAACGTTTACACGTCCATCACTCAGAAATGGACACGTGAGGATGTACGTTCTGACGCTGTCAATGAGATTTGACATAGTTTGCCGCTCCTTTCAGGATGGAATCTTTGTGGCGGTTTTTCATGCGCTCAAACCACTGTGATTTTTCCTTGTGCTCGTAATACTGTCTACGTGCATAAGGTGCAATCTGGTTGATCTCACCACTTCCAATTACGGTGCCAAGGGTTGCTGACTTAACGAGTACTCCTGTCCGTCTTGGAGTCTCCGGGTTCATACGCCGGATGCATTCAGAGTCCACGAAAGACTGTGCGTTTGCAAAACCGGATTCCATACTTGGCTTAAAGCTTGGATTCCATTCGAGTTTAGCGGATACTTTTCCACCGCCGGATGCTTGCGTGTATATAGATCCTCTCGAAGTCTCAATCTTGAATTTCTTCTTTCCTCTTGCCATTACACTCCCACCACCTTAATATGCGGATTGCCGCCGAATGCGTTGTAGTTTACGGATGTGACTCTGGTCTTGTCAAATCCGTCCAAGTCTTTGATTGTCTGCATCACAATCTGACAATCTCCTTTGACAAGGTAATCGTCTTTTTTTATTGCTACGCTCGTGTCAGAGATCCTGATTGTGTACGTATCAGCCTGTTTTAATCCATCAGTCGTGATCTGCGACTTTTCGTTTTTGTACCACCACACTTCCGGGATGTAGGTTCGTTCCCACTCATCCAGCCGAGTAGACGGGTTATACTTCCGGCTGTACAGGGTGGCGTCTGAATTTGTTAGCATACTCCGCGATACAGTAAGCCGGTATTACCGAGATAGACTTTCGCAATCCGGTACAGCTTATTCTCAAGCACTTTTTCCGCATCCTGTCCGTCAATACGCTCTGTTACATAAGACACAGAGTACCCGTCTGTATTTTCGGATTTTACGATCTTTCCGTCATTTGCTGTCAAATTATAGATGACATCGCACATCTCACAAAGACACGATTTGATACGGTGCTCATTTTCCGTGTCGCTTTCTGCTCTTCCGGAAATCATACATATAAACATCCGCAAGATCACGAGTCTTTTTAAACGCGGACTCAGTGGAGATTTTCTCTCCACCAAAGTCCTCAATGTAGTATTTGTAATCTACTAACATGTGTACTCCTTACTGATTCGCCATAATCCCCTGTTTTTTCATCCCCGCAAGAATCGCATTGATTTTATCTTTCAGGTCAGTTGCTGTTTCTGTGGACAAATCTTCGATCAAAGCCATCTGTTTCACA
>ERZ779660.733-NODE-733-length-18323-cov-29.469236_pt1 | contig 18323 bp, 10 predicted proteins | sample MGYA00511906_ERZ779660 | MGnify/ENA primary metagenome ERZ779660 (study PRJEB29588, sample SAMEA2156906) | human gut metagenome | biome: human gut; feature: human-associated habitat; material: faeces | place: Denmark | collected 2008/2010 ... | reverse complement strand
GGTATAAAGGTACAAAAAATATCTCACATACGCAAGAAATATAGACACTTTATTTAGTCTTTTTATAGGTCTTTTTGCTGTATATTTCAATCGCGGATTAAGGTGCAAGGCTATCGCTGAATAGTTACTCATGTAAAACAAACTTTTGGTTACTTATCTTTGGCTTTTCGTTCGGTTTTTCTTCATTTCGTAACAAAATGCGCCTTTTGCACCCTTAACACCTTATATTATTTGCAAAAGACATGCATTTAATCCATAATTTATTTGCATAAACCCTAAATATTCCTTAATTTTGGCCTTTGAAGTAAGATGCATGGCATTATAAACGACAAAAGGACAGCGCAACACCCATGGCATCTGACATAATGTTACCGCGCACAGCACACCCTCTGCAAGCGTTATAAATCAATAAAAACATACAATATGCAATTAAAAAACTACCTGACCAAGTTTATGGCGACACTCGCACTGTGTCTGCTAACCACCAGCGCTATGGCACAAGACCGGCTTATTTTTAGCCACGACACGGGCCAAGGCATAACGGGCAACCTCGGCAACGTGGGCAATGCCATCATGCAAAACTACGATGTGGCCATGCGCATCAAAGACCCCAACTTCGTGGGAATGAAGATTGCGGCCATCCGCGTGCCCATGGAAAACGCCGACCACCTCTCCAACCTGCGTGTGTGGCTCTCGAAGGAGCTCACCCTGAAGACCATCAACGGCAAGAAGACCAACGTTCCCGACATCCTATCGGTAAACGCCGACATCACGGGCGAATGGGTCACCGTGAACCTCGCCGAGCCTTACACCATCACCGAGGAGGGCGTGTATGTGGGCTATTCGTTCGACATGGACTCGCTCACCTCCACCAACAAGCGACCGGTGAACATCACCACCGAGCTGCACGAGGGCGGACTCTTTGTGCACACCACACGCAGCTACCGCAACTGGAAGGACATGAGCGACCAGTGTAGCTCTACCATGCAGGTGGAGCTCGACGGTGCTCCGCTCTACGCCGCCACGCCCTTGGCTGGCAACACCACCTACTTCGGTGCCACGGGCGTGAGCAACACGCTTACGTTCTACGCCGAAAACCATGGCGCAACAGGTCTGAAGAGCCTCGAATACTCGTTCTATTACGACGGAATGGTATGCACCGGAACCTACAAGTTCCCGACCGCCGTGGAGCCGGTGTATGGCAAGATGGCCTCGTTCGAGGTGAAGCTGCCGGTGGTAAACCGAAAGGACTATTATCCCATCAACCTCACCATCACCAAGGTGAACGGCCAAGAGAACAACGAGGCCGATGTGGATGTGGAGACCCAGGTGAGCATCTTCGACAAACTGCCTAAGCACCGCTCGGTGTTTGAGGAGTACACGGGCACATGGTGCGGCTTCTGCCCCCGTGGATACGTGGCGCTGGCTGCCATGAACCGCCTCTACCCCGACGATTTCATCGCCTTGTCGTACCACAACTCGGAGAACGCCTCCAAACTCGATCCCATGGAGGTGATGGCGGGCCAAGACTATCCCAGCAACATCCCGGGATTCCCTGCCGCATGGCTCGACCGCACCTATCAGATGGACCCCTACGGCGGTTTCCAGTCGGCCTCCCACAAGATGCTCATCGATAATGTGTGGAAAGCCGCTTGCGCCATGCCCGCTGAGGCCGACATCGAGGTGAGCGCTTTGCTCAACGAGGCCAAGAACGCCGTGACTGCCACCGCCAAGGTGGTGTTCCCCTTGGAGATCAAGAACTCGCGTTACGGCGTGGAGTATGTGCTCGTGGCCGACGGCTTAACCGGAACCACCGACGATTGGCGCCAACGCAACTACTTCTTCAACGGTCGCCAGGGACGCGACTATCCCGAGCCCGAGTTCCAGCAGTTCATCGAAGGCCAAGAGTATGTTAGCGGACTGACGTTCGACGACGTGGTGGTGGCCACCTCACGCCTGCTGAACAACAACCAGTATCTGCCCACCGACGTGGAGGAAGGACACGAGTATGTGATGCCGGTGACGTTCGACCTCAACCAGGTTCGCAACACGGGCGGCAAGAAGATCATACAGGATGTGAACAAACTGCGCGTCGTGGCGCTGCTCATCGACTACAGCGACGGCACCGTGGTGAACGCCGCCAAGAGCGTGTCGACCGGACAGGCCACAGCCATCCAGGGCGTGAACGCCGACAAGAACTTCCAGACGGAGGCCGTGTACGACATCAGCGGCCGCCAGCTCAGCGCTCCACAGAAGGGCCTCAACATCGTGAAGGCCGCCGACGGAACCACGCGCAAGGTCATCATCAAGTGAACAAGGAACACAGAAAACAAACAACATAACAACTGAGCATTATGAAAAAAACAACACTCATGCTCGCTGCCGCTCTCTCGTTCTCGGCAGCTACGTTCGCACAAACACCCGCACAGACACCCACCCAGCAAAAGACGACGCTGAAACTCGCCAAGGTGGCCGCGCCCGCCAAGATGGCCAAGGTCATCGAGAACGTGCCCGAGATGATCACAAAACAGCCCGCAGGCAAGCTCTATAAGGACATGTACGGCTACGCCAAGGGATTCATCTCCATGTGGGGAATGATCTACGAGGACAAGATGGATGGCCGTGCCCGCGACTTCGTGGTGGGCGACGACGGTTGCTACTACATGAGCAGCCCCATCACCTTCCAGTACACCGACTCGTGGATCAAGGGCGAGAAGGGCGAAGGCGACACCATCGTGTTCAAACTGCCGCAGCAGATCATGGTGCACGAGGTGGGCGACGACCAAACCGTGAACTATTATGCCGCACGCCTGAAGTTCCAAAAGGTGAACGGCGAGAACCAATACGTCTACGACGAGAGCTCGCAGGACATGAAGTTCGTGTGGCGCAACGACTCGCTCATCAAGGCCGACACCAATGCGTTGCTCGGCATGATCAGCGAGAAGGGCGACTGGAACGGCCTGGGCGACCTCATCAGCGAGACGGCTCCCAACCCGTTTGTCAACGACGGTCCCGCCGATCCGTCGAAGGCCGAGAAGTTTATCTTCACCTTCCATCCCTCGGAGCGCACCACAACTCAGCGCATCTCGAAGGTGGTGATCGAGGGCAACGACTTCTATGCCAACAACATCGACCCGCAGGTGCCCGAGGCTTGGATCCACGGCGTCATCGACGGCAACAAGCTGTCGTTCACCGGCGCCCAATACATGGGTCTCGACAAGAACAAGCACCAGTATCGTTTCAACATCCCGTTCAACGTTTATTACGACGAGAGCACCTACGAGACCGTTTACCAACAGCTCAAAAAGGTGACCTTCAAATACGACGCCAAGACCAAGAAGGTGAACAAATGCCCCTATGGATTCCTGAGCAACTATGGCTACCGCAACATCGCCATGGAGATGCAGGTTGTGATGCAGCCGGAGTTTGAGGCCTGGAACGGTGTCATCGCCGCGCCCCAGAACCCCACCATCCTGCAGTACCAGGAGGCGTCGAGCGGTGAGGGATGTATTATCTTCGACCTGCCGCGCAACAACGTGAAGAACAGTTTCATGGACCAGAGCTATGTGTATTTCAACCTCTTCTTCGACGATGAGCTCGTGACGTTCTATCCCGACCAGTACACTGGAATCTCGGAGGAGATGACCGATGTGCCCGTCGACTTCGCCGATGCCAACTATGCCTTCCAGACCCACGGATCGCAGCACCGCGTGGCCATCTACGACTCGGGCTTCGAGCGTGTAGGCGTGATGGGTGTCTATCAGGATGGCGACGTGCGCCTTTGCAGCGACATCGTGTGGAGCGACGGTTCGGTAACGTCGGACATTCGCAACGCCCACGTCTCGGGCGAGGTCCAGGCTCCCACCTATTACGACCTCAGCGGTCGCGCAGTGGCAGCTCCCGCCCACGGCGTGTTCATCAAGAAGAGCGTAGGTAGCGACGGCACCGTTCGCACCAGCAAGGTGGTGGTGAAGTAACGCATCACGGTCCATGTTGGCCACAACGTGCCAACGTGCCCCAATAGCAGGCGCGCCAAGGGTCGGTCCACGACTCTTGGCGCGCCTTTTGCGTTACGTCCCTACCGACACATACAGTCACGAAACATCACCACCACGCACATGCTTAGCGGCATGTCGGCTATGGAAGACATGTTTTCTACAAAAGACGTCGGCTATGGAAGACATATTTAGGCCAAAACATGTCGGTTATAGAAGACCTGTTTACCACAAAAGAGGTCGGCTATGAAAAACACGGTTCCTCCTCGCTACGCTCGGCGAGGGGATGATGGCGCTCGTGGAGGCGCACGGCCTCCACCACGGTGTGCCACGACAGTTCGAAAGGCCAGCCTTGCAGGCGATAGGAGGTCAGGTCGCCATTGTGCTCCGAGAGGAAATAGCGCTCGGGGCCCACGGCGTAGAAGTCGTAGAAGAACGAATAGCAACGCACGGGCAGCGTGTTGTCGGCGCTATAGGTTATCACCGTATACTCGTTGCCGCTCACATCCTCGCGGGTGCGGTAGTCGAGCACCAGCGCCTTGCGCCCGCCCACCCTCGTGCGACGCAAGCGCAGACGGCTCCAATCGATCTCCTCCACATCGCAATCGTAGTCGTTGTAACTACGAAAGGCGCGGCAGAAGTCGGTGGAGGTCAACTTGTCGAGCTGCTCACTGCTGCGGTCCATGACCATGGATGGCAGGAAAATCTTACTGAATCGGGTGTTCATACGCACATTGTTTAACCCCAATCGGTCATGAGACCGAAATAGGAAGATTGTTAAGAGATTATTGTTTGACCGATGGGGAGATTGGCGCTCAGACTTACTGGGCCACTTTCATCATCTTACCATTCACCTTACGGATCAAGATGCCTTTGGCCGACCGACTGTTTACCTGTCGGCCCATGAGGTCGTACACGCGGTTGTCGGCCGTGCCATCACGGTGGCCCTCTGCCATGGAGCCAAAGGGCTGGACGATGCCCGTCTCCACGCCAGCCACACAAAACGTCACCACACTGTCGGCCACGGCAATGCTGTCGATGTCGAGCAACGGGTCGCCGTCCCATGATACAAACGCATGCGACGTTACATGATTGGCGCCGGGGAAGGGCACGCCCTTATAATAAAAGGTGTTGCCCGACTGCTTGCCGTTGGCTTCCACGATGTCCACATGCTGATGCGCCGGCGTGTTGTTCACCTCGCTCTTGGCCCACACCTCCGGGTCGTCGTCGATGTGCCACACGAGCAGGCCCGAGGCGGGCAGGTAGGCGTCCCACCCTTTCTGCTGTCGGTTCTCCAGCAGGAAATACTCGTTGTCGACGCCCGGCACCCGAATGAGGTAGGCCTTGTTGGAGTCGCCGAGGTTGGGCAGGCGGTTCACGGTGTCGGCCTCAGCGGTGAGGTCTTCGGGCTCCAGCCATCCCAGCTCGCAGCGCTCAAACGAGGAGTAGAGGGGTGGCGTGTTGCCGTCGTTGTTGTAAGAGCCGCTGGCCATCGTGTCCCAACAGTCGGGGGTGTATTTGGCCCACGAGTTGCTGGTGTCGTAGTGGTCGGCGAGCCCCAGGCAATGGCCAAACTCGTGCACAAACGTGCCGATGCCAGCCGTGAGGTTGCCCGACCGATAGCCGTCCACCTCGTTGCTGCAGGTGTAACTGCCTATCTTCACCCCGTCGTCGGTGGTGACGTCGATGCCCCATCCCTGCATGTCGTAGGCATGGGGCCAAATGGTCTCCGCATCGCGCGAATCGGCCGACCCCACTCCGGCATAATAGATGTAAACATTATCCACGTAGCCGTCACCGTCGTGGTCGTATTGCGAGAAGTCTATTTGGTCGTCGAGCCCCTCGATGGCGGCCTTCACAAAGGTGCCCATGTTCACCTCCGTGTCGTAGGTGCCCTGTCCGGCGTCGTGCTGCCCGTAGTTGATCCGCACGGGGCCATACACGTCGAACGTGGGGCGAAACCGTCCGGCGCTGCTCGCCAAGAAGAAGTCGCGAACGCTGCCGTTGGCGCCATTGGCGGCGGTGAAGCCGGGTTGGTTCATGGCGTCGGCGTAATACTGTTGCGGGTGGGCCATCGAGGTGAAGCGCTTGTCGTTAAACTCCATGAGGATGACGAGCGAGCGCTGCTCGCCCATGTGCGGGAAGTTGTTGACGAGCGTGCGGCGTGGATTGCGCCCCGTCTTCCGCAGGTCGGCCTTCTCGTTGAGCGCACTCAGCCCCAACCGCCGTTTCCTAAGGGCCGATACCATGGTGGTCTTGTCGACGGTGCTGAGAAACCTCCTGTCACGGTCGGTGCGCAGCGAGGCGTCGGCAGCCGTTATGCCACTGGCGCAGAGCGTTCCATGTCGCAGCGTGGCATATTCGTAGTTGCCGCTCGTCGGGTTGAGGAGGATGGGGAACCCATCGTCGGTGGTGGTGTAGTTGGTGTGCTCATCGCCATGAATGCAGAGGATGAGCGTCGTTCCGTCGGCTTGCCTCACACGGATCTTGCCGGGATAAGCGGGCACGGCCCACGCGCCCTCCGCCAAGCCGAGGAGCGTCAGGGCGGCAACCAGCAGTTTACGTAAGTTCAATGTTGTTTGTGTTTATGGTGAATGTATGCAAAGGTATAACGTAATTCTCAATTCCCCAACGATTTGCCAAGCATTTATCATCCCACGGCCCTGATTTCCGAAAAAAACGCCCACATTGCTTGCAAGCCGCCTGAGGCAAAAAGGCAACCGCCTGGGCCATGCAGCCCACACGCAACCACCCTGCAATTACAAAAATGCGCTTTTTATGCATAATTGTGGCCTAAATACTTGGAGGTTTCACAAATAATACCTATCTTTACGGCGTTAAACCAATGTCCGCCGAAACGATGACGTTTAACGCGGGCAGACCTGAAATCTACCCATACTACTCGCGCGAGCGTAAGTATTGAGAACATCTTGGAGCGCCCCTCGGCGTATCCGTCTCTTCAGCATTGTGGAAGGGAGTGTTGTCGTATTTACGTGGCTTGTTTTCCTCGACCGATTACCGCCATCACCCACTCCCCCTGATGTTGCAAGCGTTCTCTCCGTTTCAGGAGTTATATAGTAGTTATCAACCTAAAAAGACCGACTATGATTACGCTTGACGAACTTCTGGCCAGTCGCGATGCGCGCCACGCCCTTCAACAGCAATTGTTGGCCGAGCACCCAGGACACACCCTGGTGTGCACCACCGTCGTGGTGCCAGGAAGCGTGAAGCGTAATCAGCAGTCGCTCATCGTGGCGCACGCCGCCGTGGAGGCCCTGCGCAAAGCGTTCGGCGTAGACCAATGGACCGAACGCGACCGCCAGCAGCGGTTCATCGAGCGCGACCTGCCCACGGGCTACGAGGTGTATCTCGTAACCCCCACCCCACTTCTTGAGGCCAAGCTCATGGCGGTGCAGATCGAGGACAGCCATCCCCTCGGACGACTGTTCGACATCGATGTCATCGACCAGCAAGGCGCCCCCGTGCCGCGAACCGCCGTGGGGGGCGAGCCGCGCCGTTGCCTGGTGTGCAACCGCGAGGCGCGCTACTGCATGCGCATGCGATGGCACTCGCAAGACGACATCTGGGAGGCCATCAACCAACGCATCGACGCATACGTCAAATCAACGTTTTCGCTAAGCCAGATGAGCAAAGCGAAGCTTGCTTCAGCTATGCCATGGCGAGAAAACGAAGGATGAAATCCAACCCCTACCCATTAACTCACTGCCTGTTCCCTGAATCACCCCACTCATTAAAACACCAGCCACATTGGAAATCCTTCAGCTCCACACCAGCATCCCACGCCAACGCGCCCGCATTGAGCAGTTTCTTGCGGCGAGCGGCCTGAGGCTCGACGAGGTCGACTACTATGCCGCCCTGGTCGACGAGGCGAGCGGCGACATCATCGCCGGCGGTGGACTGTGGCGCGACATCATCAAGTGTGTGGCGGTGGCCGACGGCCATCAGGGCGAAGCCTTGGCCAACACCATCGTGTCGCATCTCATCGCGCGCGCCAACGCCGAGGGCCACCATTGTGTGAAGCTCTATACCAAACCGCAGAACCGGCAGCTCTTCGAGAGCCTCTCCTTCCGCCTGCTGGCGGAGGCGCCACAAGCCATCCTCATGGAAACGGGCGTGGGAGGCATTGGCAAGTACAGTCAGGCGCTCCGCCTCATCAGCGCCGAGCGCCAGGCGGCAGCCGCCGCATCGGCCTCCCTGCCGCAGGCGGGCGTCATCGTGATGAACGCCAACCCGTTCACCCTGGGCCACCGGCACCTCGTGGAGCAGGCCGCCGCCCAGGTGGGCACGCTCTATGTGGTCATCGTCAAGGAAGATTGCTCGGTGTTCTCCTACGCTGAGCGCAAGGACATGGTGAGCCGCGGCGTGGCCGACCTGGCCAACGTGTGTGTGGTCGACGGAAGCGACTACGCTGTGAGCAAGGCCACCTTCCCCACCTATTTCCTCAAGCGGCTCTCCGATGCCTCCAACACGCAGATGCTGCTCGACCTCGACCTCTATGGCCGACACATCGCGCCGGCCCTCGGCGCCACCGTGCGCTTTGTGGGCAGCGAGCCTACCGACGCCCTTACCTGCCGTTACAACAAGCTGATGCAGGCCACCCTGCCCAACGTGCGGGTGATGCAGCGCTATGAGGTCGACGGCGAGCCGGTGAGCGCCTCACGCGTCCGCATGGCCCTGGTGAAAAACAACCTCTCGGCCGCCGCACCCCTCGTGCCGCCCACCACCTTACCTTATTTAATAGCGCACCTCGCCACGCGCGCCCTCCGCACCGAGCTCAACACCACACCGAAGCCCGGACTGGTCGACAGTCGCGACAACGGCTCCCACACCGACATGGACCACGCCATCATGATGCGTGGCATACGCGCCCTGCACCCCTTCTTCGTGAGGCTCGCCCTGCTGGGCTACGCCCCCCAACTGCCGCCCCACGGCGAGGTGGTGGGCATCGGCCTCGAAGCCGAGCGCGCCATGCTCGCAGCCACGGGGGACGTCAACACCCACAAGGGTGCCCTCTTCGCCTTGGGCCTGGCCGTCATCGCAGCGGCCCACGCGGCAACCCACGCTACCGCCATGGGCGCCAATCCGCCCGCCTTCCTGTCCGCCACCATCGCGGCCCTGGCCGCCGCCTTCCCCGACACGCAGGGCACCCATGGCAGTAGGGCCAAGGTGGAAGCGTCGCCGGTGGCGACCCTCAAGAGCGCGCTCGACAACGCACGCGAGGGCTACGCACGCCTCTTCGCCGACTGGCTGCCCTTCTACGCCGCACGGCGGCGCGCCAACGACACCTATGCGCCCCACCGCACGCTGCTGCGCATCATGGCCGAGCTCGACGACACCAACATCGTGCACCGTTCGTCGGTCGACACGATGATACAGGTGAAGATGCAGGCGCGGCAACTGCTCAACGACTTCTCGGAACCCGGACTGGAGGCCATGAACCGCAGTTTCATCATGCGAAACCTGTCGCCGGGAGGAAGCGCCGACATGTTGTCGATGGTTGTCTTTTTGTACGGAATAACCCGGCAATAGTTAACTTCTTGCAGGAAATATACCGAAACAGCAACAAAATAACACCAAACCGAAAGAAAACATAACAGCCTATACGCCTAAACAACAAAAAAGTAGTAACTTTATTTCTTGAAATCTAAAACACATTGACATTATGGTTGAACTCATTAAGCATGGAGTCTATCTCCTCAACGGAAAAGAGATTCGTGACGAGTACACGGGAATGACCCCCGATGAGGCTCGCGAAAACACCATCACATACGGCATTCTCCGCGCTCACGACGTGGACGGTGCGAAGGGCAAGAAGATGCGCATCCGCTTCGACGCAATGATGTCGCACGACATCACCTACGTGGGAATCATCCAGACGGCACGCGCCAGCGGCCTCGAGGAGTTCCCCCTGCCCTATGCCATGACCAACTGCCACAACTCGCTCTGCGCAGTGGGCGGCACCATCAATGAGGACGACCACGTCTTCGGACTCTCGGCAGCCAAGAAATACGGCGGCATCTACGTGCCGGCCAACCAGGCGGTCATCCACCAGTATGCGCGCGAGATGATGGTGAAGTGTGGCAACATGATCCTCGGATCCGACTCACACACTCGCTATGGATCGCTCGGCAACATGGGCGTGGGCGAAGGCGGCGGCGAACTGGTGAAGCAGTTGCTGCGCAACACCTGGGACATCAACGCACCCGAGGTGGTGCTCGTATGGCTCGAGGGCAAGCCCAAGAAGGGTGTGGGTCCGCACGACGTGGCCATCTCGCTTGTGAAGGCCACCTTCGAGAGCGGTGTGGTGAAGAACAAGGTGCTCGAGTTTGCCGGCCCCGGCGTCAAGGAGCTGCCCATCGACTTCCGTAACGGCATCGACATCATGACCACCGAGACCACCTGCCTGAGCAGCATCTGGGTGACCGACGACGAGGTGAAGCACCACTACGACATACACGAGCGCCCCAACGACTACCGCGAGTTGCAGCCGGGCCACGTGGCCTACTACGACATGATGATCCGCATCGACCTGTCGCAGCAGGAGGCTATGATCGCGCTGCCGTTCCACCCGTCGAACGCCGTGACCATCCATGAGCTGCAGGCCGATCCCGTGGGCATCCTCACACGCATCGAGGAAGACGCCAAGAAGCGCTTCGGAACGAAGGTCGACGTGCATCTCGTCGACAAGGTGGTCGATGGCAAGGTGCATGCCGACCAGGGCATCATCGCCGGTTGCTCGGGCGGCACCTACGACAACCTCGCCGAGGCGGGCGCCATCCTGAAGGGCAAGAGCATCGGCAACGACTACTTCACGGCGTCGGCCTACCCGCAGTCCACACCGGTGTCGATGGCTGTCACGCGCGAGGGCATCACCGCCGACCTCATGGAGGCTGGCGTGGTGATGAAGCCGGCGTTCTGCGGACCGTGCTTCGGCGCAGGCGACGTGCCGTCGAACAACGGCCTGAGCATACGCCACACCACCCGCAACTTCCCCAACCGTGAGGGATCGAAGCCCGGACAGGGACAGCTCTCGCTCGTGGCGCTCATGGACGCACGCTCCATCGCCGCCACGGCAGCCAACGGTGGCGTCATCACCGCCGCTACCGATGTGGCGTACGAGAACACGCACAAGCCCTACCAGTACGACGACAAGATCTACAAGTGCCGCGTCTACAACGGCTTCGGCAAGGCCCGTCCCGAGACGGAGCTGCGCTATGGCCCGAACATCAAGGATTGGCCCACCATGTACCCCATGGCCGAGAACATGCTGGTGGAACTGGCAGCCGTCATCCACGACCCCGTGACCACCACCGACGAGCTCATTCCTTCGGGCGAAACGTCGAGCTACCGCTCCAACCCGCTGAAGCTCTCCGAGTTTGCCCTGTCGCGCCGCGTGCCCGAGTATGTGGGCCTGAGCAAGGCCATCCAGCAGCAAGACCTCGACCGCCGCGCCGGCAACGTGTCGGCCAATGTGGCTGAGGCCCTCAAGGCAGTGGGCGCCAACGCCGAGAACACCAGCTTCGGATCGTGCGTGTTCGCCAACCGTCCGGGCGACGGCTCGGCGCGCGAGCAAGCCGCCTCGTGCCAGAAGGTGCTGGGAGGCGACGCCAACATCTGCTACGAGTATGCCACGAAGCGCTACCGCTCCAACTGCATCAACTGGGGCATCGTGCCCTTCACCATCGCTCCCGAGACGACATTCGACTTCCAGCCTGGCGACAAGGTGTTCATCCCGGGCATACGCGAGGCCATCCTCGAGGGCAAGGAGGAGATCGACGCGCAGGTCATCACCGCCAACGGTGTGCAGCCCATCCACCTCTTCTTCCAGAACCTCACGGCCAATGAGCGCCAGATCCTGGTCGACGGTTGCCTCATGAACTACTACAAGAACCTGAAGTAGACCGAGGCCCCGACCCATCGGCCAGCGGGCAACCCCTAAGCGCCCGGGGCACGTCCCCGGGCATTCACACCCCCAAACCCATTCACATTCACCATTTAACCTTATAAACTATGGTACAGAAAATTCAGATGGCCACTCCCATCGTTGAGATGGATGGCGACGAGATGACCCGAATCTTATGGAAGATGATCAAGGACGAACTGATCCTCCCGTTCATCGACCTGAAGACCGAATACTACGACCTTGGCCTCGTGAAGCGCGACGAGACGGCCGACCAGATCACACGCGACGCCGCCGAGGCCACCAAGCGCCTGGGCGTGGCCGTGAAATGCGCCACCATCACGCCCAACCACCAGCGTATGGACGAGTATAAGCTCCACCAGATGTGGAAGAGCCCCAACGGCACCATCCGCTCAATCCTCGACGGAACGGTGTTCCGCACGCCCATCACCATTCCGAGCATCCATCCCGCCGTGCGCAACTGGGAGAAGCCCATCACCATAGCCCGTCATGCCTATGGCGACGTTTACAAGAGCGTGGAGATCCGCGCTGAGGAGCCGGGCGTAGCCAAGCTCGTCTTCGAGGGCGAGAGCGGCAAGCGCGAGGAAGTGGTGGTCCACACCTTCAAGGGAGCCGGCGTGCTGCAGGCCATGCACAACACCGACAAGTCGATCCGTTCGTTTGCACACTCTTGCTTCAAGTTTGCGCTCGACACCAACCAGAGCCTGTGGTTCTCCACCAAGGACACCATCTCCAAGAAGTACGACGCACAGTTCAAGATCATCTTCTACGAGGTGTTCGAGGAGTACAAGGACGAGTTTGAGAAGCGCGGACTGGAGTTCTTCTATACGCTCATCGACGACGCCGTGGCGCGCGTCATCCGCTCGAAGGGCGGCTTCATCTGGGCCTGCAAGAACTACGACGGCGACGTGATGAGCGACATGGTGTCGACGGCCTTCGGCTCACTGGCCATGATGACCTCCGTGCTCGTGTCGCCCGACGGCAAGTATGAGTATGAGGCTGCCCACGGCACCGTGACACGCCACTACTACAAGTACCTGAAGGGCGAGGAGACGAGCACCAACCCGATGGCCACCATCTTCGCATGGAGCGGCGCCCTGCGCAAGCGCGGCGAGATGGACAACCTGCCTGAGCTCATCCGCTTCGCCAACGAGCTCGAGGCTTCTTGCTTCGACACGCTGAACGCTGGCATCGTCACCAAGGACCTCGCCGGTCTGATGGAGGGTGTCACACCGCAGCCCAAGACCTCAGCGGGCTTCATCGCCGCCATCCGCGAGCGTCTGGAGCAGCGCCTCGCATAAGGCCTGCGCCTGGCAGAAGGGCATAAGGGCATGGACTCTCGCATAAGGGCGATGCCCATAGCCCCATCCCAACACGCAAAATCGCCGTGGGCGTGGCGCAAGCCATAGCCGTTGCGCCCACAGCACCTCATAGGCCCCGCCGGCATCACGCTGGCGGGGCCTTGCTGTTTATCCCCAATTCTTGATTGTGCTACATCAGTTCGATACCATCATGGATTATGGAATCTGCATAACGTGCAAATTAGAGAACTTTTTATGTTAAAATCCATATTTGACAAGCAGATTTTGAAGAAAATAGTTAGAGTTTCCACTAAAAAAGAGTATTTTCGCAGCAACAAATCCCACCACGCCTCTCAACGATGCGTACCACGGTGGGACTTCGCTTTTTATAAAGGTATATGGATTACGACAAACAACCGATAAACGTAGATGGACAGGTTGCTTTGCTCCAGAACAGAGGGTTGGTAATAGAAGATATTGCAACTGCCAAATTGCAGCTTCGCAATATCAGTTATTGGAGTTTCTGATTTAGGCAGGGTGGGCTTTGCTATGCATTATTGGCTTCACCTCAGCAATTCAAGCATGCTTGATTGCATTCGGTTTGAACGGGCTGAAAGCCCAATGAGCGCATAGCCCAGGGCAAGCGAAGCGACACCCTGGGTATGAATACAAACAACATACCCATTAACGCTCTGAAAGAGCAAAAGCGTAATAAATATGGCACAGTCACTGAGCAAAATCCACATAAGGATGAATGCTTTTGCCCTTCCAGGGCGCACCAATGAAAATACGATTAATACCCAGGGTGTCGCTTCGCTTGCCCTGGGCTATGCGCAACCCTGGGCTTTCAGCCCGCCTCGTTTGCCTTTTGTCGCGTCCTCCTCACAGGACCTGCGAATGATTATTTTACGCTCAGACGCGGAAACAACGAATTACCCGAATTAACGAATTAGTGTAATCGATTATCGATTACCAATTTGAACGAATTTTGGCTAACGCAATTTGGATAAATTCGAAAATTCGGGAAATTCGTTGTTGCGCCGTCTGAGGCTAAAAAACTATTCGCCGTGAGATAACAAACGCCGACGGTGTTTCCTCTCAGCCGTCATTACCTCCCGTTGGTCGGTGGGGCTTCGCCGAGTCTCGTGTTCCTTAGCCCCCATGGCCATCGCCGTAGGCGGTGGGCACCCGAACGAACGGATAACACACGACCATCCAACATCATAAAACCGCTGTGGTGATACGAAGGATGGCGAGTAGACATGCGGCGTTTGAGGGAATCGGGGGGCAACCAAAGGATTGTATGGATATTTGGTTAAAAAGTTGTGTGGAAAAAACGGACGAACCAGCGGACGAAAAGAGGATATTTGACCCTTTGAAAGAACGAAAACGGCGGGCTGATTTGCCGAAAGGCATCTTTCGAGTTGCGATAGCTTAGCTTTCGAGGGGCCAAAAGCCATGTTTCGTGGTGCGAAAGCTTAGCCATCGAGGCTCCATAAGGCATGTTTCGCAACAGAAATGGGGGCGGTTGGAAGGCGCAGCAACGCCCGCGGACGACAACTGTCTGATTATGAACCAATTGCAAAAACGCGCGAGAATGGCGTATTTGGAGACCAATGGGAGGTCGAACAAAAAAACAGTGTAGATTGATGTGTAGTTTGTAAGGATATTACTTCCCGTTGGTCAGTGGGGCTACGCCGAGTATTTTTTTAGAACACGAATCTCACGAGATTTGTCGTAGACCCACCGACCAACGGGAGGTAATCTATCGAATGCAGATATAAGAAACGCCTCTGGCGTTTGGAATCTCACGAGACTCGGCGTAGCCCCACTGACCACAGGGAGGTAATGACGTGCGTAGACCCACCGACCGAAGGAAGGTAATGCATATCCTATTATACAATGATGGTATTTCCTCTCAGTTGTCATTCGTGAGATAATAAACACCGACGGTGTTTCCTCTCAGTCGTCATTCGTAAGATTCGTGAGATTCGTGTTCTTTAAAAAATAGCGCGCGTGTGCATCGGCCAGTGGTGCTTCGTACGTCATTATCTCCCATTGGTCAGTGGGGCTTCGCCAAGTATTTTTTTAGAACACGAATCTCACGAATCTATCGAATGCAGATATAAGAAACGCCCCTGGCGTTTAGAATCTCACGAATGCATATTATATGATACACCGACGGTCTTTCTCTCAGTTGTCATTCGTGAGATAATAAACACCGACGGTGTTTCCTCTCAGTCGTCATTCGTAAGATTCGTGAGATTCGTGTTCTTTCAAAATCAGCGAGTGCTTGCGTCGCACGGTGTGGCTTCGCACGGCTCTGCGTCTCGCAATTGGCGCGCAAGGGCAATGACCTTCATAGCCCAGGGCCGCTCGGCTCTGCCGCTTGCCCAAGCAAGAACGCCCTGAGTAAATTCAAATGACCGATGGGGGTTTAACGGAAGAACCGATAAAAAGGGGCGTATCGCTTTCGTGTTTGGCTTTTTTTTAATAATTTTGCATTTGAAAAGCGGCGAACGCCGCTTATCTTATTTTCTAATCTTTTTTCTTATCACAATGAAAGTCAACCGACTAACTGCCGTAGCGATGCTGCTGGCAACACTCCTCCTGAGTTCCATGAAGGTCAAGGCGCAAGTCAATGCGCAAGTGCTCTACGATTTCGGCAACGACCGCGAGTTTGTAACACTCACGCTTGAGATGTTCAAGCAGGACAAATGGGGTAGCACCTACTTCTTCGTCGACCACGATTTCAACTACGACAAGATGGTGGTGGGCAGCAAGAACATCGCGCAGGGCGGCACCTACACCGAGATCTCACGCGCCCTCAACTTCTGGCAGAACACGCAGCTGAAAAACTGGAGCCTCCACGTGGAGTATAACGGCGGCATCACGAAGAACTACCCCATCAACAACGCATGGCTCTTCGGTGCCGAGTATCTGCTGCACGACAAGAGCTACCGCAACACGCTCACCCTGCAGGCGCTCTACAAGACCATCCGCGCCACCGACCAGAACGTGCCCATGCAGCTGACCGCCGTGTGGACCTGCAACGACATCTTCGGGGTGAAGGGCCTGAAGTTTGATGGCTTCGCCGACTTCTGGTGGGAGACCCACGCCGTCGACTTCAAGGAGGACGGCAGCGCCGACACCAAGCACACCGTGTTTATCACCGAGCCGCAGCTCTGGTACAACGTGGGCCAGCACTTCGGCGTCGACAACCTCAGCCTCGGTGGCGAGGTGGAGCTCACCAACAACTTCGGCTCGACAGGGGGCTTCAAGTGCCGTCCCTGCCTGGGTGTGAAGTGGGACTTCTAATATGTTAACCTCCTGATTCCTATCATCCTCATCATGTTACAGAAACTATTGGGCTTCGATCCCAAGCAGCATAACCTCAAGACGGAGATCATGGCGGGCGTAACAACGTTCCTCACCATGGCCTATATTCTCGCCGTCAATCCCAACATCTTCTCGGCGTTGGCCTCTCAGGGCATGGACACCCACGCCGTGTTCACCTCCACGGCGCTGGCAGCCATCGTGGGCACGCTCGTCATGGCGTTCTACGCCAAGAAGCCGTTTGGCCTGGCGCCAGGCATGGGTCTCAACGCCTTCTTCGTGTTCACCGTGTGCCTCACGATGGGCTACTCATGGCAGTTTGCCCTGACGGCCATCCTCATCGAGGGCATCCTCTTCATCCTCATGACGGTGACGAAGATACGCACACTCATCGTCGACGCCATTCCCGCCACCCTCAAACGGGCCATTGGCGCGGGCATCGGCCTCTTCATCGCCTTCATCGGCCTGAAGAACGCGGGCATCATCGTGCAGAACGACGCCACGTTTGTAACCATCGGCCACCTCACGGAGGGGTCGGCGCTGCTCGGCATCATCGGCCTGCTCATCACGTCGGTGCTGGTCATCAAGAACGTGCCGGGCTCACTGCTTGTGGGCATCATCGCCACGGCGCTCATCGGCATGCCGATGGGCCTCACCTCGTTTCATGGCATGGTGGACGTGCCGCCCTCGGTGGCGCCCATCTTCTGCCAGTTTGAGTTTCACAACATCCTCAGCATCGACATGGTGATCGTGGTGCTGACGTTCCTCTTCATCGATATGTTCGACACCATGGGCACGCTGGTTGGCGTGTGCACCAAGGCGGGCATGATGCGCCCCAACGGCACCATCCCCGGCCTGAACAAGGCGTTCATGGCCGATGCCGTAGCCACCGTGACGGGCGCCTGCCTGGGCGCAAGCACCACCACGACCTACGTGGAGAGTGCCGCTGGCGTGGCGCAGGGTGGCCGCACGGGCCTCACGGCGTTGTCGACGGCGCTCTGCTTCGTGGTGGCGTTGTTCTTCGCGCCGTTGTTCCTGGCCATCCCGTCGGCTGCCACGGCTCCCGTGCTCATCATCGTGGGCCTGTTCATGCTGTCGCCCATCAAAGACATCGAGCTGAACGACTACGCCGAGTCGATCCCTGCCTTCATCACGATCATCATGATGCCGCTCACGTATAGCATCTCCGACGGCATTCTGTGTGGTGTCATCGCCTACGTGGCCATCAATGTGCTGTGCGGCAACTGGAAGCGCCTCAACGCCACGCTCTACGTGCTCGCCATCCTGTTCGTCATGAAGTATATCTTCATTTAACCCCAATAGGTCATTAGATTTCAATTCTTGTTGGTGTTTGTTTCGGTCAGTTGCGACATTTGCGCCCAAAGCCATAGCGGACTATGGCAAAATGCGAATGGAAGCAAGGCTCCAAAGAAACGCTGACATGAGTTGAAAAGAATCCATAAAATGCGTGGATATGCGTCCACGAAAGGGCAAAAGCTCAGAAGCGGGCTGAAAGGGCATAAGCGCACAGAAACGCCCGGTTAAATGCGTGGATATGCGTCCCCGAAGGGGCATAAGCGCATAGAAGCGGGCTGAAAGCCCAACAAGCGCATAGCCCAGGGCAAGCGAAGCGACACCCTGGGTATTATCGTGTTATCATTGGTACGCCCTGAAAGGGCATAAGCGCACAGAAGCGGGCTGAAAGCCCAACAAGCGCATAGCCCAGGGCAAGCGAAGCGACACCCTGGG
>ERZ779660.726-NODE-726-length-18401-cov-1.954050_pt1 | contig 18401 bp, 19 predicted proteins | sample MGYA00511906_ERZ779660 | MGnify/ENA primary metagenome ERZ779660 (study PRJEB29588, sample SAMEA2156906) | human gut metagenome | biome: human gut; feature: human-associated habitat; material: faeces | place: Denmark | collected 2008/2010 ... | reverse complement strand
TGTCCGGTTATGGGGCATAGGCTGGTAAATTCCGGACAGTTGAAACGTACCCAGTAATCATTCTCCGGATGTTTGTTTACAAACGATTCCAGCACCTCAGGTGCATAATCCTGCTTATATACCGTTTTCTTATTCCCCAACAAAGTGAGTTCGTCTTTTCTTTCCATACTTACTTATTTTGTTTTGAAGCTAAATATTTTTCCAATCCCTCACGACGAAGTTTACAAGACGGACAATGTCCGCATCCGTCACCCGGAATTCCATTATAACAAGTCAGTGTCTCATTGCGAACCAAGTCAAGTACTCCCAGTTCATCCGCCAACGCCCAAGTCTGCGCCTTGTCAATCCACATCAGCGGTGTATGAATCACAAACTGTTCTTCCATGGCCAGATTCAGTGTCACGTTCAGCGACTTGATAAACGAGTCCCGACAATCGGGATACCCGCTGAAATCCGTCTGCGATACCCCCGTCACCATGTGATGGATACCTTTCTCACGCGCATAAACCGCTGCAATGCTCAGGAAAAACAAGTTTCTTCCCGGAACGAAGGTATTCGGAAATGAATCTTTCGGTTTTTCCTCATCCATGTGAATAGACGTATCCGTCAGAGAGTTTTTTCCCAGATGTCCGATAAATGACACATCCATGACTTCAAACTCGACCCCGGCTTTCCGTGCAATTTCACGCGCCAGTTCCACTTCCTTTTCATGCTTCTGTCCGTACAGAAAGCTCAGTGCATATACTTTCTCAAAATGCTTTTTTGCCCAGAAAAGACAGGTCGTAGAATCCTGCCCGCCGCTAAATACGACGAGGGCCTCCTTATTATTTACCATATTTCTTAGATTTCCTTGATTCTTAATACATTATACGAGATATGCTCGTCATATACATCTGTATCATCCACTCGCTTGATGTACTTCACTATACGAACAGTTACCGGCAGTACAATCACTTCATACAAAGTCTTGAGTACCACCTGCACCAGCATCATCTTGGCCAGTTCACTCACCGGCATCAGTCCGCCAAAAGCCAGCGGGAAGAAAATCAGCGAGTCGGCTCCCTCTCCGGCTATGGTCGACAATACGGCACGGGCAGAGAAATTCTTTCCGTGTGAAGCCACTTTCATGCGACTCATCACATACGCATTGATAAACGAACCAACCAGAAAGGCTGTCAGACTGGCTACCGCAATGCGAGGTGCCATGCCGAATACGAAATTGAAGCTTTCTTCTCCCTCCCAGAACGGAGCAGCGGGAAGAGCCACTGCTAACTGTCCCATGGCCACTACCATGAAATTCATGAGGAAACCCATCCAGATAATCAGACGCGCCTTACGGAAGCCCCATACTTCGGCAATACAGTCATTAATAATGTAAGAAATCGGGAAAACAATGAGTCCGGCAGTTACAGAAATCGGACCCAGCTGTACGACTTTGGTTTCTAACAAATTGGCTGCCACCAGGCAGACACAAAACACAATGCCCAAAACCATAAAAGGCACTGATACGAGATTTTCTTTTTTCATCGCTCCTGTTTTTTACGTGGTGTTCTAGAATACACGACCGCTATTCACGGCATCGCATGTAAATGTTCTCTTTTTAATCGGGCGCAAAGATACAAAGAAATTTCGGGATTAAACCCCATTCCCTTCCAATTATCTTACAAACCTGCGGCAAATATGTGGCAAATACTTCTTCATTTTCTATGTTTCCCGATGCAGAACCCTATGTTTTCTTTACGTGAAACCTACGTTTTCCGGTGCGGAAACGTAAGTTTTACACAAAGGAAACATAAAAAGGGAAACACTGACCGATAAACTTCACAAGGTCAATCTCCGAATACCGTTTTCTCCTTACGCTTACAGAAAAAACAAATAAAAATCGTACCTTTGTGAATAATGTATCTAAATTTATTCCACACTATGGCTCAAATACATATCAATCAGAATACATGCATACGCTGTAAGAAATGCGTCAGAATATGCCCCTCCGCTCTGTTTACCCTTCAGGAAGATAAAGGTATTGAAGTGAATGCCGACGACTGCATCAGTTGCGGACACTGCGTGGCCGTTTGCCCGACCAACTCCATTGAGCATGCTGATTTTCCACCCGAGAAGGTTCATACCATCGACCGCAGCCAACTTCCCACTGCCGACCAAATGGAACTGCTCATCCGTTCCCGCCGCTCGAACCGTGCGTTCTCCAAGGAAAAAGTCTCGGAAAAGTTGTTACAGCGCATCATAGAGGCTGCCCATCGGGCCCCGACGGCAACCAATGCACAAGAAGTCAAAATGGTATTGGTCACCCGTCCGGAAACCTTGAAGGAGGTCAGCCGTATCACCATCGGCACTTTTATGTCGATAGTAAATCTGGTGGAAAATCCGTTGTTGAAATTGATACTGAAGCCGCTTATGCCTTCGGGCTATCGCTACGTGCCGGTGTTCAAAAGACTGCATGAGGAATTTGAACGAGGTAACGACGGTATTTTAAGAGGGGCCACAGCTGCCATCTTTTTCTATACCGACAAAAAAGAACGTTTCGGATGTCAGGACTGCAACCTTGCCTACCAGAATGCTTCACTCATGGCAGAAGCAGCAGGGGTCTCACAGTTCTACACCGGATTCGTATGCAGTGCAGCAGGAATGGACCGGAAAAGAAAGTTGCAAAAGCTATTAGGTATTGAAGGAACTGTTCATGCCGGTATTGCATTAGGCATGCCGTCTTTCCGCTTCGATAAATACATCGACAAAAAAGAGGTGGTATTGAAACGTATTGATTAAACCGAAAGTGCCATGACAAGAAACAACCTGCTAAGCGAAAAGCTGAATTATACGGGAGCCAGCCATACGCCGACTCACCTGCATTTCTGTACATACAACACAGAAATTCTGGAATACCATCAGGGAGCTTCCATCAAAGAGTTTTCTCCTTTCATCCGGCCGGATGCCATCAACTGGGTACAGATTCACGGATTGCAGAATACAGAAATCGTGCAGGAAGTCTGCGATTTTTTCCACATCGATTTTCTTACCACACAAGATATTCTCAATGCGGAGCATCTGACAAAAATTGAAGAGCATGACACCTACAATGTGGTCATCCTGAAACAGTTGTCGGTAGACGAAGAAAACACGTACACTCCCCAACAGCTTTGCATTGTGCAGGGAAGTAATTTCGTACTTACCTTCATGGAACACGACAGCGATTTCTTCAATGAGATTCACACGGCACTGAAAAACAATACCCTGAAAATCCGGAATCGCCAGTCCGATTTTCTGCTGAGCGTCATGCTAAACAGTGTCATGGCCAGCTTTATGTCTATCATATCCCGAATGGAAGACCAACTGGAAGACATGGAGGAATCATTGCTGTCACCGGAAACCAGAAGTGGACTGGCATTAGAGGATATACAACCCTATCGAAAGGACGCTCGCCTCATCAAGAAATGCATCCTTCCTCTTAAAGAGCAGATGAGCAAGTTGTTTCATGCCGACAATGTACTGCTTCACAAAGCCAACCGTCCGTTCTTTAACGACGTAAACGACCATCTGCAATTCGTACTACAGACTCTCGACGGCTGCCGCGACATGATTTCGGCCCTAGTAGACCTTTACCTGTCGAACAATGACCAGCGGATGAACAACATCATGAAGCAGCTCACCATCGTATCGACCATCTTCATTCCGCTGACATTCTTAGCAGGTATCTGGGGAATGAATTTCGAATGGATGCCCGAACTGGGATGGAAATATGGTTACCTGATGGCCTGGGGAGTAATGCTGGTTACCGGTATCGGAGTATACCTGTTCTTTAAGCGGAAAAAATGGTATTAATCACAAACTTTTCACCTAAATTATTCTACACAGTATGCGAAAAAAAGAACTTTATCAGAAAGTCATTGAATATTTTCAGACGGCCATGCCCGTAGCCGAAACGGAACTGCACTATAGCAACCCGTTTGAACTGCTGATTGCTGTCATCCTCAGCGCACAATGTACCGACAAGCGGGTCAACATGATCACTCCTCCCCTGTTTAAGGATTTTCCTACTCCCGAAGCTTTGGCTGCCACCACTCCGGAAGTTGTGTTCGAATACATCCGCAGCGTGAGCTATCCCAACAACAAGGCCAAGCATCTGGTAGGAATGGCACAGATGCTGGTACGCGATTTCCAAAGTAGCGTACCCGACACACTGGAGGAACTAATCAAACTGCCCGGTGTAGGACGTAAAACGGCAAATGTTATCCAGAGCGTGGTATTCAATAAGGCTGCCATGGCAGTCGATACCCACGTATTCCGCGTGAGCCATCGCATCGGACTGGTTCCCCGCACGTGTACCACTCCGCTGGCAACTGAAAAGCAACTGGTAAAATACATCCCTGAATCGCTTATCCCGACCGCACACCACTGGCTGATTCTCCACGGACGTTACGTTTGTACGGCACGCTCCCCTAAATGTGAGAGTTGCGGACTGAATGGAATTTGTAAAGAGTCTTTGAAATCTTTTCAAAAATAAAGAATGGCATGTGAGATCGTATGCAAATCTCACATGCCATTCTTCTTACTATAATATTAAAAACTCACGTCAAATAATCCAGCTCATTCCGCATACTCACCAGTTCCTCCCGAATACGCTTCAAGCGTTCCACCACATTAGCCGTTTGCATGGTTCCTTCCCTGTTCTGCCGTAACCGTTGCTTGGCACCGGCCAGCGTCATCCCTTTTTCTTTCACCAGATGATATACCAGACGAATGTTCTCTATGTCTTCTTTCCGGTACTGACGCACATTCCCCCCTGTTTTCTTAGGAGAAATCATCGGAAACTCTTTTTCCCAATAGCGTAGCAATGATTCATTCACATCAAACATTTTTGCCACTTCGCTGATGGAATAATAGAGTTTCAGTTCTTTATCTGTTTTCAAAGCCATAACAAGCAATTCTTTTTTAATCAAATACACGACCGTGGTTGGCAGCCAGTTCAATCATCTTCTCATAATCGTCGGCATTCAAATCCATGAAATAATAGTTTACCGGATTGACAATCTTTCCTTTCACACGCACTTCATAATGTAAGTGCGGACCGGTACTCTTTCCCGTAGAGCCTACCTGACCAATCACTTCCCCACGCGCCACATTCTGGCCCACTTTCACTTCAATCTTATTCAAATGAGCGTAACGAGTCACATAACCAAATCCATGATCAATAATGATACAGTTTCCATACAATCCGTCCCAGCCAGCCTGTTTTACCCGTCCGTTTCCTGTAGCATATACCGGCGTACCAACATTGGCAGAAAAATCCATTCCTGCATGAAACTTCACGGTCTTATAAATCGGATCTATACGCATACCGTATCCCGAAGCTGTCTGTTTCAGATTCTTGTTTGAAACCGGCTGGATGGCGGGAATACAGGCCAACATTTTGTCATGCTGTTTACAGAGCCCAACTACTTCATCGAAAGATTTGGACTGGGCATAAATCTTTTTCTCCAAATCATCCATTTTCTGCAGTGTATGGATAACCAGCCGACTGTTAGCCATGTCCATCAGTTCATTATAACGTGCATTATTTGCGGTAGCCGAACGCTGTTCATCTGGTAACGGGTCTGCCTGGATCATTACGCGGTAGATGTTATCGTCACGTTGCTGCAGGCGTTGCATCACTCCTTCCGCCTCATCCAAACGAGAAGACAGAATAGCATATTGCGACAAAAGTCGGGAGTTTTCCGTACGAAGGTCTTTTTCCGAAGGAGAACCGAAAATCCACAACAGCAGGATAAAACTGCCTGCCCCCAGTCCCATACCGACAAAGAGTTGACGCAGATAACTCAAAGCCCGCTGGCGCACGGTGGGATAAATACGGTCGTAAGTACGAGTTTTCGGATTATAAATATAATAGACTTTACGCATGTCGTTCGATTTTGGAAATTTTTAAGCAACAAAACATCAAGTTTTTGCTCCAAACATACAGACAAAAATAATAAAACCAATTATCTTTGCAAATCAATTTTGAGAATATTAACTACAAGACAATATAACGATTATGTTGACAGCAAATGAAATCCGCGACTCATTCGTGAAATTCTTTGAGTCGAAAGGACATCAGATTGTGCCTTCTGCACCAATGGTTATCAAAGATGACCCTACCCTGATGTTCACTAATGCCGGTATGAACCAGTTCAAGGATATCATACTTGGAAACCACCCTGCTAAATACAAACGCGTAACCGACTCACAGAAATGTCTTCGTGTGAGCGGAAAACATAATGACTTGGAAGAAGTAGGCCACGATACCTATCACCACACCATGTTCGAAATGTTGGGTAACTGGTCATTCGGCGACTATTTCAAGAAAGAAGCTATCAGCTGGGCATACGAATACCTGGTAAGCGTGCTGAAGCTTGATCCGAAAGATTTATATGTAACTGTTTTCGAAGGTAGTCCAAGCGAAGGCATCTCACGTGATGACGAAGCTGCAAGCTACTGGGGACAGTTCTTCCCTGAAGACCATATCATCAACGGAAACAAGCATGACAATTTCTGGGAAATGGGTGACACAGGTCCCTGTGGTCCGTGTTCTGAAATCCACATCGACTCTCGTTCTGCAGAAGAAAAAGCAACTGTTCCGGGACGCGAACTGGTAAACAAGGATCACCCGCAGGTTATCGAAATCTGGAACCTGGTGTTCATGCAATACAACCACAAGGCAGACGGAACTTTGGAACCACTTCCTGCGAAAGTAATTGATACCGGTATGGGATTTGAACGTCTGGTACGTACACTGCAAGGAAAAACATCCAACTATGATACAGACGTATTCCAGCCTATCATCAAGGTGATTGGTGATTTGTCTGGCAAGAAATATGGAAACGACGAAAAGACAGACGTGGCTATGCGTGTAGTTGCTGACCACATCCGTACCATTGCTTTCTCTATCACAGACGGTCAGTTGCCTTCAAATGCAAAGGCTGGTTATGTCATCCGTCGTATCCTGCGTCGTGCTGTTCGTTACGCTTACACCTTCCTCGGACAGAAACAGGCATTCATGTACAAGCTGGTTCCGGTGCTGATTGAAAACATGGGTGGCGCTTACCCTGAACTGAAAGCTCAGCAGGCTTTGATTGAAAAAGTGATGAAGGAAGAAGAAGAATCATTCCTCCGTACACTGGAAACAGGTATCCGTCTGCTCGAAAAGACAATGAACGAAACCCAAGCTGCTGGCAAGACAGAAATCAGTGGAGTAGATGCCTTTACACTATATGATACATTCGGTTTCCCATTCGACTTGACTGAACTGATTTTGCGTGAAAACGGTCTGACAGCCGACGTGAAAGGCTTCGAAGCTGAAATGCAGAAACAGAAAGAACGTGCCCGCAATGCCGCTGCAGTAGAAACTGGTGACTGGGTTACCCTGAAAGAAGGTGAAACTACTTTCGTAGGTTACGATTATACAGAATATGAAACTAGCATCCTGCGCTACCGCCAGATCAAACAAAAGAACCAGACTCTCTACCAGATTGTATTGAGCGAGACTCCGTTCTATGCAGAAAGTGGTGGTCAGGTAGGTGATACCGGTGTATTGGTAAGCGAATTTGAAACTATCGACATCATTGATACAAAGAAGGAAAACAACCTTCCTATTCACATTGCCAAGAAACTTCCGGAACACTTGGAAGCTCCGATGATGGCATGTGTAGATACTGATAAGCGTGCCGCTTGTGCAGCTAACCACTCTTGTACGCACTTGCTAGACGAAGCTTTGCGTCAGGTATTAGGTACTCATGTGGAACAGAAAGGTTCTCTTGTAACTCCTGATTCACTGCGTTTCGACTTCCCTCACTTCCAGAAAGTGACTCCGGAACAGATTCGTGAAGTAGAACACCTGGTAAATGCCAAGATTCGTGAAAACGTACCTTTGACTGAATACCGTAACCTGCCGATTGAAAAGGCTAAGGAACTGGGTGCTATCGCTCTGTTCGGTGAAAAATACGGTGACGAAGTTCGTGTCGTACAGTTCGGTTCATCTATCGAATTCTGTGGAGGTACACATGTATCTGCTACCGGAAAAATCGGTATGGTGAAAATCATTTCTGAAAGCTCTGTAGCTGCAGGTGTACGCCGTATTGAAGCAATTACCGGTGCGAAAGTAGAAGAGATGTTCGATACCGTACAAGATACTATTAACGACCTGAAGGCATTGTTCAACAATGCACCCGACTTGAAGGCTGCCATCTCCAAGTACATTGAAGAAAACGCTGGTCTGAAGAAACAGATGGAAGAATTCATGAAGGAGAAAGAAGCTGCTGTCAAGAACAAACTGATTGAAGGCGCTAAAGAAATTAATGGCGTAAAAGTAATCAAAGCTGTACTTCCGATGCCGGCTGACGCAGTAAAGAACATTGCATTCCAGTTGAAAGGACAGTTCACAGAAAATCTGTTCGTAGTTATCGGTAGTGTATTTGAGAACAAACCGTTGCTGACTGTAACCATGAGCGAAGATCAGGTAAAAGCCGGACTGAATGCAGGTCAGTTGGTACGTGAAGCCGCCAAGCTGATTCAAGGTGGTGGCGGTGGTCAGCCTCATTTTGCAACTGCAGGTGGTAAAAATCCTGACGGATTGAATACGGCAGTTGACAAAGTGGTTGAACTGGCTGGATTCTAATTTTCAGAAAACCCTATCAACACTTAATTTTTTACTTTTCATCCCCCCTTATTTGCCCTTTTTAGGAAAATGAGGGGGATTTTTTTCGTACTTTTGCTCACATTCTACAAGCAGACAACCTATGCCTCAAGACAAATATACGCTTATGACCACAGCACCGGTACCTCGCCTTATCCGAGGATTGGCCGTTCCTACCATCATCAGTATGCTGGTCACGTCTTTCTATGTCATGGCCGACACTTATTTTGTCGGGAAAATCAATACTCAGTCTACTGCGGCTGTAGGTATTTCTTTTTCCATCATGGCCATTGTTCAGGCATTCGGTTTTTTCTGCGGACATGGTTCAGGTAATTTCATTTCCAGAAGATTAGGTGCACGTGACTATCGCAGTGCGGAAAAGATGGCGGCTACGGGCTTCTTTAGCGCATTCCTTATCGGTTGTGCCATCGCGCTTGTCGGCCTGCTTTTTCTAGACCCTATCTGCCGGGTATTAGGTTCTACCCCCACCATTCTTCCATACGCCAAGACCTATTTAGGAATTATCCTGTTGGGAGCCCCTTTTATGGCCTCCTCGCTGGTGCTCAACAACCAGATGCGATTTCAGGGAAACGCCGTTTATGCCATGATTGGCATCATTGTGGGAGCCGTACTCAACATCGGACTTGACCCATTATTGATATTCGTATTCGACATGGGAATTGCAGGAGCTGCCTGGTCGACCTTCATCAGTCAGGTATGCAGCTTCACCATCCTGCTTTTCATGGACCGGAAAGGAGAAAACATCCGTATCCATTACCGACACTTTACTCCGACTCCAGCCTATCTGAAAGAAATCGTATACGGAGGAAGTCCTTCTCTTTGCCGTCAGGGTCTGGCCAGTGTATCGACTATCCTATTGAATGTAGCAGCCGGAAACTTTGGAGATGCTACCATTGCCGGAATGTCCATTGTAACCCGCATCTGCATGTTCATCAATTCCTTTGTCATCGGTTTCGGACAGGGATTTCAGCCGGTATGCGGATTTAACTACGGAGCAGGATTAAACCGTCGTGTCCGCCAAGGATTCTGGTATTGTGTGAAGGTAGGCGTTATCTTCTTGGCTATCTGCTCCCTCATCGGCTACATTTATGCCCCAGAAGTAGTCTCCTGGTTCCGGAAAGAAGACCCACAAGTTATCGCCGTAGGAGCCGAAGCTCTACGCTGGCAACTCATCACGCTCCCATTAGGAGCCTGGGTGATACTGTGTAACATGCTGCTACAAACTATCCGCCAGCCTCGCCGCGCCGTCATTCTTTCCTCCTCCCGCCAAGGTTTATTCTTCATCCCCTTGATACTGATTCTGCCGTACTTTTTGCAGTTGCAGGGTGTGGAAATGTGTCAAGCCGCAGCCGACCTATGCTCTTTTCTACTGGCTCTTCCTCTTACCATTCCAGTATTGAAGTCACTGCGCGTAGACAGGACTCCCATGAAAGAAGAAAACACCCGATAAACACGAAACTCCTTATTCGTCTTTTCTTCGATAATCATTAGGAGTCATTCCAGCCATTCGCCGAAAATATTTACTGAAAAATGACGCATTGGGAAAGTTCAATTCATCGGCAATCTGATACACCAGCTTATCCGTGTGGCGCAACATCAGTTTAGCTTCCTGCATTACCGCCTCATTTACCCAGTCCATCACCGTGCGTCCGCTGGCCTGACGAACCAGTGTACTCAGATAACGGGGTGTCAGAAAAAGCCAGTCGGCATAAAACGCAATGCTTCGCTCGCGAACTGCATATTTGTTGACTAATTCCAAAAAACGATTGAAAATGTCCTCCTGACGCGTATGCTGCTGACGTTCGGTCGATTGGCTTCTTTTCCTGACAAAATCCAGTTGATGAAAGTACAGAGAAATCAGACTCTGCACGGAAGCTCTCGGAAAAGGCCGATCGTGTACGACTTCCCATAACAAGGCAAACAACTGCTCCATGCGCTGCCTTCCTTCGCTGTTAAAGATAGATGCAAAAACAATCTACCCTGCAAATAGGTCTGCAACAAATCCTCTTTCTGCCAGTTCTCCATTAAGCTGTTTGAAAAGGCCAGCATAGCTAAATCCAAATCAGATGATATATAAAGGAACTCAAATACCGTTCCCGGAGATACAGCCAGCAAATCGCTCTCCTTAAATTCCACTTCACGAAGGTTGATACGCAGCCGAAGCGTCCCCGCACGAAAAAACACCACTCGCCCCTCGGTCAACCGATAAGGCTGTCCTTCTATCGGGATAAAATGAATTACATCGGCTATCCCCTGAATGGAACGAAGCAATCCCAATTCGGAAGTAAGAAAGCGGGAGGTGTTCGTCCCTTCTCCCACATGTTCACGCACTTTCTTCAATGCCAGCAACAACAGATGATTCGATTTCATTTGACACCTTGCTTTCCTGCAAAGATAATATTTCAAGCCTTTTTTACAGCAAAGACAAACATTTATCGAACAAAAAGAACATTCCGTCACACATATAGGACCGAAAGATTACACAAAACCCTCTATCTTTGTCATATAACCTTTTAATAAACACCCAATGCCTATGATACGAACATTTCTCCTTTTGTGTGCATGGAGCCTGAGTGTGATAAGTCAGGCACAAATCACCTTGGAAAGTTGCAAGCAGCAGGCCCGTGAAAACTATCCGCTGGTACGACAATACGACTTGATTCAACTGTCCGAACAATATACGCTATCAAATGTAGCGAAAGGCAATCTGCCCCAAATCAGCGTGAGCGGAAAAATATCTTATCAAAGCGAAGTCACTACCTTTCCTTTCGAGATTCCGGGATCGGGCATGAGGGGACTACCGAAAGACCAGTATCAGACATTGATTGAAATCAAACAAAATATATGGGACGGAGGAAAAATCCGCAACCAAAAAGCTCAGGTCAAAGCCGAAGCAGAAGCAAACGAGCGACAGCTTGATACCAGCCTTTATGCACTGGAAGAAAGGGTGAATCAGGTATTCTTCGGTATCCTGTTACTGGACGAGCAGCTGGCACAAAATGTATTATTAGAAGAAGAACTCGCACGCAACCAGAAAACGGTGGAGGCTTATCGGATAAACGGCACCGCCAATGATGCGGACGTAGACGCGGTAAAGGTAGAGATTCTTCAAACCAAGCAACAGCGTATCCAGTTGGGAAATAACCGTATGGCCTATCTGCGCATGCTGTCCTTACTTACAGGAAAAGAACTTCCGGCACAAACCCAGTTAGTACGTCCAGCCCTTGTGGAAACGAATGCATCTGAATTCAACCGCCCTGAACTACGGTGGTATGAAGCACAAGAACAGACCGTCGCCGTACAACGAAAGGGATTGCAAACGGGTTATCTTCCAGCTTTTAGTCTTTTTGCGCAAGGAGCCTATGGCAATCCGGGACTGGATATATTGAAAGACAAATTCAGAACCTACTACTTAGTCGGAGCCCGGTTTACCTGGAATTTCGGAAGCCTGTACACTCTGAAAAACGACCGGAAAAACCTGGACAACCGCATCCAGCAAATTAGAAACGAACGCGACTTATTCTTATTCAACACACACTTACAACTGGCAGAAGAAGACGGCACCATCCAAAGTCTTCGGCAGCAGATGAAAGAAGACGAGGAGATTATCCGATTACGGGAGAACATCCGACGGTCTGCCCAAGCCAAAGTAGCCAACGGCACCATGAGCGTCAGCGACATGCTAAAGGAAATTACAGCCGAGAATCTCGCGCGCCAAGCCAAGGCCGTACATGAAGTACAATTGCTTATGCATCTACACCAAAGAAAACACCTGACCAACGATGAACGGGACAACCAGGTATATGCCGTCAAAATAGCCGTCGAAAACGACGGACACATCAAACTGGGCATGTACGGGAAAGTCAAATTCTGAAAACCGAAAGTGACATGAAAAACCTTATCGAAGTCAGCCATGTAAGCAAAAGCTACGGAAAGGTACAAGCCCTGCGCGATGTATCCTTCAGCGTAAAGCAAGGAGAACTGTTCGGCCTCATCGGTCCCGACGGAGCTGGGAAAAGTACCCTGTTCCGCATCCTGACCACCTTGCTGCTACCGGACCAGGGAAGTGCCCGGGTACTGGATGCGGATGTACGGGCCGACTTCCGTACAATACGGCAGAGCGTAGGTTACATGCCGGGACGCTTCTCTCTGTATCAGGACCTCACGGTAGAAGAAAACCTGCGTTTCTTTGCCACCGTATTTCATACGACCGTTGAAGAAAACTACGAGCGGATACGCGCCATTTATGAACAAATTGCCCCCTTTAAGCAGCGTCGGGCAGGTGCATTGTCGGGAGGAATGAAGCAGAAACTGGCTTTGTGCTGTGCACTGGTTCACGCGCCGAAAGTCCTCTTTCTGGATGAACCGACTACCGGCGTAGACCCCGTTTCACGCCGGGAGTTCTGGGAGATGTTAGCCTACCTCCGACAGGAAGGTATTACCCTTGTCGTATCCACTCCTTTCATGGACGAAGCCTTGCGATGCGACCGAGTGGCGTTTCTTTACGAGGGAGAAATTAAAGGCATCGACCGTCCGGAAGCCATACTGAAGCAGTTCAGCGAGATTCTATGCCCTCCCGGCCTGCAACGAAAAGCCATCGATAAACATACTCCGCCCATTATTCAGGTGGACAACCTCGTCAAACGGTTCGGCTCGTTCACGGCTGTCGACCACATTTCATTTTCTGTACAACGGGGAGAAATTTTCGGCTTCCTAGGGGCCAACGGGGCCGGAAAGACTACCGCCATGCGTATCCTGTGCGGGCTCAGTCTCCCCTCCGAAGGAAAGGCTGAAGTGATGGGGTTTGACGTACGGACACAAAGCGAGGAAATCAAAAAACGAATCGGCTACATGAGCCAGAAATTTTCACTTTATGAAGACCTGACCGTACGCGAAAACCTCCGTCTGTTCGGAGGTATCTATGGTGTCAATGCCAAAGAAATCAGCAAGCGTACGGAAGAAACCTTACAGCGTATCGGGCTTTACGAGGAACAACATACCCTGGTGCGTTCGCTGCCTTTAGGATGGAAGCAACGACTGGCCTTTTCAGTAGCTATCTTCCACCGTCCGGAACTGGTTTTTCTGGACGAACCGACAGGAGGAGTCGACCCGGCTACCCGCCGTCAGTTCTGGGAGCTGATTTATCAGGCCGCCAACCAGGGGATTACTATTTTTGTCACGACGCACTACATGGACGAAGCTGAATATTGCGACCGTATTTCCATGATGGTGGACGGACATATTCGGGCACTGGATACTCCCGACGGACTGAAATACCGTTTTGATGCCCGAGACATGGACGAAGTCTTCCAAAAATTAGCACGTGAAGCCCAACGAGGAGAACATGCTTTTACTCACACGCAAACAGAACAGCCATGAAACAGTTTATCGCTTTTGTCAGAAAAGAATTTCACCATATCCTGCGCGACCGGCGTACCATGCTGATACTGATAGGCATGCCGATTGTACAGATTATCCTTTTCGGCTTTGCCATCTCGACTGGTCACCCGACGAAATCGAACGGCTGTTCCGGCGCAACCTCATAGAACTGGCCGTAGTTTTTCCTTCCGACCTGCATCGCCTGCGTTTCGATTCGGAAGAGATACAGATTTTAGCCGATGCCACCGACCCGATCCTGGCCGTCACACGGAGTACGTATGCACAGACAATTCTAAGGCAAGCCCTACAAACCATCCGTCAAGCTACAACCACCCCAGCCTATTCACACCCGGATAAACAGCCTGTCATGGTGTACAATAAACTGCTCTATAACCCGCAGATGAAGAGTGCCTACAACTTTGTACCAGGAGTCATGGGATTGATTCTGATGCTGATTTGTGCCATGATGACCTCCATCTCCATCGTACGCGAAAAGGAAACAGGCACGATGGAAGTCCTGCTGGTCTCTCCCGTCAACCCGCTGTTCATCATTCTGTCGAAGGCAGTTCCCTATTTCGTGTTGTCCCTACTGAACCTGACGACCATCCTGCTGCTTTCCGTCTTTGTGCTCGACGTACCGATAGCCGGAAGCCTGCCTGCCCTGTTAGTGTCGGCCATGGTACTGATGATACCCACCATCATCCTGTCGGGCATTATCTTCCCGATAGAAAGTATGCCGGGCATTCTGCAGGTCCTCTCCTGCCTTATTCCCGCACGCTGGTACGTAGAAACCGTCCGCCGGCTGATGATTGAAGGTGTACCACTGGTGTATGTATGGAAAGAAGTGGCAGTGATGTGCCTCATGGCAGTGGTACTGATTACGGCTACTGCTCGCAAGTTTAAGAACCGACTGGAATAAACCGCCAAGCCTATGATGTTACGTTACCTGATAGAAAAAGAATTCAAGCAGTTGAAACGCAACAGTTTCCTGCCCCGCCTTATCCTGCTTTTTCCCTGCATGATGATGCTGGTCATGCCCTGGGCCGCCACACTGGAAATAGAGAACCTGCGCATTGCCGTCATCGATAACGACCGCAGTCCTTCTTCCGAAAGGCTGGTGCACCGCATCGAAGCTTCCCGTTATTTTCAATTGACGGCACTTCCCCCGTCCTACGCACAAGGACTGCAAGCCATCGAGACAGACCAGGCCGACATGCTGCTGGAAATTCCACGCAGCTTTGAGAAAGCGCAAGCCAACGGACAAAGTCCGGCGGCACTCATTGCAGTCAACACCGTTAACGGCACGAAAGGCGGACTGTTTACCCCCATCAGCAGCATGCCGGAATGAGCACAAGGCATCACCTACCTCAATCCGTTACGCTACTTTATGGAAACCATGCGCATGGTCTACCTGAAGGGAAGCGGCATCTGCGATATCGGCTTCCAACTTTCCGTACTTTCGTCCTTTGCCTTTCTGCTCTATGCATGGGCCATACGCAGCTACCGCAAACAGCAATAAGCCCAAACGCGCCTGCCATCTTACCTCGACACGTACGTGCGGAGCTCTCATCACGTACGTGTCAAGGTCTCGTCACCTTCGTGTCAACACCTCGTCACGTACGTGTCGAGGTATTTACGCCAAGAAATTTCTTCAAAAATGCCCTTTTCGGGGGTAAGAATTGTAAGTCAATTATTTCCACCACACAGAATTATTCAGTAACTTTGCCCGAATCTCTTTACATAGGAACCATTTTAATATGAGCGAAGATACTTTTGACAAGGACGAAAAAGAAATGGCAAACTTGCCCGAGAAAGAAGAACACTCTGACTACAAACCGGTATCGACCACTGACGAGGCAGTAAAGCACCAGTTGAGTGGCATGTACCAGAACTGGTTTCTGGACTATGCTTCATACGTTATCCTGGAGCGTGCCGTACCGCATATCAACGATGGATTGAAACCGGTGCAGCGACGCATTCTCCACTCCATGAAACGGCTGGATGACGGACGCTACAACAAGGTGGCCAACATTGTGGGACACACCATGCAGTTCCACCCTCACGGAGATGCTTCTATCGGAGATGCCCTTGTACAATTGGGACAAAAGGACTTACTCATTGACTGCCAGGGAAACTGGGGTAACATCCTGACGGGCGACAGTGCGGCTGCTCCCCGTTACATCGAAGCCCGGCTTTCCAAGTTTGCGCTGGATGTGGTGTTCAACACCCTGCTTATTTTCCCCACCGGTACCATCCGGCTGGGCGCACTATCCCTGCCCGGCGCGGGACTGGGCACGGCGGGCGCCGCCCTGGGCACTGGCCTTGCGGAGCTGGCGGTGGGGTTGTACCTGCTGTATTTCGTCCTGCGCCGCAGCCCGGCGCTGCGGTTGGAGAAGGGTGAGCGTCTGCACCTTGACCGCACACAGCTGCGCATGGTGCTCCGCATCGCGGCGCCAGTGGCATCGGAGAAGGTGATACTGTCCACCGCGCAGATCGTGTCCACCGCCATCGTGGCGCCCCTGGGCACCGTGGCTATCGCTGCAAACTCCTTTGCTGTCACGGCGGAAAGCCTGTGCTATATGCCCGCCTACGGCATCCAGAGTGCCGCGGCCATGCTGGTGGGGCAGAGCGTGGGAGCGGGACGCCGCCGCATGGCCAGACGCCTGGGCTGGGTCACGGTACTGCTGGGTATCGTTGTCATGGTCGTCACCGGCGGGCTGCTGTACGCCTTCGCCCCGCAGATGATGGCGATACTGACGCCGGACAGCGACATCATCGCCCTGGGCACCCGCGTCCTGCGTATTGAGGCCTTTGCCGAGGCTATGTACGGCGCGTCCATCGTGGCCGGCGGCGTATTTCAGGGTGCAGGCAGTACACTGGTGCCCACGCTGTTCAATCTGGGCACCATGTGGGGCATCCGCCTGCCACTGGCGTAGCTGGCCGCGCCCCGGTGGGGACTGCCCGGCGTGTGGGCGGCCATGTGCGCGGAGCTGTGCGTCCGGGGCCTGCTGTATCTGATACGGCTGGGAGGCAAACGCTGGCTGCCGCCGGAGGGGCCGGCCGGGCAGGTATAGACACAGCGGTACGAATGAAAGCAGAAAACTCTGCATAGCAACACCTATACCTTATCCAGACCGCCATCGAGCAGGGCAAAACAGAGCTGGCAGAGCACCTGTACGCCCTGCTGCAATCAAATCCGCTGCCGCGAGAGGAATGGCGTGAAGACCCCGATGCGTTCAAATCTCTGATGGAGGAACCCGCCGATACGGAGGATAACGCGCCGATGTACCGCTACTGAAGCAGCGAAGAAAAACAGCGTAAACGGCATGGGTAGAAGCGTTCACAAATATCTGCTATAATTTTTTTGAAGAAATTTTGAAAATCGTGAAACCAAATCCGATTTTTGTCGGGATATATAGTGAAGGAACCTGACAGCAGATGAGAAAGGAGGTTCGCCCATGCAGGATGAAATGATCGTTGACTTATACTGGAAAAGAGATGAGAGTGCCATCAGCGAAACGGAGCGGAAATATGGGCGGTATCTTTCAAAGATCGCCTACAATATCCTCTCCGACTGGGAGGACAGCAAGGAAACCGTCAACGATACCTACTTAAAGGCGTGGAACTCCATGCCAACGCATAAGCCGAGCGTCCTCTCCACCTATTTAGGAAAAATCACGCGACAGCTATCCATTGATGCGTTCCGCACACGCAACAGGGATAAACGGAAGCACTCGGAATATGCAGTCTCTCTTTCCGAGCTGGAGGATTGTATTTCCGGCAGCGAAACCACGGAGCAGAGCATAGAATTGAAACTGCTTGCGGAAGCGATCAATACCTATCTCTACACACTCCCGGCAGAAGCACGAAACACTTTTGTCGGCAGATACTACTTTGCAGATCCTATCCGAGAAGTCGCAGACTACTACGGCATGAGTGAACCGAAGGTCAAGAGTATGCTCTACCGAACAAGGCAAGGTTTGAAAGAATCCTTGGAAAAGGAAGGCTATGAGCTATGAAGAAAGAACACATCAGTGACGCTTTGAATATGCTGAACGATGATATTATCGAGGAAACCAACAATGTCCGCACCAATGCGAAGCCGAAGCGCAAGTGGGTTAAATGGGGAGTTGTTGCAGCCTGCCTGTGTCTGGCGGTGACTATCGCCATTCCTGTGCTTCACCATAAGGGAGGTCCTGACACCCAAGATCCCGTGCAGAACATTGCCGCACTTGAGTACAACGGCAAATTTTACGAGGCTGTCAAACTTCCGGAGGTGCTTGAGAATCGCTTAGTCTGCGTGACGCTCAGATGAAATAGT
>ERZ779660.719-NODE-719-length-18520-cov-2.083293_pt1 | contig 18520 bp, 20 predicted proteins | sample MGYA00511906_ERZ779660 | MGnify/ENA primary metagenome ERZ779660 (study PRJEB29588, sample SAMEA2156906) | human gut metagenome | biome: human gut; feature: human-associated habitat; material: faeces | place: Denmark | collected 2008/2010 ... | reverse complement strand
ATGCCCCGTACGAAAAAGTACGCTTTCCAGTGCGATCGCAGCCAATCTGGCGAAAGAATTTGAACTGGAAGAGTCTGTAAAAAGAGCAAAGCAGTATCTTTCAGATGCATTGGAGTTCAAGCTGGATCTGGGAGCGGGAAGTGGACCGATGAACCATGCATTTGCATGGAACAAGAACGAATAAAAAATTATAATTGCATATTTATGCATCATCCAGTAGAATAAGAAAGGATACCCTGTTATGACAAGGCAAGTGCCGGAGCCAGGACAGGGTATTATCATGTGGAAAGTAATAGAAAAGAGGATGAAAGAAAAAATGGATGGTTCTATGTTTATCGGAACTTGGTGGTCACTTGTACCGCCGTTGCTTGCGATCGTGCTTGCGTTTCTCACAAAGGAAGTGTACAGCTCCCTGTTTGTAGGAGTTGCTGTGGGGGCACTGCTGTATACAGGATTTTCTCCCTGGGATTCTTTTGTGTCATTTTTTGAAATTATGAAAGACAGCATGAATCTGAATATTCTTATCTTTGACGTGCTTCTGGGGATGATCATTGTGTTGATGGCAAAATCAGGAGGTTCTGCTGCCTATGGAAACTGGGCGGGAAGCAAGATCAAGAGCAAAAAAAGCGCGCTTCTTGCAACAACGGGACTTGGGGTGCTGATTTTTGTAGATGATTATTTTAACTGTCTGACGGTCGGTTCCGTGATGCGTCCTGTGACAGACCGCTATAAAGTTTCCAGAGCGAAGCTGGCGTATATCATTGATTCCACGGCAGCTCCGGTCTGCATCATCGCGCCGATTTCAAGCTGGGCGGCTGCGGTCAATTCTTATGTGCCGGACGATGCGGGGATTACAGGATTTCAGCTGTTTTTAAGAACGATTCCCTACAATCTGTATGCGCTTCTGGCACTGGCAATGGTATTGTTTGTGGTGATCACAGGATTTGATTTCGGACAGATGAAGCGTCATGAAAAGAATGCTGTAAACGGGGATCTCTTTACAAGCGGTGCGGAAGAATTTGAGACAGTTGAGATAGAAAATGCATCAGAAAAAGGAAAAGTGATGGATCTGATCCTGCCGGTAGCGGTTCTGATCCTGTCTGCGATCGGGGCTATGATCTACACCGGATATCTGGGCGGAGCAACCGATGTATTCACTGCCTTTTCCGGATGTGATGCAGAGACAAGTCTGATTTTTGCCACTTCTGTCACGATTTTATTTATGTTGATTTTATATCTGCCGAGGAAGGTTATCACATTTAAGGGATTTATGGACAGCTTCGTAGAAGGCTTTAAGCTGATGATCCCGGCGGTGGCGATCCTGATTTTTGCATGGTCCTTAAAAGGAATGGGAGATGCCCTTGGAATTGGAGTATTTGTAGAGAATCTGGTGGGAACAAATGCTTCGGCAAGTGTGATCCTTCCTGCGGTGATGTTTATGATCGCGATCTTTCTTGCATTTTCAACCGGAACCTCATGGGGAACCTTTGCAATCCTGGTGCCGATCGTAGTAGCCATGTTCCCGGGACAGAAAAATCTGGAAATGATGATCATTTCTGTGGCGGCAGTTCTGGCAGGAGCAGTATGCGGAGATCACATTTCTCCAATTTCGGATACAACGGTAATGTCTTCTGCGGGTGCACAGAGCAATCACATCAATCATGTATCCACTCAGATGCAGTATGCCATGGTCGTGGCGGCAGTTTGCATCGTAGGATATCTGATCGCAGGGATCGTGAAGATCTGGTGGGCTGCACTGGGCAGCAGCCTTTTGATCTTGTTTGCAGTACTGACGGTTTTGAAGAGACGAGAGCAGAAAAAGAATGCGGAGGAACAGCATGCGTAACGTAATTGATGTGCCGTATCTGGATCAAAGTGTGCGTTATCCGACCGGATGCGAGAGTGTGTCGGCTGTGATGCTGCTTAGGTATCTGGGATACGAAATGTCTGTGGATGAATTTATTGAGCAATATCTGGACAGGCAGGAGTTTGAATTTCGTGAGGGTGAGCTTTACGGTCCGGATCCCACAAAATATTTCTGTGGAAGTCCCTATGATGAGGAGTCATTTGGCTGCTATGCACCGGTGATTACTCAGGCACTGAAAAAAGCGATTGGTGAAATGTATGAGGTGCTGGATCTTACGGGAACAGAGATAAAAACTTTGCAAACAGAGTACATTGACAAAGGAATGCCGGTGATTCTCTGGGCGTGTATCAATATGAGAGAACCGATCACGGGCCCACAGTGGAAATTAAAAGACAGCGGGGAAGTATTCACCTGGATTTCCAATGAGCACTGTATGCTTTTGGTCGGATATGATGAAGAAGGATATTATTTCAATGATCCGTATGAGAACAATGGAGTGATCCACTATCCGAAAGAGATTGTAGAAGACAGATACAAAGCACAGCATATGCAGGCTGTGGCAGTAAAAAAGAAATAAAGAAGGACAGGAGTCTGTTGATCGATTCAAAATCAGCAGACTCCTGTTTTTCTTTTATAATAACTGGATTCCGTGTTCCAGTGCGCAGTTGTAAATGTCATCCGGCCAGAGGGAGGACTGTACCTCTCCGATATGTGCCTTGCGCAGATAATACATACAGATACGGGACTGTCCGATTCCGCCGCCGATCGTGTAAGGCAGTTCCCTGTTCAGCAGAGACTTCTGGAACGGAAGCTTTGCGCGATCCTCGCATCCGGAAAGCTTTAACTGCTTTGCAAGCGCTTCTTCATCCACGCGGATTCCCATAGAGGAAAGCTCCAGGGCAATGTCCAGTACAGGGTAGTAGACGATGATATCACCGTTTAATTCCCAGTCATCATAGTCCGGGGCGCGTCCGTCATGCTTTTCACCTGAGGCGAGAACTTTTCCAATCTGTGCCACAAAGATCGCTCCCTTTTCTTTGGCAAGCAGGTGCTCTCTTTCCTTGGCGTCACATCCTGGATACAGGTCTTCAAGCTCCTGGGATGTGATAAAAAAGATATCGTCCGGAAGCAGAGGCTCGATATAGTTATACCGTCTGGAAATATAATCTTCTGTTTCTTTGAGTGCACTGTAGACCTTGCGGACTGTATACTGCAGTGTCTCCATGTTTCGCTCTTCTTTGGAAATCACTTTTTCCCAGTCCCACTGATCTACGTAGATAGAGTGAATATTGTCCGTATCCTCATCTCTACGGATGGCACTCATATCGGTGTAAAGACCTTCACCGGAATGAAAACCGTAGTGCTTGAGTGCATAGCGTTTCCATTTTGCCAGAGAGTGCACGATTTCCGCGGGAGTGTCGTCCTGCTCCTTAATCCCGAACGAAACCGGGCGCTCCACACCATTTAAATTATCATTCAGACCGGATTCCGGTTTTACAAATAAAGGTGCAGATACACGGGTAAGATGCAGTGATTTTGCAAGGGAGCGTTCAAAATAATCCTTGATCTCTTTGATCGCCACCTCAGTCTCGCGGATTGTCAGGGGAGAAACATACCCCTGTGGGATGGTTAAGTGTTCCATATGCCAAACTCCTTTCGTAGGTAAGCTGTATAAGTTTTTGTTCTTATTTAAAAAGATAGGTCTATTTTACAGTCCGAAAAAATGGAAGTCAATGGGAGAATGCAGACAAAGCATCAAAAAATAGAAATCACAGAGAAAAAAGAAGAAAAATGCGAGGGTTTTTGTTGATTTCTTTTGAAAATAATGTGGATTTGTGCACAATTTCACCACGATCCGGATTGCGATTCTTTTGGATTTAAGGTATAATACAACTATAGTGTGTAGGAGATATCATATTTAGGAGAACGAACATGAGAAGATCAAAACGAATTGAGACACTGGATCAGCGCCCGGTAAATCTTGACGGATATATCAATGAATGGCCGGAAATGGGATTTGTGGCAATGACAAGTCCGTATGATCCAAAGCCGTCTGTGAAAGTAGCAAACGGCAGAATTGTGGAACTGGATGGGAAAAAGAGAGAGGACTTTGATTTTATCGATCAGTTTATCGCTGATTATGCGATGAACGTAGAGCGTGCAGAAGCGTCCATGGCAGTATCTTCACTGGAGATCGCGCGCATGATCGTGGATATTCATGTGTCCAGAAAAGAGATTCTGGAGCTTGTGACAGGAATCACGCCTGCAAAGATGACAGAGGTTATGAATCATCTGAATGTCGTAGAGCTGATGATGGGAATGCAGAAGATCCGTGCGAGAAGAACACCGGGAAATCAGGCGCACATCACAAATCTGAAAGATGATCCGGTACAGATTGCAGCGGACGCGGCAGAGGGAGCTCTTCGTGGATTTGCGGAGGAAGAGACGACTATGGGAGTTGCCAGATATGCACCGCTGAGTGCCATGGCGCTTCTGATTGGTTCTCAGGTGGGGCGTCCGGGTGTGCTGACACAGTGCTCCGCAGAGGAAGCAACAGAGCTGGAGCTGGGAATCCGCGGACTGACGACTTATGCAGAGACACTCTCTGTATATGGAACGGAAAAGGTGTTTATCGATGGGGATGATACACCATATTCCAAAGCATTTTTGAATTCGGCGTATGCTTCCAGAGGACTGAAGGTCCGCTTTACATCAGGATCCGGTTCCGAGGTGCTGATGGGAAGCAGTGAAAAGAAATCTATGCTGTATCTGGAGTGCCGCTGTCTGTATGCGACAAAGGGAGCTGGAAGTCAGGGAATCCAGAATGGATCTGTAAGTTGTATCGGAGTGACAGGTTCCGTACCGTCCGGTATCCGGGAAGTCATCGCGGAAAACCTTGTGGCAGCGCTGCTTGGGCTGGAGTGTGCATCTTCCAATGACCAGAGCTTTTCCAACTCCGATATGCGCCGTACTGCAAGAACGATGCTGCAGTTCTTGCCGGGAACAGACTTTATCTTCTCCGGCTATGCGGCAGAACCGAACTATGACAATATGTTTGCGGGATCGAACTTTGATGCCGAAGACTTTGATGATTACAATGTATTACAGAGAGATATGCAGGTAGACGGAGGACTTCGCCCGGTAACGGAAGAAGAAGTCATTCATGTCAGAAACAAGGCTGCAAGAGCGGTGCAGGCAGTGTTTACACAGCTGGGACTTTCACCGGTGACAGATGCGCAGGTGGAGGCAGTTACCTACGCACATGGAAGCAAAGATACACTGGATCGGGATGTGACCGCGGATCTGATGGCGGCTGAGGATGTATTAAAACGCGGCATCACGGGAATCGATGTCGTAAAAGCGCTGGCAGAGACGGGATTTGTGGATGTGGCAGAGAGTGTGTTGAGTATGTTAAAGCAGCGTGTGGTCGGAGATTACATGCAGACAGCAGCAATTTTGGACAAAGACTTCCATGTATTGTCCGGCATCAATACACCGAATGACTATATGGGACCTGGAACCGGATACCGGGTACAGGGAGAGCGCTGGGAAGAGATCAAGAAGATCCCGCACATCATCAACCCACAGGATATATAGGAGGCAGGAGCATGCAGATTAGTGAAGAGTTAATTAAACAGATAACCAATGCCGTTCTTTCGGAGATGGGGCAGGAGACTGGATCACATACATCTTCCGAGGTGCCTTCTATGGCAGGGCGGGACAGGATCAATGAAGCAAAGACATCCTACAGAGATTATCCGCGGGCGAAGCAGGGGACAGATCCAAAGGAAGTTGTGATCGGAGTAGGAGCTGCATTCCAGAAAGAGATTAAAAGAACCATCTGCGGTATTTTGCTGGAAGATGTTCTGAAAAATGTGAAAGCGGGAATTGAAGAGGAAGGAATGATCCCGAGAGTGGTCAAAATACTGGATACATCCGATGTCTGTTTTATGGCATTGGAAGCGGCAAAGCTTTCTGGTTCCGGAATCGGGATCGGCATCCAGTCGAAAGGGACAACCGTGATCCATCAGAGAGACCTTTATCCGCTTTCCAATCTGGAATTGTTTCCGCAGGCGCCTCTGATGAATCTGGAGACTTACCGTCAGATCGGACAGAATGCTGCCAAATATGTAAAGGGTGAGCAGGTAGTGCCGATTCCATGTACAAATGATCCGATGTCCAGACCAAAATATCAGGTGAAGGCAGCGTTGATGCACATTGCGGAGACAGAGCAGCTGGATCCGGAAGTTGGAATTGTTGAATGGGAGGAAAGATAAATGCAGTACCCGTTAGGTGAACACGAAAGAGAACAGATCGCATCCAAGACAGGAAAAAAACTGGATGAGATCACGCTGGATGCAGTGATGAGAAACCAGATTGCCCCGGATGACATTAAGATTTCAAAAGAAATGCTTCATGCACAGGGACAGGTGGCAAAAGAAAACGGCAATGATCCGATGGAAAAGAATTTTGAACGTGCTGCAGAACTGGTAGATGTTCCGGATGATGTGATTTTAAAGATGTACGATAAGCTTCGTCCGAATCGTTCCACAAAGCTGGAACTGGTTTTAATGGCACAGGAGCTGTTGGAAAAATACAATGCAAAAAACTGTGCGCGCCTTGTAATGGAAGCGGCAGAGGTTTATGAGAAAAGAGGGATCCTGCTTTGACATATATTGCCGGAGTTGATATTGGAAATTCTACAACAGAAGTCTGTATCGGAGAAGTCGGGGGAGCACAGGTCCATTTCTTAAGCAGTGCTTCCTGTAAGACGACAGGAACGAAGGGGACCATTGCCAATGTTCATGGGATACGGGCAGCATTGAAAGAAGCTATGGGAAAGATTGGGATGGAGACGGAAGCGCTTTCCCTGATCCGCCTGAATGAAGCCGCGCCTGTTATCGGAGATACAGCAATGGAGACGCTTACAGAGACGATCATTACAGATTCTTCCATGATCGGACATAACCCGTCTACCCCTGCAGGTGCAGGGCAGGCAGTCGGAAAAACGCTGGATTTTGAGCGAATCCGGGAAGGCGTGCCGGGAACGCCGTATATTGTATTTGCAAAAGCAGCCGCATCCTATGAGGAGATCGCAGAAGTTATCAACAGAGAGAGGAAGCGGCTGACGATCACAGGTGTGATCCTGCAGGCAGATGAGGCGGTTCTTGTGGAGAATCGTCTGGAAGAAAAAGTGCCGATCATTGATGAGGTGGCGGGAATTCAAAAGCTTCCGGATGATGTTCTGGCAGCGATCGAAGTGGCGCTTCCGGGACAGACAATCCGTATGCTTTCCAACCCGTACGGGATTGCAACGCTGCTCGGACTGGATGCAGAGCAGACGCGGATGATCACGCCGATTGCGAAAAGTCTGATCGGAAAGCGAAGTGCGGTCGTTTTAAAAACACCGGGCGGCAATATCCGGGAGAATCTTCTTCCCGCAGGAAAAATCTGTCTCCATGCAGATCAGGACGCAGTTGTTGATCTGGATGAAGGTGCCGAGAAGATTATGCAGGTAGTTTCGGATGCCGGTACGATCTACGATATGGAAGGAGAGCATGACACCAATGTGGGCAATATGTTCTCAAGGATCAAACAGGGAATGGAAAATCTGGATGAGACTGCGAAGAGAGAGATTCATATTACTGATATTCTGGCAGTGGATACGATGGCACCGGTTCGGATTTCCGGTGCCCTGGCAGGAGAGACCTGTCTTGAGAAAGCGGTCGGAATCGCGGCGATGGTAAAGACGAGGCATCTTCCGATGCAGAAGATTGCAGAACAATTACGGATAGAACTGGGTGTAAATGTGATGGTGGCAGGCGTGGAAGCGGTTATGGCCAGTCTCGGAGCCCTGACGACTCCCGGAACAAGCCTTCCGCTTGCAATTCTGGATATGGGCGGCGGTTCTACGGATGCAGCGGTGATTTCCGAGGATGGAAAGGTATCTATGACGCATCAGGCAGGTGCGGGAGAGCTTGTGTCCATGCTGATCGAGACAGAGCTTGGTCTGGGAGACCGGCACATGGCAGAGCAGATTAAAAAGTACCCGCTTGCCAAAGTGGAAAGTCTGTTCCATATGCGGATGGAAAACGGACAGATGACATTTGTGGAGCAGTCCATTGATCCGAGGTTTTACGGAAGAGTGGTCCTTCTTACGGAGGATGGAATGATTCGGCTGGAACAGGATATCCCGATGGAGAAGATTGTGCAGGTGCGAAGAGAGGCAAAACGTAAAGTGTTTGTGACCAATGCATTTCGTGCATTGAAGAAAGTGGCACCAGGGCAGGATCTGAAACATATTTCGAATGTTGTTTTAGTCGGCGGGTCTGCGGAGGATTTTGAGATTCCGGAAATGCTGATGGAAGAACTTTCAGAATTTCGGATCGTGTGCGGACGTGGAAATATCCGGGGAGAGGAAGGTCCGCGAAATGCAGTTGCAACAGGGCTGGTACTTTCGTATATAGGAGAACAGCGATGATAGTGAAGAAACCTTCAATTTTTATATATACACATCTGGCCGATGAAGCAATTTTGCGGGAAGTCTGTGCAGGAGTGGAAGAAGAGGGTGTGTTTTATGAGATTACAGAGTTTCCGGATGAATGTATGGAAAAGCTTTCCTATAAAGCGGCACGGGATTCCATGCTGGGATCCGGAATCGGGATTTTTGGAACGGCCGTCTGTCTGAAAATGCGGGGGCTTGAGAAAGGGCGTAATATCGAGGCATATCTGTCTCCGACAAAAGAGCAGTGCAGAAAAGTGGGAGCAAACAGTGCCCGTGCGATTAAAAAACAGCCCTTTAAATAGCGAAAATGTTCCGGGAAAGGAAATGTGCAAATGAAAGTATATACCAAAAAAGGTGATGGCGGAAATACCTCTCTTGCAAATGGGATGAGTGTTTCGAAAGCAGACGATCGGATCGAGCTGATCGGGACGATCGATGAACTGAATAGTTATATCGGACATGCAAAAGTGCTTTCAGAGGATCATCTGAAGACGAATCTGGCAGAGATTCAGAGAACATTGATGAAGATCATGGCAGCAGTGGCAGATCCGAGAAATCTGGATTACCGCATGAGCGCAGAAGAGACTGTGCATCTGGAAGATCAGATCGATGAGTTGGAAGCTGCGTTTCCGAGAGCCAGGGACTTTGTTTTGTACGGAGGATGTGAGCTTTCCGCAAGACTGGATATTGCGCGGGCTGTGACAAGAAGGGCAGAGCGGAGATTCCGCAAAGTGGCACAGAATTACGGAGCAGATGCAAAAGCCATGCAGTATGTGAACAGACTTGCAGATTATCTGTATGTAGAAGCAAGATTTGCAGATCATCAGGCAGGAAATACAGAGGAAGGAAAGCTGCGGGAGACAGTGATCCAGAATGTGATGAAGAATTTTTAAGACAAAGATCGTATATCAGAAAAAGCACTGGTATACGGCCTTTTTGTTTTTACATAAAACAATAAAACTGTAAAATAAATAAAGAAAGATAAAAAGACAGATAATTATAAAATAAAATATATAAAAACTAAAAATACCATTGACAATATTAAAAAAGAGTGCTAATATAAAGTCAACAAATAAAACAGATGAAACAAACACTCATTTGAAGCGAGGAAAGATAACCGGTGAAAATGAAGAAATTATCGTAATGACGAGAAAGTTACGAGAGAAGTAAAATTCATTTGAGGGGCAGGGTTATCGAGGGAGCGAGAAAATGAGAATCACTTAAGAAAGGAAGGTACAGACCGCCAGGACAGTAAATCTTAAAAACAGGACTTATTAATAAGTGAAGAGAGGTAGAAAAGGTGATTGAGCCAACAATGTAAAGATGGATGTGAATCAAAATAAAAGATTTGCATCCATCTTTCTGTTGTATCTTTCTGAAAAAGTTGGTAAAATATAGGTTGCTATTGACAGATTCAGATAATAAGGGAGAGGTACAATGGATATGATAAATGAAATAGGAAGATGGCTGCAGGAAAAGGAAGTTTTGCCGACCGCATTAGAGCGGCTTGGAATGGCAGACAAGCTGGCAGAGATTGTGCTTATTTCGCTTGGAATTACGGTATTACTGGGAATTCTGAGCTGTTTCTTTGGATTGAAGCTGGCAAGATTCTGGTCATTTCTGACAGTTTTTGTGATTGGAACAGGAGCAGCAGCGGCTGTGGCGATGCAGATTACGTCAGATGAAACACTGAGCGGGATCATTGGTCTTGCGGCAGGGATTATTCTGGCAATCGTGTTTGCAATTTTGAAGCGGGCAGGAATGTTTGTGACTGCCTTTGTACTTGGAGCAGCACTAAGTATATACTGGCTCCGGCCGGCGAATCTGATCTGGCTGCTGGTGTGTGTTGGAATTGGTCTGGTATTTGCGTTGTTGACGATTAAGCTTTTTGTTCCGGTTCTGATGCTTCTTACAGGAGTGACCGGTGCTGTATGCATCAGTCAGGCGGGAACTGTTTTGCTGGGTCATGCAGGAGTTGAATTAGAGCGTTGGATGGTCACGCTGGCATTTGCGGTGCTGGCAGTCCTTGGAATTCTGGCACAGTTTCTGATGGAATCCGGAAAGCGTCAAAAGATGCATCTGAAAAAAGCTGCGGAGATTCGCGAACAGAATTCCACAGAGAATGAAGTGGATAAAGCCAGAGCTCTTCTGGATGAAGAGTTTAAAGAAGAAAAGCAGGCAGAGAAAGAAGTACATACAGCGGCTGTTCCTCATGCAGAAGAGCTGGAAATGGAATTTGAAGATGAATTTGAAGACGATGACGAGGATGAGGAAGACGAAGAAGTGATGAAAGAAGATCTGATCGTGTCAGAAGAGATTGTTACAGAAGATGAGTATTTGGATAAGGATCTGGATGAAGATTTCGATGAAGATCTGGATGAGTTCTGGGATGATGAGGATGATGATGTAGAAATCGTGGAGATCGATCTTTCGGATCAGGATGACGAAGATAAGTAACACAGACGCACTTTTTCCAATGTGGAAAGCATTGGGAAGAGTGTTTTTTTTTTTGATGGACTTTCTTGTAAGAGGGATGGCAACGCGGTATAATAGAAAAAAGAGACGAAAGCCTGTGCGTAAGTAAAATGCAGAGACAAAAAGGAGGCTTATCTATGAAAATTGATATGCATTGCCATGTGAAAGAGGGATCGATTGACAGTAAGGTGAGTCTGGAGGATTACATCACACTCCTTAAAAAGAAGGGATTTCAGGGAATGGTGATCACAGACCATAACACATACAACGGATATCGATACTGGAAAAACCACATGAAAGGAAAGGTTCACACTGATTTTGTGGTATTAAAAGGGATCGAATATGATACAAGAGATGCAGGGCACATTCTGGTGATCATGCCGGAAGGCGTGAAGATGCGGCTTTTAGAGATGCGGGGAATGCCGGTATCGCTGCTGATCGATCTGGTGCATCGAAACGGAGGTGTGCTTGGACCGGCACATCCGTGCGGAGAAAAGTATATGAGTATCGCTAATACAAAGAAATTTTATCAGTCGCCGGAAATCATGAAACGGTTTGATTTTATTGAAGCTTATAACTGCTGTGAATCTGTAGTATCAAATACAGGGGCGGCAAGGCTGGCGGCAAAATATAAAAAGGTGACGACCGGTGGAAGTGATTCTCACAAGACCGGGTGTGTGGGACGTGCTTATACGATTCTGCCGGAGCCTGTGACGTGTGAGACAGAGCTGATCTCTATGATCCACAAGAAAGTTCCTTTTGAAGTGGGTGGCGTACAGTATGAAAAGACAACAAAGGACAGGATCGGAAAGGTGAATAAAGTTCTGGTGTATTCATTCTGGCTTTATAATAAAGGCGGCGAGCTTATAAAACGAAGAGGGCGGAAGGTTAAAATGGAGGAAGAACATCCGATTGATCCGATTGATCCGATCGAGTTGTACTACACGGGAAAATCATGATGACGATGCTGTTAAAGTCGATACTGATTTTTATCTTTGTCGTGATTTCCATTTCTGACTGGCGGACGCATAAGATTCCGGACAGATGGAATGCAGGGATTCTTCTGGTGGCAGTACTGCTGGCACTGGTGGATCCTTCGGTTTCCTGGCAGGAGAGGATACTAGGGATGTTTGCGGTAAGTGTCCCGATGGCATGCCTTTTGTTTTTTGTTCCGGGAAGCTTTGGCGGCGGTGATATCAAGTTTGTTGCAGCTGTCGGGGCGGCAATCGGAGTGAAGCTGGTCGTTATGGGAAGTGCGGCAGCAATCCTACTGGCAGGGATTTATTGTATCCGGCTTCTGGCAGAAAAAAGAAACGGGCAAAAGACAGCATTCGCCTTCGGCCCGTTTTTATGTATGGGTATGACAGCAGCCATGGTGTTTGGAGACGCATGGGCTGCGTGGTTTTTATCAGGATAGATTAATGTCTGCCAAGGTGCTGTTCCAGTTTTTGCCGGAACAATTCCAGCTGTGCTTTGTAATTTCTGGATTCCAGTTTCGGGAATGCCTTTAAGAGACGGCGTGCCGGTTTTGGAACCTTTTCTCCCAGATTCTGGGCTCTTGTTTTTAATTCTACAATCTGCATCCGGATTTCTTCGGATACTTCCAGTTTGACATCATCCAGTTTTTGTCTGGAACTTTCCTGCATATCCAGCACGTGCATTACATTCTGATAAAGCTCGGATCCGATCTGATTGGAAATTGCGTGTAATTCGTCGGTGATATGCTTCAGCCGTTCCAGATATTGATTGAACTTCACGATTGCAGAAGTGGTTACAATTATATCAGAAAGCAGAGCAATGCCAAGGATTGCAATCAAAGCAATTCCGGCTGTGTGCGGAATCAGGGATAACACCTGATGGATCAGCGGGTGGACAAAATATACGATGAAAACGCATGCAACGCCCCAGATCAAGGAAAATAAAAGGCAGACATACCCTCCGATATTGAAAGGCAGTTTGGAATAATCCCACCATTTGTTGTGGAACAGCTTGTCCATTGCCCATCCGGTTACGCCCTCTAAAACAGTTACCAGTATGACAGAAGAAATGTACAAAAGTAACAGGTTGGACTGGAAAGCTTCCAGGCATGCGATGACCAGTGTAACGCCAACCCCGTAGATCGGGCAGATCGGTCCGTTTAAAAATCCGCGGTTTACAAAACGATGCTGTTTAAAAGCTGCAAATATGACTTCTGTACACCATCCCAGAAAGCCATATACAAAAAAGTAGAGGATACTATAGTAAATCGACATTAAAAATCATCCTTTCTATCTGAAATATAAACAATATCATGAAGATACAGTGCATGGGCAGGAGCATGCCCGGAATAAGAATGTTCTCCTGCAAAGATCGAAGGAATACAGCAGGCATCCAGTGTGCCCGTTCCGATATCAAGCAGCAGCTGCATGAGTGTTGCGGGCATGAATGGCAGAAAATCACTGCCTTCCAGGAAAAGCTGCATTTCGTCATCGGAATGCTCAATCCGGAGAGAATAGAGTTCTCTCATGATTGCTTTTTTCTTTTTGACAGGAGAAAAGCAACGGACATCATGCCTGCCTTTCAAAAAAGAAAATGCTTCCTGCATTCGCAGGGGATCCGGCAAGTCGGGGAGAAATAAAGTATACTTCTGACGGAAAACATCAGGAGTCGGACCGGTTTTGATACAAAGCTCCCAGATACAGTGTTTGGGGAGTAATTCTGCATGAAAACGTTCGGAAACCTGTCTGGCATCTAAAACGGCGATATCCTGAGGCAGCACCTGATTCAGACTGCTCTTTAGAGCAGAAGGCAACAGGGAAGAAGTGGTCTGAAAGCTGAGAATCTGCCCTCTTGCATGAACACCAGGGTCTGTTTTTGCGGCACAGAATAACTGTATGTCCTCTTTGAGCAGCCTGGCAAGAGCAGTATGGATTCTCCCCAAGACCGTATCAAGATTTTCTTTTTTGGGAGCGGCCTTCCAGCCTGCATACCGGGTGCCGTCATATTCAACTGTAAGCATGAGAGTCTGCATAGAAATCCTCCTGAATATTTGATTCTAGTTCAATATTGTACAGGAAGACGAGACAGAATGCAATGAAATGAAAAGAAGAAGGTTTTATGCCTTCTTCTTTAACATGGACGCAGCCATATTGACGGTGCGGTCGATCTGTGCTTTTTCGGCATCTGATTTTCCTTCTTTCAGAAGATCCAGAATCAGAGTGATTTCTTCCGGCGAGAACTGAATATTATGCTTTCCCGCATTGGTGATCAGTGCGAACAAGATGGGCGCGAGGTCTTTTCCGGATTTTCCGGCAGTTTGTGCAGCGGCCATTTTAATCAGTTTCAGTTTGATTGGATCCATGTTCTGCATTTTTGGATGATTCATCCATTCGTTCATGTGAAGTACCTCCTTTAGAAGTTGTAAAATCCATTTGATTCATTGTATCGGAAAACATGGCATCATATGTCTGAAACATTTCTTTTTGTTCCGGATTCAACATTCCCATCAGCAGATCAGGAGAAAAACCGGCAGGATTGTCTGCCGGCATATTCTGAAAAAGCTCCATCATCTGCAGAAGCTGGTTTACCTGCGCCATCTGCTGTGATTCTTCTTCGGAAAGATAGGGTGAGAGGTCACTTAAAATCCGGGACGGAGAAAGAGAGTCAGAAGAAGGGGAAACCGGAAATCCCCGAAAGAGATGAATGGCATTCTGCAATTCATTCAGGCGGATGAAAATCCCCAGCATCCGTTGGCCGTTTGTTGGAAGATAGGGCAGCAAAAGTTTGATCGTCTGTAATTGTCTGGAAGTAGTCAGTTCATCAAAAGGTGTCAGAAAGTGTTTTGGATTCTTTTCCATAAATCCTCCCGGTATGTAGCGTTGTAAATATATATGTGGAAAAGTACACGAAAATGAATGAAAACCTGAATGACTTTTTTTAGTTGGTATCATACTATAAAGAAAGGAAGAAAAAAGAAAAGAGGATTTTTATGAAACGAAAACTGATCATTGACGGAAATGCGGTATACGAGATTGATGAAAACTGCATGTTGAAAAACAGGTTGGACAAAGAGAAGGAAAAGAAAGACAGAGAAAAGATCCGGTCGGAAAAAGCCGGGCATTAAAAACTCCCCGGCAGATCGCCGGGGAGTTTTGCGTTCAAAGGCAGATTAGCATCCGCATCCGTTATTGCTGCATCCACATCCGTTGTTTCCGAATCCATTGCCGCATCCGCCGCAGAAGATCAGAAGAAGGATGATCCACAGACAGCTGTCATTGCCGCATCCGTTACCGTTGCTCCATCCATTGCCACATCCGCCGCAGCACAGAAGCAGGAGAATGATCCAGATACAGGAGTTCCCGCCAAAATTTGATTCGCATCCACATCCGCAGTTTGTTGCACTTAATTCACTCATTTTAAATCCTCCAATAATGTTGTTTACAGTTCTATAATATGTGGATGAGGGAAATGTGTGAGAAAATTGTTTTAATAAATTTTTTACAGGAGTTGAATTGGTCTTAATACTTATTTTACTTGGCCTGTGCTATTTTTTAGAAAAGGGAAGGAGAAGATGGGTTATGAAGATCGTAAAAATGGATAAAAAAATAGAGAAAGAACAGAATAGAGAACTGGAGCAGTTTTGCAGACAGATCAGAGAATATGTACAAAGCGGACGCATCCGTGAGTGTGAACAGTTGATTCCACAGTACATGCAGGTTTTCTGCCGGCAAGCTACAATATGGAGCAGTACAGTTCTTTTGCGAGAAAGTGTACGATAAGACCTGCGTATGGATGGGAAGACTGCGGGAGGAAAGGCACACATCATGGTATAAACACATCCGGCAGAAGAAGTGAATATTCTGATAAAAAAGGAATGTTCATAAATGAAACAGGCAAAGCAGATCATTGGATACTGGTGTGAAGAGATCCAAAGAGGAAGGGCTTTAGGGCAGGGAATCTGCGTCGCGGTTTTAGATACCGGCATCTGTGCACATCCTGATTTTGGAAAACGGATATTGGAATTCAGGGATTTTGTACATCGAAAGGAGCAGATGTATGATGACAGCGGTCACGGAACACATGTGGCCGGAATTTTGGCGGGCGACGGGCGGATTTCCGGCGGAACCTACGCGGGAATAGCGCCGAAAGCCTCCTTGCTGATCGCAAAGGTACTGGATCAGGATGGAAACGGAAGTGTGGAGAGTGTTCTGGAAGGAATGCGCTGGGTACTGTCTATGCGGAAAAAATATCCCATCCGGGTCGTCAATATTTCTGTAGGAGCAAAGCCGAATCTGGAGCAAAGGCAGAAAAAACGACTGATACTTGGTGCGGAATCTCTATGGGATGCAGGAATTGCGGTGGTGGCGTCTGCGGGAAATGACGGCCCGGAAAGAGGCAGTATTGCTTCACCGGGAGACAGCAGAAAGATCATCACAGTAGGCGCTTATGAGGAAATCAGGCGGGGCAGGACACGTATGGGACAGCGGTGGAAATATTCCGGAAGAGGACCATCCGATACGTGCATTGTAAAACCGGATCTTGTGGCGCCGGGACTTGGGATCATAAGCTGTGGCAGAATTGACAAAGAAAAGAAAGCTTATGTGGAGAAAAGCGGCACATCCATGGCAGCACCGATCGTATCAGGTGCGGTTGCATGTCTGCTGTCAGAATATCCGGACATGACCAATGTAGAAGTGAAACTGAAGCTGAGGGAGTCCTGCATTTCGCTGGACGAAGAAGGAACCGGGTGGGGTCTCCTTAATATAGGGGAGCTTTTGTAAGCACGGCGACTGCGCATGTATAGGTGAGGGTTGGTGTGAGTGTAATGGAACAATAGACAAGAAAGAAGGTGTCAAGAAAAAGTACTTGACACCTCTTTTTTTTTGAGTTATGATAGCAAAGGTGATTTGAGTGAATGATATTTTAGAACAGGCATTGTTATACGACTTTTACGGTGAACTTCTTACCAGTCACCAGAAAGAGATTTATGAACAGTTTGTACTGGAAGATTTATCTTTGAGTGAGATTGCAGGTGAGGCAGGCATCAGCCGCCAGGGAGTGCATGACCTGATCAAGCGGTGTCAGAAGGCTCTGGAAGGCTATGAGGAGAAGCTGCATCTGGTAGAAAAATTTCTTTCTATCAAGGAGAAGGTTCACGAGATCGACAGTGTGCTGGATGCTTATGAATCCAGTGCCGGAAATCAGAAACCGCAAGAGATGATAGAGAAGATCCGGAAGATATCGGATACAATTATAGAGGAGTTATAGCATGGCATTTGACAGTTTAACAGAAAAACTTCAAAACGTATTTAAGAATCTCCGAAGCAAAGGTCGTCTGACGGAAGATGATGTAAAGGCGGCACTGAAAGAAGTGAAGATGGCACTTCTGGAGGCGGATGTAAACTTTAAAGTCGTAAAGAAGTTTGTAAAAGATGTGCAGGAGCGAGCAGTCGGACAGGATGTGATGAACGGACTGAATCCGGGACAGATGGTGATCAAAATCGTAAATGAAGAACTTGTAAATCTGATGGGTTCTGAGACGACGGAGATCAAATTGCAGCCGGGAAGTGCAATCACGGTGATCATGATGGCAGGACTTCAGGGTGCAGGTAAGACCACGACTACTGCAAAGCTGGCAGGCAAGTACAAGCTGAAAGGCAAGAAACCACTGCTTGTTGCGTGTGATGTGTATCGTCCGGCAGCGATTAAACAGCTGCAGATCAACGGAGAGAAGCAGGGCGTGGAAGTATTCTCCATGGGAGATAAAAACAAGCCTGCTGACATCGCAAAAGCGGCATTAGAGCATGCGCGCAAGAATGGAAATAACATTGTGATCCTGGATACTGCAGGTCGTCTTCACATTGATGAAGATATGATGGCAGAGCTTCAGGAGATCAAAGGAACAGTGGATGTGCATCAGACGATTTTAGTTGTGGATGCGATGACCGGACAGGATGCGGTCAATGTGGCCGGAAGTTTCAATGATAAGATTGGGATTGACGGCGTGATCGTGACAAAGCTGGACGGCGATACAAGAGGCGGTGCTGCACTTTCGATCAAGGCAGTGACCGGATGCCCGATTCTTTATGTAGGTATGGGAGAGAAGCTCTCAGATCTGGAGCAGTTCTATCCGGATCGAATGGCATCCCGTATTCTTGGAATGGGAGATGTTCTGACACTGATCGAGAAAGCCGGGGCTGAGCTGGATGAAGAGAAAGCGCAGCAGATGGCAGAGAAGATGAAAAAAGCCCAGTTTGATTTTGAAGATTATCTGGAAAGTATGAACCAGATGAAGAAAATGGGCGGATTATCCAGTATCCTTGGAATGATGCCCGGTCTTGGAATGGGAATGGGCAAAGGAAAGATGCCTGAGATCGATCAGGAAGCAGCTGAGAAGAGTATGGCGCGCACCGAAGCAATCATTTATTCCATGACACCGGAAGAGAGACGTAATCCGTCGCTTATGAATCCGAGCCGCAAGAACCGCATTGCAAAAGGTGCAGGAGTTGATATTGCGGAAGTAAATCGTCTGGTAAAACAGTTTGAACAGATGAAAAAGATGATGAAACAGATGCCAGGCATGATGAAAAAAGGTAAAAGAGGAATGTTCAAAGGGCTTCCTTTTTAATAAATTTTTAGCAATCACGTAGGAGGTGAAATGACATGGCAGTAAAGATCAGATTAAGAAGAATGGG
>ERZ779660.717-NODE-717-length-18537-cov-3.046748_pt1 | contig 18537 bp, 13 predicted proteins | sample MGYA00511906_ERZ779660 | MGnify/ENA primary metagenome ERZ779660 (study PRJEB29588, sample SAMEA2156906) | human gut metagenome | biome: human gut; feature: human-associated habitat; material: faeces | place: Denmark | collected 2008/2010 ... | reverse complement strand
GTAGAAATAAACGATTATGTCTGAAAACGAGCAAGGTACATTCAAACCTCAATTTGGGGCAGAACTTAACATTGAATCAATCATTGGCGCACCTTTGGTGGCGGCCTCGAAAGCCAATGTTATGATGCTGACCGGGCAGGCTCAGTTCTTGCTTGATTATTGCTTCACAAAAGAGGAGGGAAGCAACTTGCGACAACCTCTTATGATAGAGATGGTACTGAGTCAGCCGGTTGTTGATCATACGAAACAACCCACTGTTCCAGGATACATCTCTATCAACAAAATGGCTTTTCAGGTTCCTTTACTGTGCTTATTGCCTTTAAATTCTCTTGCAATAGATAAGATCAATGTGGACTTTGATCTGGAAATCACATCGGTGGGTTCTTATGATTATAAATCGCAAGTAAATGCGGATGTGCAGCTTGTAGAGAAGAAGGCGGTTCTGAATGGAAGAATTGCTCCGGCCAAACAGGAATATAAGAAAAACTCCCGTGAACAATATGATAGTACTTTGTCGAGCCGTCTTAAAGTGAATATACATGCGGGCAGATTACCTTTGCCTAAAGGAGTATTGACTTTACTTGATTTGTATACAAAATCGATACAGCCCATACAAAAGATAGATAAACAGTCGGAAAAAGAAGAATAGAAGTATGATAGATCAATATATCCCATGTCCGGTATGTAGGACTCAAATACCCATTGATTTGCATTTGCTAATTCAAGGTGTGCAATTCTCATGCCCTAATTGTCAAGCGGCGATTGGGTTGGCGTCGGAAAGTCGCTCAGTAGTGAGTGAGGCGGTCGACAACTTTGAAAAGTTGAAGAAGATGGCACCTCAGAAAAAGTAAAATAGCATAATGTCGAATCATAAAACTCATCGATATGATTAGCTTTAAATTGTTTGTAGAGGCTATCCATCATGCCATTGTAAGTGCCAGCGACTCACTGATGGATAAGAATGAAGGTTTGCTGGATAAGTATTTTGAAAAGCCTGTTGATTTGACTTATCTGAAATTATCCATTCAGAATATATTTAGAAACCGGCGGCAACTGAAAGAGCATTATGCCAAAAATTATTATGCTGACAGCTGTGAATTATCTTCCAATGAACAGGATAATAAGTTTCTAAAACAATTTATTGCTTTTATTGAGGCGAACATGGATCAGTCCGAGATGGATATCAATCAGATTGCGGGAGAACTATCCATGAGTAGAAGTAAACTTTACACTAAGGTGAAAAGTCTGACGGGAAAATCTGTAGTGGAGTTTGTTTTGAATTGTCGTCTTCGTAAGGCGGCCAAGCTGATTATTGAGGAAAACATGACCATGAGGGAAGTTATGATGCATATCGGTATAGAGAGTCAGGCTTATTTTACTAATTCATTTAAAAAGGTATTTGGCGAAACACCCACAGCTTTTGCAGCAAAGCATAAAAAAACGACCCGTTAAATGAATCGGATAAAATAAATAGCGATTAGAGTAAGCTATCAGAAAGGCGAAATAGCTATTTTCGCATAAACTTTAAAAAAAATAATATAATGAAAGCACGCTTATCCATTCTGATAGTTACTCTATTACTGATACTGCCCAGCCGTGTGTCAGGAATCGGACCTGATACAATTTTTTCCGACCTACAGAAAATCATGGAACGAGTAGCGGATTGGCAGATCAATAATTTTACTTATCAAAAGACAGGCAATCTGCATGATTATGGTATTGATGCATGGACCAATGCAGTACTTTATGCAGGTATGTTGAAGTGGGTTCAAACAACAGAAGTACCTTCTACTTATCTTGATTGGTTAATGAAAATAGGAGAAGAGAATGAGTGGTCCGTTCCTGCAAACTTTGCTGACTACCCGAAATATCAATATTACCATGCAGATGAATTATGCATAGGACAGTTTTATCTGGGTATGTACGATCGTTATAAAAAAGATGCGATGCTTCATGCTGTGCAAGAAAGAGTAGACTGGATTATGAACCATCCGGCAGATACCAGCATGAGATATTCCAATAAACAGTGCTGGACTTGGTGTGATGCACTGTTCATGGCTCCCCCTGTCTATGTTCATCTGGCCCGAATCACAGGAAAGACCAGCTATCTCGAGTTTATGCATACTCATTTTTTGCAAACTTATCATCATTTGTATGACTGGACTAACCATTTGTTCTTTCGTGACGACAGTTATTTTGGTAAACAAGAAGCGAATGGCACAAAAGTCTTTTGGGGCAGAGGAAATGGATGGGTTTTGGCAGGAATTGCCAATATACTCGAATTATTACCCAAAGACTCGGGTCTGCGACCTTTTTATGTGCAATTGTTTGTAGAGTTGGCTGCTCAATTAAGTAAGTTACAGGATGATCAAGGATTTTGGCATGCCAGTTTGCTTGATCCGGATAGTTACCCGTCACCCGAAACCAGTTCCACTGCCTTGATAACCTATGGGTTGGCCTATGGGCTGAATCATCATTTGCTGGATACATCTTATCTGCCTGTTGTCCGGAAAGCATGGAAAGCACTGACTTCTACTGTTGATCAAAATGGAAAGGTCGGGTGGGTTCAACCTATCGGAGCCGATCCTAAAAAAGTAACGCGTGAAATGACAGCCGTATATGGGGTGGGAGCCTTCCTTATGGCGGGAACCGAAATAATAAAATTGATCGAATAATCATTATCAGTCATATATTATGAAAAACAAAAAGTATCTTTTTTTCATTTCGCTAGTTTTTCTCTGTGCCTTCTCTATTCGTTTTGTCCAGGCTAGAGATATAACTTCTTTTAATGAAGGTTGGAGTTTTAAGAAAGGACCTTTTGCTAAAGATCCTCTGTTGTTCTCTGCCGGTTTTGATGCCCGGTGGCAGGATGTCACCATTCCTCATACGTGGAATGCTACGGATATGCAGACCGAAATGAATAATTATTATGCCGGTGAGGCATATTATAAAAAACAATATACCCCGGCAGCAGAACTGAAAGGTAAAAGGGTATTCTTACGTTTTCAAGGTGTAGGTTCTGTTGCCGACGTGTATATTAACAAAACCTATGCCGGTAATCATAAGGGCGCGTATTCAGCTTTTGCCATTGAAATCAGTAAATTGTTGAAATATGGAGAGTCTAATGAAATTTTGGTGAAAGTCGATAACTCTCCCCGGCCTAATGTTATTCCGGTCAATAATACTTTATTCGGAGTGTATGGGGGGATTTATCGTCCTGTAGAATTAATCGTTACCGAACCGGTGAATATAGCTGTAACGGACTATGCATCTCCGGGCATTTATATCAGTCAGAAGAATGTGAATCGTAAATCGGCTGATGTAAACATAAAGATAAAACTTGAAAACAAGAAAGCGCAAGCTAAAAAAATCGTAGTTTCCACTACGATTTATGAGCGTGACGGTAGGGTGAAGGCACAGCAGCAATTTCCTGTAACGGTTTCGCCACAGGGAAGGCAAATATATGATCAGGACTTTACCATCAAGAATCCCCATTTATGGCAAGGTCTGGAAGATCCTTATTTATATAAAGTTGTAGTCAATCTTTTGGCGGACGGGAAAGTCATTGACGAAGTGAGCCAGCCCTTGGGCTTGCGTCATTATGAGCTGAAGGCTGCGGACGGAATGTATCTCAATGGTAAGAAAGTGCCTATGTACGGAGTATGCCGTCACCAGGATTGGTGGAAGTTGGGGAGTGCATTGACAGATAAGGAGCATGATACGGATTTGGCTATCATTCGGGAAATCGGTGCCACAACTATCCGTTTTGCACACTACCAACAAGCGGAACGTATTTATGCAAAATGTGACAGCATCGGCTTTATGGTTTGGGCGGAAATTCCATTTGTCAATCGTGTCAGTACACAGGAAAGTGGCAATGCCAAACAACAATTGGTGGAATTGATCCGTCAGAACTACAACCATCCTTCCATTTATATTTGGGGACTTCATAACGAAGTATACGCTCCTTATAATTATACCGTGTCATTGACCACCGAATTGAATGACCTGGCCAAAACGGAAGATCCTTATCGTCTTACTGCTTCCGTCAATGGATATTCTGTGGTAAATCAAGAGTCTAACCTGAACGCTGATGTTCAAGGTATCAATCATTATTTCGGTTGGTATGGAGGCAAGATTGGCGACATAGAAAAATGGGTAACAGGTATGGAGCAGAATTTCCCAGATTACCGGGTTGTTTTCTCTGAGTATGGTGCCGAGGCCAATATTCACCAACAGGAAGAGGCAGTAGGCGAAGTCGGAAGATACTTTTCTCAATTTTATCCTGAGACATTCTCTACTAAATTTCACGAAATTCAGTGGGGGGTAATCTCCAAACACCCTTATTTGGTAGCTTCTTATATTTGGAATACTTTTGATTTTGCTACTCCGGCCACGGCACAGGGTGGCGTAAAGGCACGTAATATGAAGGGGTTGGTTACTTTTGATAGACAAACAAAGAAAGATCCTTTCTATTGGTATAAAGCCAATTGGAGCAAAGAGCCGGTGCTTTATATAACCCAACGAAGAGCTACTGAGCGTGAGAATGAAGTGACTCCCGTAACGGTGTATTGTAACGTAGGTGTTCCCCGTTTGTTTGTTAATGGGACAGAAGTGAAAACAGTCAGTAAAGGACAGACTTCGGTACATTATATTTTTGAAAATGTGACATTGAATAAAGGGGAAAATGTAATTGAAGCCCGAGTGGATCATCAAGGGAAAACTCTTGAAGATACCATTCGATGGAGTTATTCACCGGAAAATAAAAATAGACTTAATTTGTCCGATCCGAAAGAGAAAACAAAGGAACATGTCGGACTCTAATTCGTGGTGGATTTTTTATACATTTAACTCAAAACTAAATTTAAAATGAACGAAAACATGAAAAAGTGTTTTTATATTTTATTTTTATTTCTGTCAATGCCCCTTTGGGCACAAGCACAGACAAGACGGGCATCCATTCCCTTGCAGCATGGAGCTCATAGAATAGGTAACCGTACCGATGCAGATATGGAACGTTGGCGTCAGCATGGACTGGGACAATTCATCCATTGGGGAGTATATGCCATTCCCGGTGGCTTTTGGGAAGGTAAATGCTATCCCGGAGCTGCCGAATGGATACGCTCGTGGAAAGAAATGCCTAAAGATGCCTATGATAGCTTGTACAAACAGTTTAACCCCACTTCTTTCGATGCAAAGGCATGGGCCAAACAGGCCAGGCAGATGGGGGCGAATTATATGATATTTACAACGAAGCATCATGATGGTTTCTGTCTGTGGCCTAGTAAATATACTGATTACACCATAGCCCATACTCCCTATAAAAAAGATGTAGTGAAACAAATAGTAGATGCCTATACCGCTGAGGGAATTGATGTGCATCTCTACTTTTCCATTATTGACTGGAACCATAAAGGTTATCGTCCTGCACCTCCAGAAACCCGGCAAGATAGTATTGCGTATGAAACTTTCAAGGAGTTTACCCGCAATCAATTGATAGAGTTGCTGACTGATTACCCTGCTATCAAAGGATTATGGTTTGACGGCAGTTGGGATAAAGCCTGGATGAATGAAGCGGCGTGGGTGGATACTTTAGGTCTTGAATTGAGAAAGCTCCATCCGGGACTCATCATTGGCAGTCGTTTTCGTGCCGATGAATATGGAAAACGGCATTATGATTCTAATGGAGACCTGATTGATGATTATGACCAGACTTGGGAACGGGATTTGCCAAACTCCCTAGAAGACCTGAATGGTAGTGATTGGGATTGTGTGATGACCATTCCTGAAAATCAATGGGGATATCATGCTGAATGGCGGGGATACGTAAAGACATCATACGATTTATTGGAGATGATGGTGAAAGCCGTTTCTCTGAATGGAAATTTTGTACTCAACTTCGGTCCAGACGGAAAAGGGAATATCCGTTCGGAAGAAACCAAGCTAGCCAAAGAAATAGGGGATTGGATGAAAATAAATAAAGAAGCCATTTATGGTACTTCCCATTCAACAGTACAGAAACAAGATTGGGGATACTTTACGCAGAAAGGCAATAAATTGTATATGTGCGTATTCAACCGCCCGATTAATAACCTGCTGAAGATAGAAATACCGAAAGGTGGAATCATACCCATGAAGGCTTATTTCCTAGAAAATAATCAGGAAACGGAAATTCAGAATGCAGGTAAAAACAAGCGGAACAGTTCCTTGTATCATGTAGCTGTACCTGCTTCATATAAAACTGACCGACCTTTTGTCATTGTCCTCGAAATGCAGGAGAATACGAAAGAGGAAGGTGAATATCAGCAGGCTAAAATATAATTATTCTCATTTTATTTGTTCCAAAAGATCGTTTAGTAAGGAGATTTGGCGGGATTTTTTTAATTTTGCACTTACAACTAATTAACAGATAAGAAAATGCCGTTAAATTTACCCGATAAACTACCTGCTATTGAATTGCTGAAGGAGGAAAATATCTTCGTCATAGACAATTCACGTGCCAGTGCACAGGATATTCGTCCGTTAAAAATCGTGATATTGAATTTGATGCCGTTGAAGATAACGACAGAAACGGATTTGGTACGTTTGCTTTCCAACACTCCCTTGCAGTTGGAAATATCATTTATGAAGTTGAAAAGCCATACATCGAAAAATACGCCGGTAGAACATATGAAAGCATTCTATCATGACTTTGATTTGATGCGCGACGAGAAATATGACGGGATGATTATTACGGGAGCTCCGGTAGAGCAGATGCCGTATGAGGATGTGAATTATTGGGATGAGATTACTACTATTTTTGATTGGGCGCGTACTCATGTTACCTCAACTCTTTATATTTGTTGGGCGGCTCAAGCCGGGCTTTATCATTTCTATGGAGTTCCCAAATATCCGCTGAAACAAAAAATGTTTGGTATTTTCCGTCATCATATCAATGTACAGGGATTGCCCATATTCCGTGGTTTTGATGATGAGTTTTTTGTACCACATAGCCGTCATACCGAAATACACCGTGAGGATATTCTGAAAGTAAAAGAGTTGGCTTTAATAGCTGAGTCTGATGAGTCTGGGGTTTATATGGCTATGGCTCGTAATGGGCGTGAATTCTTTATTACCGGGCATTCGGAGTATTCTCCTTATACGCTTGATACGGAATATAAGCGTGATTTGGCGAAAGGGTTGCCTATTGAAATGCCTGTAAATTATTATAAGGACGATAATCCGGACAATGCCCCGGTGGTGCGTTGGCGCGGACATGCCAATTTGTTGTTTTCTAATTGGTTGAACTATTATGTATATCAGGAAACCCCGTTCGATATAAATCAGATACGATGATCAGACAACGAAAAATAGAATTATTAGCTCCTGCTAAAAATCTGGAGTGCGGTATTGCAGCTGTTGATCACGGTGCTGATGCCATTTATATTGGTGCTCCCCGTTTCGGAGCACGTGCGGCTGCGGGGAATTCATTGGAGGATATCGCTGAGTTGGTGCGGTACGCTCATGTGTATAATGTTCGTATCTATGTGACGGTGAATACGATTCTGAAGGATGAGGAACTGAAGGATACGGAAAAAATGATTTGGGATTTATACCGTGCCGGAGTGGATGCTTTGATCGTGCAGGATATGGGATTGTTGGAATTGAATCTGCCACCTATACCGTTACATGCCAGCACACAGATGGATAATCGTACTCCTCAAAAAGTAAGATTCCTGGCTGAGGCAGGTTTCCGTCAGGTGGTATTGGCTCGTGAACTTTCTCTTGTTGAAATAGGAAATATCCATCATGCTTGTCCTGATGTGCCTTTGGAGGTATTTGTACATGGTGCTTTGTGTGTAAGCTATAGTGGACAATGTTATGTTAGTCAGGCTTGTTTCGGACGTAGTGCCAATCGGGGAGAATGTGCCCAGTTCTGTCGCCTTGCTTTTGATATGGTAGATGCGGACGGTAAATCTATAGTAAGGAATAAGCATTTATTGTCTCTGAAAGATTTGAATCAGAGCGAAGAGTTGGAGCAATTGCTGGATGCCGGAGCTTCTTCCCTGAAAATAGAGGGACGTTTGAAGGATGTATCTTACGTTAAAAATGTAACAGCTTATTATCGCCAGAAGCTGGATACTGTTTTCAAACGTCGTAAAGAGTATATCCGTGCTTCATCGGGAAAAGTGAAATTAGAGTTCAAACCTCAATTGGATAAGAGTTTCAGTCGTGGTTTTACTAATTATTTTCTTTTTGACAGGAATAAGGATATTTTTTCTTTTGATACTCCCAAGTCTTTAGGGGAGGAGATGGGGACAGTGAAGGAAATTCGTGGTAATTATCTTACCGTAGCCGGAATCAAGTCTTTTAATAATGGAGATGGCGTCTGTTTTTTGGATGAGACTGGTAAGTTGCAGGGATTTCGCATAAACCGGGTGGAGAATAATAAGTTATTTCCTCAAGAGATGCCTCGGATAAAGCCCCGTACGATACTTTATCGTAATTTTGATCAGGAATTTGAGAGGTTGATGTCGCGTAAATCAGCTGAAAGGAAAATTGCTGTCATTTTAAAATTGGCTGAAAATAATCGGGGCTTTACTCTGTCTCTGACCGATGAAGATGATCACAGTGTCAGTGTGGTGCTGGAAAGGGAGAAGGAATGTGCCCGTACTCCGCAGGAAGATAATTTGCGTACACAACTTGGAAAGTTAGGAAATACTCCATTTGAAGCGTCAGATATAGTGATTGACTGGTCGGACAATTGGTTTATTCCAGCTTCTATGCTTGCCGAACTTCGCCGTAAGGGAATAGAGAAACTGCTGGAAGTGCGCCGTATTAACTATCGGCAGGAAATTTACAAGTTGCCTCGAACGCATCATGCTTTTCCTGTGAATGAATTGACTTATTTGGGAAATGTGATGAATGCTGATGCTGTTTCCTTCTATAGGAATCATGGCGTGCAGCGTATTGCTCCGGCTTATGAAAAGGCTCCGGCAGAAGAAGCGGTATTGATGTTTTGCAAGCATTGTTTGCGTTATAGTATGGGATGGTGTCCCTCTTGGCATAAAGTGCGTTCTCCTTATAGGGAACCTTATTATTTGGTTAGCTCGGATAACAGACGTTTCCGCTTAGAGTTTGATTGTAAGAATTGTCAGATGAAAGTCTATGCTGAAAAGTAAGTACATCGGATTACTGTTTTTGGTGTTGGCTATTTTAATGGCTTGCCAATATCCTTCACCTGTTACTCCGAGTGGGGATATGCCGCAAAAGAAAAGGGATTCTGTCAATTATTTGATGGAACGGCATTATACATTAAACAGTAATTTTGAGGTTACTTCAGATTCGCTTATGTTACAGCAACTGCCATTGGTTGATGTGCTTCCTGTTTTTAAAGGAGAACGGCTGGTGATAGCGGAGTTTATGATACAAGCTGCTGATAGTGTGGATTCTGTATGGGTAAAGGTAGCACGGGACCAGGAAACAATGGGATGGATACATGAAAAGGAATTGTTGGAGAAAGTAGTTCCTGTGGATTCAGTGTCACAGTTTATTCATTTTTTCAGTAATTCTCATACCATCGCTTTCTTTGTCATATTAGGCTTTTTCGGTATTTGGTATATTCATAGGGCTATTCGTCGCCAGAAGCTGCAATTAATCTGGTTGAATGATATTGATAGCGTTTTTCCTACAGTTCTTTCTTGGTTGGTAGCTACAGCAGCTACGCTTTATGCCAGTATTCAGCATTTTGTTCCGGGAACTTGGGAGCAGTTTTATTATAATCCTTCTTTGAATCCTTTTAGCTTACCTTTTATTCTTTCTCTTTTCATGTTTAATATTTGGGGGATTATTCTTGTGGGGTTGGCTACTTTGGATGATTTGTTTCATCAGACACATATTGAAGCTGCATGTTTTTATTTGTTGGGATTGATGTCCTGCTGTATCTTTTTATATTTGTTTTTTACATTTACTACGTATTACTATTTGGGTTATCCATGTTTATTGGTATATGCTGTATGGTCATTTAATCGTATAAAGCATGCTTCCCGGTATAAATTCAGTTGTGGAAATTGTGGGGCGAAGATAAAGAATAAAGGAGTGTGTCCTCATTGCGGCGCTGTCAATGAATAATTTTATTGTTTGTTTCTTTTGACAAAGGCTCAAGCAGTTTTCTATTGTAAACAGCATTTTCTCTATGTACATACACTAAAACAAATAGGTTTGTTCTAGAAGCTATGGGTATCATTTACAGCAATAATAAAGTTCTTGCTTTTCTTGGTGTGACAGAATAAAAAATAAATTTGATTTGGTAAATGTGGAAACAGAAAGGGAGTTCGTGATGAACCCCCTTTCTGTTTTTGCAAGAATGGTTAGAAGTGATAACGTATATCCACTCCCAGTTGTAAAGGCCTGCTTTTTTGTTCGAATCCTCTATGCATGGTTTCAAAATAGAAGGTTGTATAATCCTTGTTGGTTAAATTACGTCCCCATACATCTATCTGTAAAGCTTTTGTCTGCAAAGAAATGCGCCCGTTCAGTGTTCCGTAAAAACTTTGTGAGACATTGTTTTTTTCAGTCCAATAAATTTTTCCTGCTCCGGTATAGCTCATGCCTAAAGTCAGGCTTTGCATCCAATTGCTTTTATCGAAAAAGAAACTATAATTTGCGCCTGCATTCATGGTATGGCGGGGAACAAATGGTACATAATTGCCGCTATAATCAATTTGCTCTTCTGATGATGTAGTACCTCCGTCATATTTTTTGAATGTGGAATGAGTATATCCATAACTTACATTCATATTCAGGTTTTTGTTGATGGATGCCAGAAAGCTGGCCTCTACTCCATAACTTTCGCTACTACCGGCATTGACCATCATTCGTCCCAAGCCACTATTGACAAATTTGGCGATTTGTTGGTCGTGGGTATCCATGTAGAATGCGGCAAGGTCGGTCTTCAGTTTGCCGTTGAACAAACTGAGATGTGATCCCACTTCGTAATTCCAGCTGTACTCGGGCTTGTAGACAGTTGTTTCTTGTACGTTCAATTCTTTTCCGTAGTTGGGCATGTGTTGCTTGATCATTCCTTCTATCATACCTGCCATAGATTCTGGTGCCTTGTCTAGTATGGCTTCAATCATTTTTTGTTGCATGTCACTTTGTATCAGTTCTGAAAACATCTGTACGTTATAACCTCCGGAACGATATCCTCTGGTTATGCTTACATACATATTGTTTGCAGGGCTGAAATCGTATTTAAAAGCTAGCTTGGGAAGTAGCTGTACATAGTCGTTTTTTTCTTTTCCTTCCAATAGCGGTGCGGCATTCAAATTCCTGAATGGAATATTAAGGGGAGGCATTGCCATTTTAAGAAAGAAATCGAAATCAATATTACTATCCGAGAAATAATTCATAGACATTTTTTCATACTCCAAGCGCAAACCTGCTGTTACTGAAAGGCCTTTCACAAACAGGTCGTTGAATGTAGATTGGTGGTACAGTGCGGTGCTGAATACCGGTGTGTCAAAACTTCCACTTACGCGGATACGGTTGTTCAAAACGTCCAGACTCATTTCAGGGGTACGGGGATTGTCTAAATGAATTTTCTTGAAAGTATTGTTGATGTTTCCTTCGATCATATCGGTCACTCCGTCCTCCATGAAGTTTACCGGACCGGTGGTATGTAGCCATTGATAAAAACCACTGACCCCTGTAACCCATTGCCAGCGCTTGTTGTTTTTGCTTTTAAAAGTAATCTCTTCACTGATGGTATTCAGACGCTGCTTCTGCTCAATGGTATAAATGCTGACAGGCAGGAAATCCTGGTCCATAAACATACGGTCGTTTAAATTCTGGAATCCTGTAACAGCGCTTAAGATAAACTTTTGCGCCTGGTATTCAATATTCAAACCGGTATTGAACAGTCCACGGCGATAAGTACAATCCTGATCGTATGAAATCTTCCCTATGTAGTTTTTATATTTTTCATTCTCTTTGTCGTATCCGTCTATAGCTCCTGTATAGTAATAAGGGTATCCCCCTTCGTCATTATAATCATAGCCTATGGTGAAGTCTAGTTTTAAGTTTTCTGAAGGCAGCCAGATAGCATGTATTCGTCCGCCTCCCGCTTCCATATTATCTACTTTTTTCCCATTGAGCGAATTGCGGAAGAATCCGTCTGATCCCTCATAATAACCACCGGCGGAGAAAGCGAAACAGTCACTCCAACGGTGGTAATGGGTTAATGAAGCACTGCGGTAGTTACTTTTTGTTCCATAACTCAGTTTTACGTCTGTTCCCTGATAGGAGAATGGAGAGCGGGTATGTACCTTGATTAGTCCCCCCATGGTATTGCGTCCGTACAAGGTTCCTTGTGGACCGCGAAGAATATCAATACGTTCTATATCATAAAAATTGAAATCAAATGCAGATTTGTCAATGTAAGGGATATTGTCCACATACAAACCTACCGCAGGAGTATTGATACGCGATCCGATTCCCCGGATGTAAATGGCTGAGGTGAGTCTTGAACCATAGTCGGGCATAAAGAAATTGGGTACCAGTGAACTCACGTTCTTTAAAGTGGTGATTTGGTTTGCTTGCATATCTTTTTGGGAGAGTAAAGATACGGCTGTAGGAAGTTCCCTTAATTTTCCGGTTTCTTTAGGTGAAGCGATAACTACCACCTCTTCTATATCAATGACTTTTGTAGTGTCCTTAGGCAGCGTGTTGATATCTTCAGCAAAAGTTGTTGCAGCCAGCAGGCAGGATGTAATGAATAAAATGTTTTTTCTCATATTTATTGTTTGGTTTTATTTGATACATCACGGATAACCAGAGTTGCTACAAGTTTCTACCAGGCGGAAAATTTATATATTCCACTCTGTATAATCCATGATGGAGAATGATTCCGGCTGCAAAGTAACGGTAAACCTGATATGTGTGCAATCCTAATAAATGAGGATTTTATATTCTGTCTGCTTCAATGTAGCCATTCATCACAGCATAAACGGTAAGACCGGAAACAGACTTGATGCCCAGTTTTTCAGTAATGTTCTTGCGGTGGGAGATAACGGTGGTCAGGCTGATATTAAGTTTGTCGGCTATCTCTTTGTTGATAAGTCCTTTGGTGATAAGTATCAATACTTCTATTTCCCGGACAGACAATTCATGTTCCGTTTTTTCTATGTGCATTGCTTTATCTGCTGCTTGTTTTCTTGCCTGATGTCCATATTGGCGCAATTGATGGATGTCTTTTATCAAAGAACCTTCATCTTGGTAGATATTCAGTTTGGGAACACCGGATAATTGAGGCTGGTTGTCACCTCCTGCTAATACAATTGTTTTTGGTTTACGAAGTAAAAAGAAGGAAGTATGTTCAAAATAGATTTGGGCAGAGATAAAATAATGGGCATACATGTCCGGTGTGTCATCCGTCAGCTCACCAAAGGAATGGAATACACGGATAGTAGCCATTGGAATGATATCTTCCAAAATGTTTTTTAACCCCAGGCAAGTGAGGGTATTTGGGTCTACTATGGCTATTTCGGGATGATGCATGATGTTTTCTTTGGGGCAAAGATACATATCTTTTATAAAAAACAGATTCATAAAGACAAAGAAATCTTCTTTTAGGCAACATCACCAATCATTTATTTGTAGGGGCGCATTTGAATGCGCCCGCATATGTGCTGTAAATCATTTTCGGATAGGTTCAATCTGTCATTACTCCTAAATAAGTGGCTGCTGCTTCAGCACATTTTTCTCCATCGATACCTGCTGAAACAATTCCTCCGGCGTAACCTGCTCCTTCTCCACAAGGAAATAACCCATTGACAGTGACATGTTGCAGTGTCTCATTATCTCGCAGGATCCGTACCGGAGCCGACGTGCGTGTTTCTACACCAATCATCACTGCTTCATTGGTCAGGAAGCCATGGCTGCTCTTTCCGAATTGTTGGAAACCTTTGCTCAAACGGTCGGTAATGAATGCAGGCATCCAAAAATGCAGGGGAGAGGAAACTAATCCCGGACTATACGAACTGTCGGGTAAATCATAGCTTAGTTTTTTGCGGGTGAAGTCCACCATTCGTTGTGAAGGTGCGGTTTGGCGCATATTGCCTTGCTGCCAGCAGGAGGCCTCCAATGCTTCTTGGAAATACATCATGGTTAATGGACAATGGTCGGTAGTCCATTGACCATGATGTTTATTAGTGGCTTTTAATTCTTCACTTTTCGTTTTTAATTCTTCTGTAAAAAGATTATTTTCCGCCAGATCTTCCGGCCTGATTTCTACCACCATGCCGGAGTTGCTCCATTTGGAGCCGCGGTTGCTGGGACTCATGCCGTTTACTACAATCTGATGCGGACCGCTTGCGGCAGGAACAACAAATCCTCCCGGACACATACAAAAACTATAGACACCACGTCCTTCTACTTGTGTCACAAAGCTATATTCAGCGGCAGGCAGATACTTTCCACGTCCGTTTTTATTATGATATTGTATTTGGTCAATCAGCATGGACGGGTGTTCCAAACGTACTCCTACTGCAATTCCTTTGGTTTCCATCTCTATACCATTGTCATACAACCACCGATACACATCCCGTGCGGAATGTCCGGTAGCCAGAATAACAGGTCCTTTGAAAGTCTTTCCGGTATTTGTTTCTATACCTGTGATTTTGTTTTTTTCTATAATAAGGGAATCCATTCGTGTTTCGAAATGCACTTCACCACCACATTCTATGATGGTATTCCGCATATTTTCAATCACACGCGGCAACTTGTCTGTACCGATGTGGGGATGGGCATCTGCCAGGATGGAGGTACTGGCGCCATGTTGGCAGAATACATTCAGAATTTTGTTCACATTCCCTCGCTTTTTGCTTCGGGTATAGAGTTTGCCGTCTGAGTAGGCTCCTGCTCCTCCTTCTCCGAAACTGTAGTTGCTTTCAGGGGCAACTTTGTGCTCACGGCTGATACGGGCGATATCTATTTTTCTATCGCGTACATTCTTACCTCGTTCCACTACGACAGGCCGGAGTCCTAACTCTATTAATCGCAAAGCAGCAAAAAGTCCGCCCGGTCCTGCTCCCACGACAATGACTTGTGGTTTCCCATCTACCTTATTATATATAGTACGGGTGAACTCCTCATCTTGTGGCATTTCATTAATATATAGGCGTACTTTCAAATTTACATAGATGGTGCGTTGACGTGCGTCTATGCTCCTTTTTAAGATGCGAAGGGCATGGATGGTACGTATATCCAATCCCTTGTCATGTCCGATGAACTGTTTCAGTGACTGTTCGTTGGCTGCTTGTTCAGGCAAGACTCTTATTTGAAATTCCTGTATCATGGTTCTTATTTGGATTGTTCGCCTTCCGGCATTAATTTTTTACGGTAATAAGAATTGGCGGTATATAGTGCGGCGGCAGGGTTGTGTCCTGTCACACGGTCTTTGGTCACTAAAGTTGTAGTATAGGCATTAGAGTACTTGTAGAATAAACTGTCATGTCCCACACATAGTCCGATAACCACGTTCAACTCTGTATGTGCTTGGTTGAGAAGGCGTGCTTGTAGGATAGGGTTACACATTGCCGCACCGATTTTTTCACATTCTTTGGGGATTCCGATAGAGGATTTGGCTATTCCGGCTACTTTGCAGATTACTGAATATACCTCAAAGCCGTTAGCACGGAGGATGCGGGCAAAAATACGGGCTTCATTCACCAGCCCGATACAATAGGCTATTCCTAGTTTTTTATATCCCATCTTGCGTGCGAAAGTCATGATTTCTTCCACACGGGTTAATCGGCAGTAACCTTCATATTCCACTTCGGCACTGGCTGCCATTATCTTGTTGTTGTCGTTATATTGTTTCAACGCCCATTCCAAATCTTCTTGTTCCAAATGGGTAGTCAGACAAAATTCAGGGTAAGTGCGCTCTTTGAACTTGCAGTTCTGTGTGCCGCAGTCTATGCAGGTCGGGGGGTATGATTGTTCTTTTGTCATTTTATATCATTATTCAAATTAAGTTTTCTCTTATTTATCTCATCCAAACAAAGCCCGGAACGCTTCTTCTACCTTCCTTACCGGAATGATTTCTATCTTTAATTTTGATGTATCCATTCCTTGCAAATTATGTTTCGGTATAAGAATTTGTTTGAAACCTAATTTCTCTGCTTCTCCGATGCGTTGCTCAATACGGTTTACAGGTCGGATCTCACCACTCAGTCCTACTTCACCCGCCATGCAGGTGTCACGTTCTATTTCCGTATCCATATTGCTGGATAGAATGGCACTGATGACAGACAGGTCGATGGCCGGATCATTCACTTTCAATCCACCTGCGATATTCAAAAAGACATCTTTTTGTGCCAGTTTGAATCCTACCCGTTTTTCAAGTACTGCCAGAAGCATGTTCATACGTCGTAAATCAAATCCGGTGGCAGAACGTTGCGGATTCCCATATACTGCCGAACTGACTAAAGCCTGTGTTTCAATCAAGAAAGGGCGGACTCCTTCTATGGCAGAGGCGATAGCAACCCCGCTCATCCCGTCATGGTCTTGGCTAAGCAACAGTTCGGACGGGTTGCTCACTTGGCGCAAACCGTTTTGGCGCATTTCATAAATGCCCAGTTCGGCGGTGCTTCCGAAACGGTTCTTGATGCTGCGGAGAATGCGGTACATATAATGTTGGTCACCTTCAAATTGCAATACGGTGTCTACAATATGTTCCAGTACCTTGGGGCCGGCAATGCTTCCTTCTTTATTGATATGGCCGATCAGAATGACCGGCGTATTTGTTTCTTTGGCAAATTTTAAAATAGAAGCGGAACATTCACGTACCTGTACCAAACTGCCGGGAGAAGAGTCTATCGTTTCGGTTGAGATGGTTTGAATAGAGTCGATGATCACTAAATCGGGTCGTGTATTCTTGATATGGACGTAAATCTGCTCCAACGAAGTTTCACAGACTATCAGGCAGTCGGAAGAATTATGCGGGATACGGTCTGCACGCAGTTTTAATTGCCGGGCACTCTCTTCTCCCGATATATACAATACTTTTTTGTCAGGCAGATGAAGTACGGTTTGCAGCACCAAAGTGGATTTGCCTATCCCCGGTTCACCGCCCAGTAGAACGAGTGATCCCGGTACTAAACCGCCTCCCAATACCCGGTTCAGTTCTTCGTCGTGCATATCAATTCGAGGTTCGTCCCCTCCGGTAATGTCATTCAGTGTGACAGGCTTGCTTTTTACGGATTCCAGGCCGGATACCGGTCTTTTGTTTGCAGGTTCCTTGCGTATAATTTCTTCTACGTATGTGTTCCATGCACCGCAAGACGGACATTTCCCTACCCATTTGGGTGAATCCTGCCCACAGTTGGTGCATACATATACAGTCTTTTCCTTTGCCATATTCTTACGGGATAATTAAAACAGCGCAACTTGAGGCTGAATTTGTACAAAGGTAAGGAAATAGTTCTGCATATCAACATGGGCAGGATAAAAAAGTTTTGTCTTATTTCTGCTTTAATAAAAAGCATTCTTATATTTTATCGCAAAAAAATGGGAAATTGTGATAGATTGTAGGAAATTGTTTTTATATTTGCATCGTTCAAATAAAAAACAGAAGAAGAACAATAATAAAATGACGATATACTATCTCCATACAACCACCACATTAGGGATGGGGCACATGACAACTACAATGTCCACATCCACAACAATGACCCCTCGGGGTTAAGGATAGTATATGTGTTTCTACGTGATACACGCTTACGGACGTAAGCAAAACAAGCTTTTAATTTTATTTTTTTAGTGTAAACAGATACAGTTTCTTTTCGTTGTCATGCTGGGTGAAACAAAAGTAGATTCTTTACCGGACTTGAAATGGCTCGGAGGACAGAATGGCAAAAGAAGCTGGAATAAAAATAGATAATTGCATGAAAGTTATGAAATTCGGCGGGACATCCGTAGGTTCCGTGAACAGCATTTTAAGCGTCAAACAGATAGTAGAGGCAGTTGAAGAGCCCGTAATTGTAGTTGTGTCGGCATTGGGCGGTATAACTGACAAGTTAATCAATACTTCGCAGATGGCTGCCAATGGGGATTCCGCATACGAGAAAGAATACCGTGAAATTGTGAATCGTCACATTGAAATGGTATATACCGTAATTCCGGCAGGTAATGAGCGTACTGTTTTATTGGATAAGGTCAATGAATTGTTGAGTGAACTGAAGGATATTTTTCAGGGAATTTATCTGATAAAGGACTTGTCGTCTAAAACGTCGGCTACTATTGTAAGTTATGGTGAGCGCTTGTCGTCTATTATTGTAGCTTCGTTGATAAAGGGGGCTGTATGGTATGACTCCCGCAACTTCATTAAGACTGAAAAAAAACATGCCAAACATATTCTGGATTCCGAACTGACCACTCGCTTGGTTAAAGAAACTTTCCAGAAATTACCGGAAGTGGCATTGGTTCCCGGATTTATCTCTACTGATAAGAACAGTGGTGAAGTGACCAATTTGGGACGTGGCGGTTCAGATTATACCG
>ERZ779660.714-NODE-714-length-18564-cov-15.129342_pt1 | contig 18564 bp, 16 predicted proteins | sample MGYA00511906_ERZ779660 | MGnify/ENA primary metagenome ERZ779660 (study PRJEB29588, sample SAMEA2156906) | human gut metagenome | biome: human gut; feature: human-associated habitat; material: faeces | place: Denmark | collected 2008/2010 ... | reverse complement strand
ATGCAGATTCTTTTCGCTTCTGTATCATATTAGGCGCGTAGTTGCGGATTTGAGGGTCAGAACTGTTGAACGAAGAATTGCCGCGATACTTGAGGCTGATGTAACCGTCATAGTCGGCTTTCTGGTTTGGATGGGCAATGGTGTCGCCATAGTTTTTTCCATCCTTGTTGTCGATAATCTTCATTCGTGCCGTTATGCGTTCATTTCGTTGAATGGTCTTGCCCTTGACATTAATAAAAGCGATTGGCAGATTCGTTTCTGTAAGTTTTACGTTACGGTCGTTTGTCGGCACATAGTTGTCGGCACGTTGAGCGAAAGATGCTGTGACCCCTACGGCGACAACACATAAGAGAGAAAATAAGTGTTTATACATGTTACGAATGAAATTGGTTTTTTAGGAATTTTACAAAAAAAAGGCACACGCAACAGATATCATTGCATGGCCTTCGTCTTTTTTATTATTTTAAGCTAATGGTCTTCACGACCTTGCCTTTGTACGAATTTATCACTATCGATGCCGAATCGGCATCTTGCATCTGTGCCACGGCAAGCGAGGCATACTGACGCGAAGAGTAATATTGAGGCACGTTGCCCTGGTCGTGACAGAACGTTATGTGTGCTGTCAGCGTGCCGTCGGCGTTGCGCGTCATGTCGGTAAGCACAGCTCCTATGCTCTGTCCGTCGGCATCGCTGCCGCTGCTTCCTGTCTTCACGTCAAACGTGATGTTCACATATTTACGGTTTGCCGACAGCCAAAGGGCAACAAAGCTTACCGGGTCGGTCTTAGGAGGAACTGAGGTTTGCAGCCTCTTTATCTTGGGGCACAGCACGTTGTTCACGATAAACACCTTGACAGGCGCTGATGCGAGGTTTTGTGCAGACCGCTCTGTAAAAGATGCAGAGGAAGAAGAGGAGCTTGAAGGGCCTGACGCTGATGATGAGCCTAAGGCAGAAGATGGGCCTATAGCTGATGACGAGCCTAAAGCAGAAGATGGGCCTGACGCTGATGAGGAGCTTGGGGCTGATGATGAGCTTGGGGCTGCATAATAGACCAATGCGCGATAGGTAGAATCGGGCGTTGTCATCCACGACACCTTCGGCGTACCCTCCACCTGCAACGACAGCTGCTCATCGGTGGTAAAGCTGCTCATGCGCGACTGCGCGTCGGTGCACGCCTCAACAAAATCGGAGCGCAGGTAAGACAACTTACCGTCACCCGAGTCATATTGCTCCGTGGTGCACGACGCGAGCAAGGCGGCAGCCACCACGGCAGCAGAGGCCACAACCTTTGCAGCGGCGCATGAGAAAGCTTTGTTTGACATATAATTTTTGCTGTTTATCTTAGTTCTTGAGAAGCTGTTCCTGGTTGCGTGCCGGGTTGGCATACATTGTGAGCAAACGCTCACGCAGGAATGCCTCGTCCTTGTCGGGCAACTGGATCTTGGCCATCTGCTGAGCAATGTAGCCATCAAACTGTGCCTTCTGCTCAGCCGTGTAACGGTCGGCATGAGCCGTGGTGCCTTCAAGCTCGTCAAGCGCCACATAGTTGGACGGATAAAGACGGTAACGACGGAACACCTCCTCGTCGATGTGTGTGGCAACAGCCTTGAAGAAGTCGGCCTTCGGCATGTCGGGATCGAGCGTGTCGAGCCATGCGTCAATGCAGGGTGCCGCATCATAGTGGATATGTCCCTTATAGCCCATGATGCCCGTCTGCATGCTCACGACATCGTCCATGGGACCTTTCTTCCAGTCGGCAATGTCGCGTTTGAGCTGAAACTCCTGCGCCTTGAGGAAGTCGCAAGGGTCATACTCGTAACTGATGGCCAGCGGCACGATGTGCAGACCCTTCAAGCGCTCAACGAGCGATCCCTCGCCGCCCATGACCATCATCTTGATGATCGACTCTTGCGTGCGGTCGTTTGAGTCCTTGGCGCGTCCCTCGCGCTGTGCTATCCACACGTTGTCGTGCTTCTGAGCTATGACGAGGTGCATATAATCAGACAGTCGCTTGCTTGACAGCAGCATCTGTCGCAACGACACGCTACGCTCCACGATGAACGACTTGTTTATGCGCACAAGATCCTTGACCCACGGCAGCGAGAGCAGGTTGTCGCCGATAGCGATCTCACATGTGGTCTTGCAACCGGAGTCGACGAGCAGCACGTCAAGCAAAGCCGAGTCGAGCACAATGTCGCGGTGGTTGCTTACAAAGGTGTAACGCTTCTCCATGTCTATGGCATCGACATTCATGTCGCAGCCGAGGCTGGCCTTCTGCAACAACCCCTTTATGAAAGGATAGCAGAAAGCGACCTGAAACTCAAGGTTGGTCTTGCATGCCCGCATCTTCTGTGCCAGCATGTCGAAAGGCACGTCCTTAAACACATAAGCCACGACCTGTGCAAACTGTGCATTGCCGAGCAGACGCTCAAACACCTCGGGCAGCTCTTCGGGCTCGAAGGGTCTGATGGCGTCGAAGGGCTTCAATAATTCTTTATCCATAGCTCAATGTCTTTTATAAAAGTCAGAACTGGTTCTCCACGATGTCGGTGAGCACGTCCTTGATGTCAAGACCTGCGGCACGCACCTGCTGGGGGATGAAGCTGGTAGCTGTCATGCCGGGTGTGGTGTTGATCTCAAGCATGTTGATCTTGTCGTTGCCGTCGGCATCCTTGGAAATGATGTAGTCGATACGGATGATGCCGTTGCAATGCAAGATGTCGTAGATGCGGCTTGTCTCCTCCTCCACACGCTTTGTGGTCTCTGGTGAGAGACGGGCGGGAGTGATCTCCTGCACCTGGCCGTTATACTTGGCATCGTAGTCGAAGAACTCGTTGCTGGTCACCACCTCTGTAGCGGGGAACACCACAGCCTTGTCTCTGGTCTTGTAGCAACCGATGCTTATCTCTGTGCCTTTCATGAAGCTCTCCACCATCACCTCGTCGCTCTCCATGAACGCCACGCGCAGGGCGGGAGCGAGCTGGTCGGCGTTCTTCACTTTCGACACGCCGAAGCTGCTGCCGTCGGCTGCCGGTTTCACGAAACAAGGCATGCCGATGCGCTTCTCTATCTCCTCGTCGCTATATTTATCTTCCTCGCCGCGACGCAGGAGCACACTTTCTGCCACGTTCACGCCGAAGCCGCGAAGATAGTTGTTGAGCACATACTTGTCGAAGGTCATAGCCTCAACGAGCACGCCGCTGGTGCTGTAAGGAATGTGCAGCAGCTCGAAATAGCCCTGCATCAGACCGTTCTCTCCCGGTGTGCCGTGGATGGTGATGTAAGCATAATCGAAGGTCACGGTCTTGCCGTCCATCTTGAAGGAGAAGTCGTTCTTGTCAATTTTGGCCATGTCGCCGTTCTGCAGGTCGACGTGCCAGTCTTGTCCTTTCACGTCCACCACATATATGTTGTAGCGTTCTTTGTCGAAGAAAGAGTAGAGTCCCTGTGCCGAGCGCATGGACACATCGTGCTCTGACGAGTCGCCACCACAGACGATGGCAATGTTTCTTTTTTGCTTTTCCATTTTTTTATTTGAATACTTTCTTTATGTTCGATAATCTAATTCAAGCCGGTGTGTTGCAAAGAAGCGCACCTTAGGCAAACGTGTCGTTGGTTGTTCCCTTGACGTAGGCACGCCATTTCTCTATGAGCGCCTCAAGGTCAGCGGGGAGGTCAGACGTGAAGTCCATTTGCTGCTTGGTTGTGGGGTGTATGAAGCCGAGCGTGCGGGCGTGTAGTGCCTGCCGGTTGCAGAGCTTGAAGCAGTTTTGTATGAACGCCTTGTAGGTTGTGGAGCGGTTGCCGCGCAACACCTCGCAGCCGCCATAGCGTTCATCGCCGAAGAGCGGATGACCGATATGCTTCATGTGTGCACGGATCTGGTGCGTGCGGCCTGTCTCGAGAATACACTCAATGAGCGTCACATAGCCATAACGTTCTATCACGCGCCAATGGGTGACGGCAGGCTTGCCTATGCCCGAGTCGGGCGACATGACCGTCATGCGCAGGCGGTCTTTCGGGTCGCGTGCAATGTTGCCTTCTATGCGTCCCTCGTCTTCGGTGAAATTGCCCCACACCAGCGCGTTGTAGCTACGGTGTGTGGTCTTGTTGAAGAACTGCAACCCGAGACTGGTCTTCGCCTGCGGGGTCTTTGCCACGACGAGCAGACCGCTGGTGTCTTTGTCTATGCGGTGAACGAGTCCCACCTCCGGGTCGTTAGGGTCATAGCTCTTCAGATCTCTCAGATGCCACGCCACAGCGTTGACGAGCGTGCCATGAAAGTTGCCTGCGCCGGGATGAACCACCAGTCCTGCGGGTTTGTTCACCACCATCAGCTCCGCATCTTCATAGACCACGTTGAGGGGAATGTCTTCTGCCTCAATCTTCGACTCATGGCGCGGCCGGTCAAGCATCAGCGTCACCACATCGCCGGGGCGCACCTTATAGTTGCTCTTCACCGGCTTGTCGTTGACGTGTATGAATCCGGCATCGGCAGCCTTCTGTATGCGGTTACGCGACGAGTGTTGCAGTTTCTCACACATGAACTTGTCCACGCGCATGGGCTGCTGACCGGGGTCTGCCTCGAAGCGGAAATGCTCGTATAGCTGCTGGTCTTCGTCTTCACCGAGCTGGTCGTCTTCACCGAGCTGGTCGTCTTCACCGGGCTGGCTTGTTAAAAGTTGGCCTTCACCACCTTGCAAGCCTTCACCGAGCAGATCGTCAATCTCTTCTATGTCGTTTGTGTAATGTGTCATGTTTCCCTTTTCTTCTCTCTCTTTTGCTTGTTATATCATTCCACGATCTTCTCATGATCACCCTCACCTGTGACCTCGTGGAAATCGTCCACATCGCCACCTTCCTCAATGAAGTCTTCGCTGTCGATGGCGTTGTCGATGAAGTTGATGCTGTCATCGGCGCTGAGCTGTCCGTTACCCACCTGAATGGTGATGGGCGTGTCCACGGCCACCTTGTCGCCAGCTTGCAGTTGGCGTGTGCCAGCCACAACACCCACGACCCAGTCTTTCTCGCCAGGCACAAACTGAGGTTGCGTGAGCTTGAAACCCATGGCCGTAAGCTTTGCCATCGCCTCGCGCAGCGAGCTGTTGTCTATGATGTCTGGTAAGGATATTTCGGGTGAGCGCGATGCGTTGACGATGACATAGATAACATGTCCCGTCTTCACATGCGAGCCAGCCGCTGGCGACTGCTCCAAGATGCAGTCGGGCGGCAACGATTTCACATAGCCCGTGTCGCTGACCACAACAGACAGGCCGGCGTCGGCAAGAATGTGCTCGGCGTCGGCAAACGACTTTTGCTTGATATTTGGAATGGCCACCGACTCGCCATGATGGGTGTAGATGTCAATGGCGAAGCTCGTACCCCAACACACACCCGCCACCACTATTATCATGGCGAGGATGTTGCCCCAGAAATACGTGCTCTTCAGCTTTCCGAAAAACTCTGATGTCTTCATCAATTATTCTCTTAAAGATAGGTTGTTAAAAGTAACCTTTCATTTTTGTTAATGTTATGTCGGCTATTTTTAGCCCACCTTAATAAGTGTGGATGCAAAGGTACAGTAAAAATCCGATTGAACGAAAGAAAACACCTTTTTTCTAAATTTTCATCCTAAACACCGTCTTGCGAGCCTTCGCATCTTGCACCAGTTCGAGCGTTCCCCCACTCACACGCATGATCTGTCGAGAGAGAGGCAGACCGATGCCGCTGCCTCCTTGTTTTGTTGTGAAGAACGGCACAAAGACTTGTTGAGCCACGTCGGGAGCAATGAGGGCTGCATCGTCGCAGATGTCTATAACGACCGAGTCGTCGTCGCCTGTGTAGGCTTCTATCCACACCTTGCTGTCGCGCTGTGAACTGCTGTCGCGCTGTGAACTGCCGTCGCGCTGTGAACTGCTGTCGCAGCTACCCTCTTCGTCTTGCGCACAAGACACAGCCTCCTTTGCGTTCTTCAGCAGGTTGGTGACAACACGTCCCATCAGACCTTCATCGGCATAGACGAGCAGGTCGGCAGGCTTCACGCTGACGCCCACCCTGCCGTCGGCATCGGCAAGCGTCGCCATGCGCTCAAGAAAGGGCTTGGCGTAGAACAGCCGTGGCTGCGGTTGCGGCACATGGGTGAACCGCCGGTAGTTTTCGACAAAAGCCATAAGTTCGGTGCCAGTCTTGTTGATGACCTCCAACCCTTCGCGCTGCTCACCTCTCGCCTGTTGCAGCAGCGACTGGCTGAGCGATGTTATGGGCGTTATGGTGTTCATGATCTCATGTGTGAGCACGCGGATGAGCTTTATCCATGAGTCGACCTCACGGTTTGCCAGCTCGCCGTTGATATCGCTGAACGCCACTATGCGCACCCGCTTGTTGCGCAGCGTGGTGTAGGTCTCCCGCACCGAGAGCGACCCGTCCACAAACTGTTGCCCCACCTGCTCCATGTGGGTGAGGACGGAACGGTGCAGCAGACGTGTTGCCGCTACGTTATGCTGCAAGATGTGTCCTGCCTCATCGACCACCAGCAGACCTGTGCCTGCGGCGTCCATGATCTGTTCATAATATTTCTCTCGCTCCACAGCCTCGTCACGGGCGTTGACAAGAATCTGCTTTATGCGGTTTAGCGATTTGTTGAGCATGGCATCGCTGCCGCTCACCCCTTGAGTTGAGAACGAGAAGGTGAAGTCGGAAGCATCAATGGCATCAAACATGAACGCCACCTTGCGAATGTTGCGGCGGTAGCTCAGATAGAGACGCACATAGCCCAAGACCATAACGGCAACGACGAGCACAAGGCACCAGAAGAAAGATGTTGTTGTCATAGGCCGTAACGTTTTATCTTGTTATACAGAGTCTGTCGCGAGATGCCGAGCCTTGCTGCCACCGCCGACATGTTGCCTCCACACGACGCCATGGCGCGTTCAATCATCTGCCGCTCCATGTCGTCGAGCGTCTGCATGCTCTCCACCTGAAGCGGCGGTTGCTGCGTGTCAGCGGCACCCACCGTGCCGTCATCAATGTCATCGGAAGCGATGGTGTTGCCGTCGGCCATGATGACGGCACGTTCCATGGCGTGTTGCAGCTGTCTTATGTTGCCGTGCCATGACAGCCTCTCCATCTTGCGTTCAGCCTCTGGCGTGAGCCTCATCTCTACCTTATTATATATGTCGGCATAACGCTTCACGAAGATGCGTGCCAGCGGCACGATGTCCTCACGTCGCTCACGCAGCGGTGGCAGATGCAGCCGGATGGTGTTTATGCGGTAGAGCAGGTCCTCGCGAAACTGTCCGTCGAGGACCATGCGGTCGAGGTCGCGGTTGGTGGCACACACGAGGCGCACATCAATGGCTATGGGTTTGCTGCCACCCACGCGCACGATGGTGCGGCGTTGCAGGGCTGTGAGGAGCTTTGCCTGTAGCGCATAGGAGAGGTTTCCTATCTCGTCGAGAAAGAGCGTGCCGCCCTCTGCCATCTCAAACTTGCCCGGTTTGTCGGCCTTGGCATCGGTAAAAGCGCCTTTCACATGACCGAACAGTTCGCTCTCAAAGAGAGTCTCGCTCACCGCTCCCATGTCGATGGGCATCATGGGTGCTGAGGCACGGTGCGACAGACGGTGGATCTCGCGTGCCAGCACCTCCTTGCCCGTGCCGTTCTCACCTGTTATGAGGATATTGGCATCGGTCACCGCCACCTTTTCCACCATCATGCGCAGCTGGCGCATGGCGTCGCTCTCGCCCCACACCATGTCTCCTGTCTGTGGCGCGGGGTGAGCCTCAGGACTCTTGGACTGGTGTTTGTCGCGTGCGGCACACAGCGTGTCGAGCATGCGCTGGTTGTCGAAAGGCTTCACGATAAAGTCGGCAGCCCCTTCTTTTATTCCTCTCACCGCAAGGTCTATGTCAGCGTATGCCGTGAACAGCACCACCTCCGTTTGCGGACAGTAGCGTTTGGTCTCGCCAAGCCAAAACAGGCCCTCACCACCGTTGTTGACGCCACTGCGGAAATTCATGTCGAGCAACACCACGTCGGGCTTCATCTCGCGCAACCTTGCAGGCAAGGCGGCGGGGGTGGCTATGGTTTCGATAGAAGCAAACTGTGCCTCTGCCAGCATCTTAACGGCTGTCAGTATGGCGCGGTTGTCGTCAACGACGAGTAGTGATCCTTTCTTTGTCATGTCTTGAAAACTTTTCTGTTACGGCAAAATTAAAAAAATATTGCCGATGGAGCAAACCGATTGGATGTTTTTATGAAAGAAATTGAGATGTGGGAGTGAAGACCTTGCAACGCCGTTTTTCCTTTTTCTCACACCTTTGTAAAGTTTCTTGACACCACTGTCCAAAAATTTTACACTCCCGACTTCCGCATCTTGAGCTAACTGTCTGATAATCAGCAGCAGGGTCGTTTTGGCACACATTTGGCACGTTTAAAAGTGTATGAAAACATACAAAAAAGAAACAAGACAGAAAAAAATATGAACAAGAAAACAATTCTTCCACTCGCCATCACGCTGGCTCTCGCGCTGAACGCATCGGCACAGACATCTGCCGACACGCGCCACACAGCAGCATGGAGCATGGACAGCTGCATGAGCTACGCCGTGAAGCACAGCACCGACGTGCAGCTGCAGCTGGTGGAGCGCCGACAGGCACGCGCCGACTACCGTTGGGCAAAGGCAGGCTTCCTGCCACAGGTGGGAGCGAACGTGAGCACACAGTGGAGCTGGGGACGAGGCATCAACCCCGAAACAAACGTCTACACCAATGTCACGACCTTCAACAACTATTATAACCTCTACGCATCGCTTACCGTGTTCGACGGCATGCGCACCGTCAACGCGTTCCGACAGGCCCGTCTGCTGCGCCGCTCCTCTGATGCTGCCGTGGCTAAAGCCCGCGATGCCAAGGCTATAGAGGTGATGCAACTCTATGCGGAGGCTGCTTACGCTCAGGCAAGCATAGAGCTGGCAGCCCAGAAGCTCGACGAAAGCCGACAACTGCTCACACGCACACAGCGCATGATGGAACTGGGCACGAAGAGCCGCCCCGATGTGGTACAGGTGGAGGCACAGGTGGCAGAAGACGACTACGCCCTCACTCACCAACGCAACGAGGCCACGCGCACGCTCCTGGCGCTGAAGACGGCGATGAACTATCCGGCAGACAGCACGCTGGCCATCAGCACGGATCCGTCATTGCTGTTTAGCTCATCGGCTACAAACGCGACGAAAGGAGGATACACAACAAAAGATGCCGCCGCCATAAGCGCCTCGTTTCAGGCCATCTCTCCCGAGGTGGCCACGGCTGTAGCAGAAGAGCGTTCTGCCCGTTACACATGGCTTCAACAGCGTGGCGCTCTCCTTCCCACCATCTCGCTGGAGGGTGGCATCAGCACCAACTATTACAAGAATCTCTCTCAGAAGGGCTCTGTCGACGCGTTTGCCACGCAGATAAAGAACAACCGCGGCGAATATTTCGGCATCAGCCTTTCTATCCCTATTTTTAACGCTTCATCATGGAAGGCAGCGCGACGCGCCAAGAGCAGTTGGCAACAAGCACAACTGAAGCTTGACGACACGCGCCGCCGCCTTCACGACAACATCTTCCAAGCCGTCATGGACCGCGACGGCTACGCCAAGGAGACCGTCCAGATGGAACGTAAGGTCTTAAGCGACTCGCTCGCCCATCATCTCAACGCCCGTAAGTATGACGAGGGCATGCTCTCCACCTTCGAGCTCCACACCTCATCGCAGACGCTGCTGCAAAGCAAGATAAAACTGCTGCAAATGCAGATGCTCTTAGCCATCAAGCAACGGCTCGTAGAATATTATAAATGTGGAAGGTTGAATGTGGAATGAGGAATGATTGCGGCTTTGCCGCAATGAGGAATTTTAAAATGTTGAATGAGGAGAAAAAAAGAGAAAAAAAGAGAAAGAAAGAAAAGAAAGGAAGAAAAAAAGAAAAAAGGGAAAAGGGAAAAAGGGAAAAGATAAGAAATGAAAAAGTAAAAGAATGAGGAAGTGTAAAGAAAAGGAAATCGCTTCGCTCATTAAGAATTGAGAATATAAGAAACAAAAAATCAAACCTTCCCAAGCGCCTAAGGCATATCACTCCCCTCCATCGCTCGACCTTTGGTCGCTTGCCATAGCAAGAAGGGGAGGGGTGAGCTGCCCAAGGGCGGCGAGGGGGAGGGGCTTTAATTATGGACATACAACTTAACAACCCCAATCACGCCATCCCCCGCAAATATTGGGCATGGATAGGCGGTGGCGCAGCAGCCTTGTTGCTGCTGGGATGGCTGGCCTTTGGTGGCTTGGCCGACACACAGAGTGTGGAACGTCGCGGACTGAGCATTAGCGAGGTGCAGCGCAAGCAGTTTAACGATTATGTGAGCCTTGACGGAACGGTGGTGCCCGTGAGCGTGGTGCAGATCAGTCCCGAAGAGGGCGGCGTGGTCATGGAGAAAGTGGCAGAGGAAGGCACGAAGGTGCGCAAGGGCGATGTCATTGTGCGTCTGAGCAACTCAAGCCTCGACCTGCAGATCCTTAACGCCGAGAGTGAGCTGGCAGAGAAGCAGAACATGCTGCGCAACACGCAGATAAGCATGGAGCAGGAGGCGCTGACCAACCGCAACGACCAGCTGCAACAGAACATGGAGGTGGAGCGCAAGCGACGTAAGGCTGCCCACATGGAGACGCTCTATAAGGAGCAGCTCATATCGCGCGAGGATTATCTCGAAGCAAAGGAAGACTATCAGTTGGCGCTGAAGAAGCATGCTCTCATAGGCAAGCGCATATCGCAAGACGCAAAATATCGTAAGGCACAGACGGCACAGATGACCGACAACCTCGACAACATGCGACGTAACCTGGAGATGGTGCGCGAGCGTAAGGCAAAGCTCAACATCTGCTCGGCTATAGACGGCGAGGTGGGATCGCTCGATGTGGAACTGGGACAGAACATTGCGCCAGGACAGAAGATCGGCGTGGTGAACGACATGACCGACTACAAGATCCAGGCGATGTGTAATGAGCACTACATAGACCGCGTACACAAAGGGCTGACGGCCAACTTTTCACAGAACGGCAAGACATACGCCGTGACGGTGAGCAAGGTGTTCCCCGAGGTGAAAGACGGACGGTTCAAGATCGAACTGCGCTTCACGGGCAAACGGCCGGAGAACATACGCACAGGCCAGACCTACTATCTCGACTTGCAGCTCGGCGCCTCTTCGCAAGCCCTCGTCATCCCTAAAGGAACTTTCTTCAGCACAACAGCAGGAGCATGGATCTTTGTGCTTGACAAGAGCGGAAAGAAAGCGTATCGCAGAAAGATAACACTGGGACGACAGAACCCTAAGTTCTATGAGGTCATTGAAGGTCTGGAACTGGGGGAGAAGGTGATAACCAGTGGGTATGAAGGATTTAAGGAGGGGGAGACGTTGAGGATTAGATAGGAAGCCCCTCCCCCTCGCCGCGCAAAGCGCGGCTCACCCCTCCCCTTATGGAGGGGAGTGATATGCTTGACCAATAGCGTTTTTTTGAGAGGATTTTCCTTGAAGAGAGAGCTTTGGTATTTCTATTAGCTGAAAAACATTTATTATAAAATCATAAGATTATGAGTTTTGAAATTAAAACCATTAAGTCGTATTTCACGTTTCTATCGCGAAACAAAACTTACACGTTCATCAACGCATTTGGATTCTCGCTCAGCTTGATGTTCGTCATCATCATTGGGCAGTATGCTAAACAAGAGTATGGCGTGGACAAGTCGATAGACAAGGCCGACCGCATATTCTCCGTAGGCATGAAGTTTGGCGAAGAGTTTGCCGCTGCAGACCAGTATATAGAGGGAACGCACTGGCGCGTGCAACGAATGCTAAGCAAGATGCCGGGCGTAGAGATGACCTGTGGAGCAACTATGGCGCAAAGCGACATCATGGGACCTACGGGCGACATGGTGATGACCGACATTATGTTTGCCGACTCTACCTTCTTCCGCATGTTTTCTATCCCCGTGGTTGAGGGCGACCGCAACCATGTGCTCGACCAACCTAACGCGGTGGTGGTGAGCGAGGCCTATGCCCGTAGGATGTTCGGCAATGTCGACCCCGTGGGGCGCCCTCTCTATTTTGAAGACGACACCACGAAGACATCGCCCATGCGTGTGACAGGCGTGTTCACATCTACTGAAGGCACATCGTTCAAGCCTACAGACATGATAACACGCTTCGAGCTGGTAAAGTCGTTTAACACCTCGCTCACAAGCGAACAGATGAACAACGCTACTGGCTCAAACGTGTTCCTCTTGGCCAAAGAGGGCGTAGACCTGACAACAAAGGAGGCGCAACTTGACAAAGTGCAAAGAGATGGTGGCTTCTGGATTTATCAGTCAAAGAAAGAGGCCGCTGTAAAGACGAAGGTGGTAAGATTTTCTGACCGTTATTTCTCCAAATTCCAGACCTCAAGCGGCACAGGTGGGGAGAACGCACGACGTGGCGACAAGAAGATTGTAAACATCTTGTTTGCCGTGGGTCTCGTCATCCTGGTGTTCTCGATAATCAACTATGTGAACCTCACCGTGGCGCAAGCATCGTCACGCGCCAAAGAGATGGCGACACGCCGACTGCTCGGCTCGCAACGCTCGGGCATCATGACACGCCTCATCGCGGAGAGCATGCTCATGTGCCTGCTGTCGCTCATCGTGGGCGTGGTGCTGGCTGTCGCTGCCCTACCCTACGCTGCACTGTTGCTGAACACCACCATGGAGCAATCGGCGCTGTTCACACCGGGCAACATCCTCATGGCCATCGCGTTTGTCGTGGTGGTGGGCATGCTGTCGGGCATCATCCCTGCCGTGGTCATCTCCCGCGCCAAACCTATCGATGTGGTGCGCGGCACCTTCCGCATGAAGATGAAGATGCGTTTCAGCAAGGTGTTCATCGTGTTCCAGAACATCATGACCATCATGATGATCGGCTGCGCCTTGACCATGGTCTTGCAGGTTAGACATCTGGTAAACGCACCGTTAGGCTACAACCACGAGCATGTGCTCTCGCTGCCGGCATCAGATGACAGCACACAGTTGGCCAACTATACCGCCGAACTGCGTAAGATGGCGTGCGTGGAGAACGTGTCGTTATGTATGGGACATCCACTCAACGGTGGCAACAACAACACGGTGACCTATGACGACGGCAAGACGCTGAGCTTCCAGATAATGTATGGCGACGAACATTTCATGCCGCTGCTGGGCCTACACCTCTTGCGCGACAACCATGTGGATGACGAAGAGGGCGTGTTTGTGAACCGGCAGACGCTGCGCGAACTGGGACTGCCGCTTGACGCGAAATATATCATGATGCGAGATAAACGCTTGCTTGTGCGCGGCGTGCTCGCCGATTTCCACATTCGCGGCATCATGGATGCGCAACATCCGGTGCTACTGTTCATCCAGAAGAACATTAAGTGGCCGTGGGGAATACTGGTGAAGGTGAACGGCGATGAGACTGAAGCCTACAATAAGATCAATGAGCTGTTTAAGGTGACATTCAAACACGACGTGTCCGACTTCACCAACATACCATACCTCGACCAGGCCATACGCTACATGTACAGTCAGGCCATACGCATGTCTACCATCGTGACGCTGTTTGCTGCCATCGCCATCATCATATCGCTGCTCGGACTGGTGGCCATGAGCACCTATTTCATTCAGCAACGGCGCAAGGAGATAGCCATACGCAAGGTGTTTGGAAGCACATCGCGACAGATCTACATGCGACTGCTGCGCACATTCATGCTCTATGTTGTCGTGGCGTTCGTGCCGGCCGTGCTCCTCATACACCATTTCATGACCGACTGGCTCTCAACCTATTCTTACCGCATAGACCTCGCATGGTGGATATATCTCATGGCGGGCCTCTTCTGCCTCGTCGTGTCGCTCATCGCGGTGATGGCACAGAGCTATAAGGCGGCGAATGAAAACCCGGCGGGGAATGTGAAGGCGGAATAGGAAGCCCCACCCCCGCGCAGCCCTTGGGGCTGCTTTCCCCTCCCCGTTGGAGAGGGGAGTAAAATGCCATTCCTGTAACGGTTGATTATAATAAAAGAGGATGGGGAAAAAGAAAATCGAGAAATAAAAACATTAAATAAATAATTAATTAAAAATGCTCCAAAATCTCTAAGCATACCCAGCATAGCACATCACTCCCCTCTCCAACGGGGAGGGGTGAGCCGCTTTAGCGGCGCGGGGGTGGGGCTGTCGCTGGGCTGGAGGTCCTTTATTTTATATTTATGGATTACGTAGTAGGTCTCGGTGAAGCACTCTGGGATGTGCTTCCCGAAGGAAAGAAACTTGGTGGTGCTCCTGCAAATTTCGCGTTCCACGCAGGACAGTTTGGTCTTAACTCTATCGCTGTGAGTGCTCTCGGTGAGGATAAACTTGCTGAAGAGACCATTGAGCAGCTTGAAGAAAAGAAATTGCAATATTGCATGCCGCGTGTGCCATACCCCACAGGCACCGTGCAGGTGGAGCTCAACGGTGAGGGCATACCCACATACGACATCAAAGAGAACGTGGCGTGGGATAACATCCCCTTCAACGACGACCTGAAGGCAGTGGCCGAGAACGCACGCGCCGTGTGCTGGGGCTCGCTGGCACAGCGTAACGTGGTGAGCCGCGAGACCATTTATAAGTTCCTTGACGCAACACCCAAGGGCTGTATGAAGATTTTTGACATCAACCTGCGTCAGAACTTCTACACCAAGGAGGTGATCTGCGAGAGCATGAAGCGCTGCAACGTGCTTAAGATCAACGACGAGGAGCTTGTGCTCATCGGCCGCATGTTTGGCTATCCCGGTCTCGACATCGAGAACAAGTGCTGGCTCATCCTGGGCAAGTATGACCTCGACATGCTCGTGCTCACCTGCGGAACCAATGGCAGCTATGTGTTCACACCCGGCGAGATGTCGTACCAGCCCACACCCAAGGTTGAGGTTGCCGACACCGTGGGAGCCGGTGACTCGTTCACAGGCACCTTCTGCGCCTCTATCCTCGCTGGCATGCCCGTGTCTGAAGCTCACAAACGTGCCGTTCAGGTCAGCGCTTACGTCTGCACACAGAACGGAGCCATGCCTGTGTTGCCTGAGGAAATCAAGAAATAAAGCATTTTTGTCGCTTAGAATACTGTTATCAAAAAAGGCAGTCATCCGCTTAATGTGTGATGGCTGCCTTTTTTGCAAAACCCATGCAAAAACCTCTGACTTTTTTTACAAAAACCATGCAAAAAACCTTTGACTTTTTTACAAAAACCATGCAAAAAACCTCTGACTTTTTTACAAAATCCATGCAAAAAACCTCTGACTTTTTTACAAAAAATACGCTACAATCTGCAGAATAGCTTTAAATGAGCTATTTATGAGTCTTTGCCTCAATAGAGGTAATGATTTGGCAACAGTTCCAATTTCTGCAATATGCATACGTTTGCAGTCAAACAACTCTTCTCTGCTGCAAAGGCACAATAACTACACGAAATAACAATCTCGCTATATTGGAATAATTTACAAAAAACAGCTTAATTTATAATGATTATCGCAAAATTTAATGTATATTTGCAGCAAAATTCGGTGAATTTATGAAACTAAACAAGATAAAAGATGTCTTAGATAGCAAGGGAATTTCACAAACTTGGCTGGCAAAACAGTTAGGTAAGAGCTTTAGCACGGTCAATTGCTATGCTCGGAATAAATACCAACCCGATTTAGAAACGCTTCTTGAAATCTCAAAGATTTTAGAAGTTGACCTCAAGGATTTGATTACGGACGAGAACGAAAGAATGTAATGAACTCGTAGTTTCTGTCTTGGCAAGTATGTTGTAGAACTTCTGATAATAAAACGTTATTTGAACATGGGCATAAGCAAAGAACTTACAGAAGAGGACATCAAGTTCCGCTATATCAACGAAGCCATTACAAGCAAGGGATGGTCAAAGGATAGTATATTCATGGAACAGAAGGTTAAATTTACTGACGGTAAAATTAGCCTTCATGGTAATCTTGTGCATAGAGAGAAACCGAAATTTGCCGACTATTTCAAGAAGCGCAAGGCTCTTGATCATGAAATAGATAAGACATTGGCGGAGATACAACGTATCTTGGGAATTAAAATAAACATTGAAGAATAATACAATGAAGGATTTAACCGTATCAAAGATTGAAAGGCTAAACGTGTTGAACAACCGTTTTGCAATAGAAAAAATACAAAAGACATTGGACATTACTGGTATGATGTTTGATGGAGAATACCGTTTTACGAAAAAAATGGTGGCCGATTTCTATGAAGTTGAAGAAAGAACAATTGAAAGATATCTTGAGAATTTCGGTTCTGAATTATCTGACAATGGATATGCTTTATGTAAAGGTAAACGCCTGAAAGACTTAAAGTTACAATTTGCTCCCGTCATCAATGTCGGGAGCAAAACTACACAACTCGGTTTGTTCAACTTCCGTTCGTTCCTAAATATTGGTATGTTGCTTACGGAGAGTGAAAAAGCGAAGGCTTTGCGTAGTGCCATTTTGGATCTTGTGATAGCTACGATAAATGAGAAAACAGGTGGCGGAACAAAATATATCAATCGCCGTGATGTGAACTATATTCCAGCAGCTATCACTGAAGAGAACTATCGGAAGAACCTAACCTCCGCAATGAGCCAATGTGTGGGTGGACACAAAACCTACAAATATGCACAAGTAACAGACTGGATATACGAAGCTGTGTTCAAGGAAAATGCCAAAGAATACAGAAGGGTTCTTTCTCTTGACTCCAAGGATAATGTGCGACATACCCTCTATGCCGAAGTTTTGCTTGTCATATCTTCATTTGAGAATGGTATTGGTGCTGTCATACAGCAGCAATACAAGGAAAATGGAGGTAGATTGTTATCAATGGACGAGGTAAAACAAATTGTTGACGACTTGGCAGAACATCCGATGCAAAAGCCTTATCTTAATGATGCTCGTACCAAGATGGCTTCACGTGATTATAGCTTTCGTGATGCCTATCATGGCAATATAGCCGAATACCTCAGAGCGGTAACACCAGAAGAATTTGAACGTTTTATTGGAAACCAGTCAACAGATTTTGACAGAATTCTTGAAGATAACAAGGATGTCTTGAAAAGATTAAAGCAGGCAGATAATGAATGAGGATGTAAAATACATCAGTTACGAAGAGGCCATAAGCGTTTATGCTAAGATGATAGATGCAAGTGATGGTGGCTTCGATGGTGTCAGAGATGAAGGTGGAATACGAGCAGCTCTTGAGTTTGTGCAGAACGATATGTATTATCCGAATTTCTCCGATAAACTCTGCTCTCTGGTATACAAATTCTGCTCAGGGCATTATTTCAATGATGGCAATAAGCGTATAGCTCTTACCCTTGGAACATATTTTCTTCACAAGAATTCGTACTTCTGGCAAGCTACAATATTTATGCGACAAATGGAGTCCATCGTCTATCATGTGGCAGCATCAAATATCGACAAAGACTTGCTTCTCCGCATAATGACTTGTTTCATGAATGGTGAGGATTACGATGAGGAATTGAAAATTGACATTGCCAATGCGATGAGTAAAGGGGAGTTAGGAATAAATGGAGAAGATTATAAAGTGAAGGATTGAGCAAGTGCTTGACAAGATTCGCAATAGAAGTGAAAATAGATCAATGACAAGATGAGGGTGTTTTGACACGCCCTCATTCAAACTTACAGACGAACCAATTCGTCAAGCACTGCTTGACGAATCTACGATACCATTTTATCCTAACCTATCATGGATTAACTATGAACGCTTACTGCGTGTAAAAGATGCGGATGCAAGGTTGTGGTATTAAGTATCTTCCTACAGAAGAAGAGTTGAGCCGAGAAATCCGTGAGCAGAAAGAGTTTTTTGAATTACAAAAGGGAAAAGAGGCAGAAGATGAAGATTAGAAAAAGTATATAAAATGCCTCGGGGGCTTAGGCTTTAAGGTGGAGTGGGGGCTTACGTCTGCACACAGAACGGAGCCATGCCTGTGTTGCCTGAGGAAATCAAGAAATAAAGCATTTTTGTCGCTTAGAATACTGTTATCAAAAAAGGCAGTCATCCGCTTAATGTGTGATGGCTGCCTTTTTTGCAAACCCCATGCAAAAAACTTCTGACATTTTTCAAAACCCACGCAAAAAAACTCTGACTTTTTTTACAAAAACCATGCAAAAAACCTCTGACTTTTTTATAAAAACACTCAGACGATGTGATTTTATTCAGATAAAAGTGCACCTACTTTGGAGGCGCAACCATGGCACTTACGAGGCGCAACCATGGCACTTAGGATGCGCAAACACGGCACTTATCTTCAATATTGAAAAAACATAGAGAAAGCAAAGAACAAACATAGAGAAAGCAAAGAACAAACATAGAGAAAACAAAGATTTGTTTCACTTTTTTCTTTGCTTTAATCTTTTTTTATATCTTTCCTCTATAAAACAAAAATGAATATCTCCGCAAAAGGTAACTAAACATT
>ERZ779660.709-NODE-709-length-18619-cov-2.377182_pt1 | contig 18619 bp, 15 predicted proteins | sample MGYA00511906_ERZ779660 | MGnify/ENA primary metagenome ERZ779660 (study PRJEB29588, sample SAMEA2156906) | human gut metagenome | biome: human gut; feature: human-associated habitat; material: faeces | place: Denmark | collected 2008/2010 ... | reverse complement strand
CCGACATGTCTACTTAACCGGCTGACGCCTTGGCTTTCACCTGATGCTGTGATACATGGTGGGGAAGGCTGAAAATATCTTCGTAGGCTGCGTTCATGGGATTAGTGGATAGCCCGTGATACGAGATGAGCCACTACTCCTACGAGTGACTTGGGCTGGCACAGAGCCGCAGGTGTACGGGAGTTCACTTGGGCGGTCTGGGGTGTATACGATACTATCCGACCGCTCATCACGCAGGCAAGCAGGGTACTCTCTGTAAGTCTGTACCAATAACACTTAGGAATGGCAAGGAGATTTAGTAGAATGAAAATGACATCAGCACAGGCAAATAAGAAGCTTAAGCAGATGAATGCAGAGCTTAGTCTGCTTATTCGAACTGAGCAGCAGAGTTGTGTATTCCGGGCAGCAGTTGGCGAAAACGTTGATGAGATTCGTCCTGAATACGATTATCACCATACGCAGCTTGCTATTGACACCCTTAACAGGAAGATACGTAAGCTCAAGCACTCCATAAATGTGTTTAACACTATTACAGAGATTCCTGATCATCATTGTACCATAGATGAGGCTCTTGTTCTAATTCCTCAGCTCACACAGAAGACTAATAAGCTCTCAAAGATGCAGTCACGTCTTCCTAGAGAGCGTGTAGAAGATGTTTATCGCACTAGTATCATTGATTATGTCATAACTAACTATGATAGGAATGATGCAGCTGCAGATTATCAGAATACGCAGGAAGAGCTTGCAGAACTTCAGACTGCTCTTGATACTGTTAACAATACAGTAGAGTATGATTTCGATATAGAGGAATCTTAAGATAGTTTCCATCAAATAGCAGTTGTTTTCACCAAAAGAAGCAAGAATATCTACTGTTTATCATGTGCAGCATGAGTAGCATGTTATTTGTTATTCTTTTTGTTCTGTTATTTGTTATTACAAATGTTCAGGGTAATTCTCTAATTTCAAATTGGGATATACTAGAGAGTAGCTGTCATCTGAGAAAACTTTAGCAGGTGTAGAAGTATGGTTATACACATCTGACCTCCTGTGCATTAGTGCAGGAGGTGTATGCAGGATTGGCGAAATTGGCAGACGCGCTAGACTTAGGATCTAGTGGGAGACCGTGCAGGTTCAACTCCTGTTATCCGCACTAGGTGAAGAAATAAGGACGATGGAATGGATCATCGTCCTTCTTTTGTGTTACATATTTGCGCGGTGCAGGGAATAAAAACTTATGACAAAATTCGGGCAGGGGGAAATGATTTATGGTAGATTTGTTAAAGGTTTACGGTGATTGCTGGGGCGGGGAAGCCGGCGAGTGGAATACTTCCCTGCAAAATAAATATCTGGAATATATGTTTGCGTGTTTTTTGGAGGAAAATTTTATAATTCATAATGATTTTGATATCCTGAATATAGGGATAGGCGCGGGATACTGGGACAGGTATCTATCGTATAAGGTAGGGAATGGCTCTTTGACTTCTGTTGATATTGACAGAGAGTGTGCTGATAATCTGGCTGCGTGCCTTGAAAACGAAAATAATACCAATCCCATCAAGGTTATCTGTGCTGATGCGATTACCTATGATTTTGACAAAAAATTTGATTTGGTAACGATGGTCGGCTCAGCGGTTGCTGAATCCGGAAAGACAAAGGATATTATTTCCAAAGCTATTTCGTTGATTAAGGAGGAAGGGGCATTATATCTCCAGATACTGCATAAGGCTGCCGATTTCGATATAGATGCATTTTGTGGGGAATACAATGTCCGTATAGACAAAAGACTTGTGGATGACAAATATGGTATTCATTGCGAATATTATAAGATAACAAAATGTTAGGGATTATTGCGACATATATTAAAAACAAAATATGGCTATTTATCATTCTGATTATGTAGGGTTGTTTATGAATGTATATGAACAGGTTGAAAAGAATATAGATGAACTAGTAGACAATAATGTGGATTTGGCTTGATAATTTTCAAATTTTCGGCTAAAATGTTATGGTAATACAAATTAGCCGAAGGAGGACGTGATGAATTATATATCAAGAAATCTTGAAAAGGTTGTTACTGAGGTTACTAAGGAATATCCTGTAGTGTTGGTGACCGGTCCAAGACAGGTAGGAAAAACTACAATGCTGCAGAAATTGATGGAAGGCACTAGTAGAAGTTATGTGTCTTTGGATGATTTGAATGAGAGAAGTATAGCTAAGAATGACCCGGAATTATTTCTGCAGCTGCATAAGCCGCCGGTACTGATTGATGAGGTTCAGTATGCCCCAGAATTGTTTACCTATATAAAAATATATGTGGACAGGAATCACAATCCGGGAGATTTCTGGCTCACCGGCTCACAGGTGTTTAAGCTGATGAGAGGCGTGCAGGAATCATTGGCAGGGAGAGTTGCGGTATTGTCGTTGACATCATTGTCACAGGCAGAGATATGTAATGGGAAAATGGAACCGTTTACAGTTGATATAGAAGCTTTATTAACAAGAGCTAAGGAGAGAAAGCCGGCAGATGCAAGGGAAATATTTGATAGGATATTTAAAGGTTCAATGCCGGCGATTGTGAGTGGAAAAAATAGCAACAGCCAGATTTTTTACAGCAGTTATTTGACTACCTACATTGAAAGGGATGTAAAGGAATTATCTGATGCCATAGATTCATTGAAATTTCTGAATTTTATTACTGCTGCTGCGGCAAGATGCAGCCAGATGCTTAATATAGCCGATATAGCCAGAGATGCGGATATCAGCCAGAAACAGGCGAAAGACTGGTTGGGAATATTGGAAACTCTTGGAATTATATTTTACCTACATCCATACTCAAATAATCTGTTAAAGCGCCTTGTAAAGACACCAAAGTTATATTTTTATGATACGGGGCTTGTATGTTATCTTACTAAGTGGAGCAGTGCAGAAACTTTGGAAAGTGGAGCTATGAACGGAGCCGTTTTGGAAAATTATGTTGTTGCCGAGATAATGAAAACCTACTTAAACAGTGGCAAAGAGCCGTTTATGTATTACTATAGGGATAAGGATGCCAAAGAGATAGATATTGTGTTAGAACATGATGGTGTACTTAATCCGTTGGAGATTAAGAAATCATCAAATCCCGGCACGGAGCTGGTTAAGGTGTTTGATTTGCTTGATAAATCCTCAACACCACGTTCAAAGGGGGCTGTTCTGTGCATGAAGCCGGAGCTGTCGGCGATTGACAGGGACAATTATATTATCCCGATATGGATGATATAGGAGAGGTGAATTCCTGCGAAGCTGATAACAGTTTGTGATATAACAATATAAAAAATACGCCGATGGCTCATCCGCCGGCGTATTTTTTATATTCGTATTCTAGTTCTTAAATGAATCCTTAAGATGAAAATTATCCTTGCCGTTCCGTTTTACTTCGTACAGGGTCTTGTCCGCACATGCGAGGAAATCCCAGATACGGTTAGCAGGGTTAGGAACCCTGTTGAGGCAGCCCTGAGATAAGGTTATATAGCTCTTGCCGTCCGGATTTGAGTCAGGAATGGAAATCATGCTTATTTCACGCTTGAGCAATTCCATGATATCACATATTTCACTGTTCTGCTTATTAAAGTAAATGATAACAAATTCGTCTCCGCCGTATCTGGCAGTGAATACATCCTCATATTCATCGGAGATTCTTCTAAGCACATCGGCTACAGCACTCAGATAGCGGTCACCCTCAATATGACCATAGCTGTCATTGATATTCTTGAAGTAATCAATGTCAAGAATCTCCACACCGATTGTGCAGTTGTTCTTGAGGGCGCGCGTGAGGGTGGTTTCTGCAAAGTCATTAAGACAGGCGCGGTTAGGCAGCCCTGTGAGAGCATCGTGCTGGGACTGTGAGAGAAGTGCCTCATTGCGATGGATAAGGTCATAGTGCTGTTTATGGATGAGCTGATTCTCGTGGTGAATCTGCTCTGCGCGGAAGGTTTCCCTGTATTCAAGTATACGCTGCCTGGAGTACAGGTTGAAAAGCATAAGGGAGTATTTTGTAAAGGCTTCGTTATCATGATGCGAGACAGCAGCCTCAATTCTCATTTCAAGGAGCCTGCAAAACAGATAGTGAGGAGCATGCATTGATTCGGACTTAATTATAAAGTCATCTAACAGTGCAGTGTAGTCGCTGTCGGAGCAGAGCTTTTCCTTGATATGTATGTATGCGATTATGTCATCGGCAAAGGTTGTGAAATTGGTAAGCTCGTTGATGGCCGTATCTGTAAGCTGCATATACTTTTCTGCTGATGCCCTGTCACCATTATGGTAAAACAGTGTCGCAAGAAAATTGGAGATAACAAATGTTTCATGCTCAATGTTATGCCTGTCCATCTCATCCATATATAAAATTATTTCCTCATAATTTTTGATAAGCTCAGCTTCATCCCCGGAAGCAATCAGGCAGAAGCCGCGGTTACACAGTACATACAGCATTGCACACATCGCATCAAAGGGTCTGTCAGCCATACATTTTTTTGTGTACTTTATGGCTTCGGTATAGTGGTACAGTGCCCTGTCAAAATTCTCGGTGCGGTGGAAAATGTCGGCAAGATTAGATTCTGCCATTCCACGGACATAATCAAGCTGATATTGAATGCATGTGTCTATACTATATAGCAAATAATCCACAGCCTTAGTGGAATCGCCGATTGCCTGTGTGAACAGTCCAAGTATATTGTAGGAGCGGGCTATAAATTCATATTCATGGGCTTTCTGCTGGTACTTGATTCCTTCCAGTGCACAGCGTATTGCCTCTTCGTGATTGTTATCGTTAGAGTAGTAGTGCATGAGACAGAAGTATGCCAGCGCAAATAAAAAGTCGGACTGCTCCTCAGAGGCACATGCAAGCAGCTTTTCACAGAAAGGTTTATATGCAGGTCGCTCAGGGGTCTTAAGCATAAAAAAATTATCCTGAACATCATGTATACATGCCTGAATTTCAGGAGAAAAGCTGTCTGTATTGGTGTTGCAATTTTTGGTTGGATTTAACATAATTCGTTCCCCGTTACAATAAAATAAAAATCTTGAGAGATAAAATTCTATACATTACTAAATTAGTATGATTATACACAAAAAAACTTAAATATACAATATTTTTTATTTGACTAAGTTACAAAATAATATAAAATTATATTAATAATGGGTAGATAATTAAAAAAATAATTTTATTAACTTCAAAATATAGTATACTTAAAATATATCGGTTTTATGACAGCCAAATTCAGAATGGAGTGTGGACATGCAGAGGAAAAAATATGTTATGGCTCTTGATCAGGGGACAACCAGCTCAAGGTGTATTCTTTTTGACAGGCAGGGAAATATGGTCAGTATGGCGCAGAAGGAGTTCACCCAGATATATCCGAGGACAGGCTGGGTGGAGCATGATGCGATGGAGATATGGTCATCCCAGTATGGTGTTGCGGCTGAGGCTATGGCGAAGATTGGTGCTGATGCAGGGGATATAGAGGCGATTGGAATAACCAATCAGAGAGAGACAACCATCGTATGGGACAGGAACACCGGGGTTCCGGTGTACAATGCGATATGCTGGCAATGCCACAGAACTGCGGACAGAATTGATGAGCTGAAGGCGCAGGGCTATGATAAGCTGATAAAGAGCAAGACCGGACTTGTGCCGGATGCATATTTCAGTGCGACCAAGATAGGCTGGATACTTGACAATGTGGAGGGCGCGAGGAAAAAGGCTGAAGCAGGGGAGCTGCTTTTCGGAACTGTCGATACATGGCTTATATGGAAGCTTTCCAAGGGAAGGATATTCGTGACGGATTATACCAATGCTTCACGAACAATGCTGTTTAACATACATACGCGAAGCTGGGATGATGAGCTTCTGGAGCTTTTTGGAGTGCCGCGCAGCATGCTGGCGCAGGTAAGACCTTCAAGCTGTATATATGGCACGACGGATGAGGGACTTTTAGGTGGTGAGATTAAGCTCGCAGGGGCAGCAGGAGATCAGCAGGCGGCATTGTTCGGGCAGTGCTGTTATGGTGAAGGCGATGTGAAGAACACGTATGGGACAGGCTGTTTTCTGCTGATGAACACGGGAAAGAGAGCCTTTGAGTCTGAGAATGGCCTGATAACAACCATAGCGGCGGATACGGATGAGGAACCAAGCTATGCACTGGAGGGAAGTGTGTTCGTTGCCGGTGCTGCGATACAGTGGTTGAGAGATGAGCTGCGCATGATTGATAGCTCGGCACAATCAGAGGAATATGCAAAAGCAGTGCCGGATACCAATGGGGTGTATGTGGTTCCGGCATTTACAGGACTTGGTGCGCCATATTGGAATCAGTATTGCAGGGGAATGGTTGTAGGAATAACCAGAGGGTGCAGCAAGGAACATTTTGTGAGGGCAACACTTGAATCGCTTGCATATCAGACGCATAGTGTTCTTAAGTCAATGGAGCAGGATACAGGACTTGCGATAAGCAGTCTGAGGGTTGACGGCGGGGCAAGTGCCAATGATTTTCTGATGCAGTTCCAGGCCGATATTTTAGGAGCTGATGTGCTAAGACCTGAGTGCATTGAGACTACAGCGCTTGGAGCAGCATATCTTGCCGGTCTTGCGACAGGGTATTGGCAGAGCAGGGAGGAGATTGAGAAGAACTGGCAGCTTTCACATAGGTTCGTACCTTCAATGTCCGATGCTATAAGGCAGGAGCGGCTAAAGGGCTGGGACAAGGCTGTAAGATGTGCACTTATGTGGCAGGATTGAATATATATTGAGAAAATAGAAGAGATATGGTAGAATATTTTCAAAATTTAATGCGTTGACATGATGAACCGAAGAGTTATAAATGTATCAATTTTAAAGTCAATTAATGATACAATGGTTCAGCATGGAAAGCTATAATATTAGGAGGCAGCTATGGATATTGTATGTTTGGATTTGGAGGGAGTTCTCGTACCTGAGATATGGATTGCATTTGCAAAGGAGAGCGGAATTGATGAGCTTAAGAAGACAACAAGGGATGAGCCGGATTATGATAAGCTTATGAGATGGCGCATAGGGGTCTTAAAAGAGCATGGTCTGGGGCTTAAGCAGATACAGGATGTAATTGCTAAGATTGACCCGATTCCGGGTGCAAGGGAATTTCTTGATGAGCTGCGTTCCCTGACACAGGTTATCATTGTGTCTGATACATTTTCACAGTTTGCCAAGCCGCTTATGGAGAAGCTGGGCTGGCCTACGATATTCTGCAATTCGCTTGAGGTTGCACAGGATGGAGAGATAACAGGTTTTAAGATGAGGTGCGAGCAGTCAAAGCTCACTACGGTAAAGGCACTCCAGTCGATTGGGTTTGATACAATAGCAAGCGGTGACAGCTATAATGACCTTGGCATGATTAAGGCAGGCAAGGCGGGGTTCCTTTTTAAGAGTACGGATAAGATTATTGCCGATAATCCTGATATTCCGGCGTATGAGACCTACGAGGAGCTTATGACTGCCATAAAGGCTGTGATTGGCTGAGTGGATTTTATATAACGATATAATTTAAAAGATACATTATTGCGCTTTGGAAGGGTAATTCGGACATGATAAAATGGAGAAGGTTATTAACAACACTGTGTGTGGGGACAGTGTTATTGACAGCATGCAATAAGAATGATGATGTTGCAATAATTATCACTACAACGCAGAATGAGTTAACAACACAGGAAACAACGCCGGAGGAGACGACAACGCCGGAGGAGACGACAACACCGGAGGAGACGACAACGCCGGAGGAGACAACAATGCCTGAGACACAGACGGAGACAGAACAGGCTGCCTTGTCGGAAGAGGAGAGAAGGGCACTGTTGAATCAGGAGGCTGCGCAGGCGGTTCCGGGGATTGTATGCTGGGGGGATTCGCTCACGTATGGCTATGGGGGCAACGGCGAGAGCTATCCGGGTACGCTGCAAAGGCTTATAGATGAGAGGCTTATTTCCGGAATACCTGTTGTGAATAATGGTGTGTGTGTTGAACAGACGTACACTATCATGGCAAGGGCTGGAGTATGGCCGATGATGGTTGATTCATTTGTCATGCCATCCGGCATTACTCCGGTTGAGATACATGTAAACTTGAAAAATGGTATGTATACCAACCTGACATGCTTTGGCGATGCGGGACTTAACCCGGTCACAATCGCAGGTGTCCGGGGGATTCTTACAAGCTCATACCATGAAGATGATTATGGGTACTGTTATTTTACCAGAATAGAGCCGGGTGAGGAGGTTTATGTGGAATATGGTACGCCAATAGAACCTGCCAGTGTAAACATGTATGAAGACTACATTAATGTGATATTTATGGGTGAGAACGGATATTTTCACTCCGCTGATGATCTTGTATTGCAATATCAGAGCTTTATAGAGGGAAGAGGGCTTACAAGATACATACTGATTGGTCTGACTACGGGTGACAACAATGGCAGGAGCGTGCTTGAACAGAAAATGACTGAGAGCTTCGGGGACCACTATATAAATATGAGAACGGAACTTGTAAGCAGAGGTCCGGATATTGCGGGGTTAGAGCGAAGCGTGGATGATTGGTATAATATTCAGGAGGGTATTGTCATGAGATATTTAATGTCGGATGATATACATCTTAATGAGTATGGATACCGTGCGGTGGGAACGATTGTGTATGAGCGCATGGAGGCGCTGGGGTATTTTGATGGGATTAAGAATGCGATTGCGAAGTATGGGAATTAAATTTCCAATATAATTTAAATATAATTTAATGGAAAATGAATTTTTGCAGTTGACTATTTATAATTTGACAGGAGGAGTTAGAGTGCCGAAAATAGATTTTATAAGGACAGTGCCTGAGAGTGTGGGACTGTCAAGCGAAAATATATGTGAGTTTGTCAACAGGCTTAACAGCGCAGAGATACCATTACACAGTCTTTTGGTTATAAAGGATGACAGACTTGTGTTTGAGGGGTATCAGAAGCCTTATGGACCGGAGGGGCTTCATAGGATGTTCTCCGTGACAAAGAGCATGGTGTCACTTGCGATAGGGTGTCTTGCAGATGAGGGAAAGATTTCACTAGATGACCATATTATAGATTATTTCCCTGAAAAGCTTCCCGAAAATGTACATCCGTACATGATGGCGCTGACAATAAGGAACATGCTCACAATGAGGGCTGTACACAGTAAGACCACCTACAAGCTTGAGGGCTGCACGGACTGGGTAGGTTCCTTCTTCACAACGCAGCCATCGCATTATCCGGGAACATTTTACATATATGATACATCATCGACACATGTGCTTGCGGCACTGGTTGAGAAGCTGTCCGGGAAATCCCTGCTCGGCTATCTGAGAGAACGCTTTCTGGACGATATAGGGTTTTCAAAGGAGGCATATTGTCTGAAGGATCCTATGGGTGTATCTATGGGAGGTTCGGGACTTATGGCGGCACCTATGGATATGGCAAGGGTTATGTACCTTGTGATGAAGGGCGGAGAATACGGCAAGGTAAGGTATATTCCGAAGGAGTATCTGGAGCAGGCTCTTGACAGATGGTCGGATAACTATATTTTCGGGCAGACCTTTGAGGAAATGCAGGGCTACGGATATCAGTTCTGGAGGACAACGCATGACGGCTATGCATGCTTCGGTATGGGGGGACAGCTTGGAATATGCCTTCCGGAGAAAAATATGCTTATAGTCACAACCGCGGATACGCAGGGCAGACAGGGCGGAGTGCAGATTATATATGATACCTTGTGGAACACAATACTCCGCGGAACACCTGATGTGAGCAGGCAGGGCAGCAGCGGTAATGAAGTGGCTGTCCGGGGCTGTAATTCTGGCAGTCCTGGCAGGAATAATGACGGCTGGTATGAGCTGCCGCAGGTATTTTTAAAGGGTGTGAAGCAGGATGAGCTTCAGCGCAGCGTTGACGGCAGGACTATCAAGGTGCCGGAAAATGAGAATGGTTTTAAGTCCTTCAAATTATCTTTTGAGGCTGATGGAGGATGCCTTACCTATGAGAACGGCACCGGTGTGCATTGCCTTCAATTTGGCATAGGGCACAATGCTGAGACAGTGTTCCCTGATTATGGACACAGGGCGCTGGTGAGCGCGGCATGGAAAAATGAGAATACATTTCTTATATATGCACAGATTATTGATGAATACGTGGGAAAGGTATTTATGAGCTTTTCCTTTGCCGGTGCGCATGTTGGAATCATGTTAAAAAAGATAGAAGAGACTTATTATAAGGAATTTAATTTATTGACGAGTGGAGAATTGCAGTAAAATAATGAATGACGCAGGCAACGGAATTACAGAACAGGCAGCAGCACATGAAGAAGAAAAGAAAAAGCAGCTAAGCAGAGTCCGGGAGATTGAGAGAACTATCGTAAAGACATATAGAAAAGATATATGGGGACGTTTTGTAAAGGCTGTTGAGCGGTATGAGCTTATAAAGGATGGAGATTGTATTGCAGTGTGTGTGTCCGGAGGAAAGGATTCGGCGCTGCTTGCAAAGCTTATACAGTTGTACCAGAGATACGGCGTGAAGAAGTTCGAGGTGAAGTTCCTTTCAATGGATCCGGGGTACAGTGAGTTCAACCGGCAGCGGGTGGAGAGCAATGCGAAGCTTCTTGACATACCGCTTCAAATTTTTTCCACCAATGTATTTGAGGCAGTGGATGACACTTCGACCTCACCATGCTTTATATGCGCGCGCATGAGGAGAGGCTATCTCTACAGGCGTGCAAAGGAACTCGGCTGTAACAAGATAGCCTTGGGACACCATTACGATGATGTTATTGAGACTATACTTATGAGCATGCTGTACGGAGCGCAGGTTCAGACTATGCTGCCGAAGCTTCCAAGTGACAATGTGGAGGGGATGGAGTTAATACGCCCGCTCTACCTTGTGCGGGAGCAGGATGTTATAGCATGGGCTGACTACAATGGGCTTGAGTTTTTAAGATGTGCCTGCTCCGCGACACAGAATCTGGATAACAAGGCATTCACAACGAAGCGAGCGGAGATTAAGAAGCTTATAGCGACGCTCAAGGAGACGAATCCGCTTGTGGAGAGCAATATATTTGGCAGTGTTGAGAATGTTAATTTAAGAAAAATAATCGGATACCAGAAGGATGGACAGCGCAGAACCTTTCTGGACGACTATCCAGGGCATGATGGAGGCTGAGTATGGAGAAGGAAAAGAAAGAGAAGCTTGTTCAGATAGCACAGATAGGAACAGTTGTGGTTTATGTGTTCTTGATTCTGCACTCAACGGTCGGTGAGTATGTCAAGCTTATGAAGAAGAATATACGAAAGGAAGCCAAGAGGAAGGATAAGCTAAAGAAGCAGAAATATGCTAAAAAGAAGAGAGAGCTAAAAAGGCGTAAGAAAAGGCAGGGACTTTTTCGGAGAAGCTTTAAGCAGTGTTAAAATTAAAAAATGGTGATATTGGGAGCAGTATTTAAAGCAGTATTTGAATAGTGAAATTTGAATAGTGAAATTTGAATGGCAGAATTTTAAAAGGCGATGTTTGGGTTGAGATATTTAGACAGAGGCAGGCATTTAAAGCGCCGGGAAGTTAAAAGCCGTGCAGGAGGGGTAAATCCTGCACGGCTTTTTTGCAGCACCTACGCTGCCGGAAAGGAGGTAACTTATTGGTGGCAGTACTGCAAGCAATGCCTGCAGTATGCAGGGGTAGAAAAATGATATTAATGAAAATAACCTGCCTATGTTATTGTGGGCAGGTTATTTTTGCCATAGCTTATATATTTTGTTGGCTGTACATCTGATAGGTATATGCCTAGTGAATTGCGTGGAATGAAGGATAATAACAGAAAAGAGCCTTGGCTATTATCTTATCCTTATGTACGAAATGATTTGTCCAGAAACGTGAATCGTTTGAACTGTTGCGGTTATCACCCATCATGAAATAGCAGTCATCGGGAATGGTGAATGGACCGCTCACACCGTAGGTCTCCACAGTGAGGTAGGCACTCTCATCAAGAGGCTGTCCGTCAATATATACAATACCATCGGAAATGAAAATGGTTTCGCCGGGGAGACCGATGATTCTCTTGATGAACTTCTGCGATTCATCATCAGGGTAGTAGAAGACTACAACATCACCACGGCGCGGCTCTGATTTTATGTATGCAAGTCTGTTGCCTATGATTCTGTTTCCCTGAGTGATTGTGGGAATCATAGAGCCGGAAGGGATTCTTGCGTTGACTATCAGAAAGCGGTTACACAGGCAGGCAAGTGCGAATGCTGCCGCCACAATGAATATGTAGCTGGCTATCTCACGCATGATATGTGATTTGCGGCTCTTCTTTTTGACATCATCAGGTGTACCGTCGGTATCAGCTGTATCCTCTGTCTCTTCAAGGTCATCGTCTGATGTTTCACAATGAAAATCGTCATCTGATTCGCTGTCATAGTCATCTACAGTATTTGCGTTGCAGCTGTTGTCCGCACTATTTACGGTAGTTATATTATCTGAATTGCCTGCATTGTCTGAAATGCCGGAACTGTTCAAATTGTCCACATTATATACATTATTTCTATTATTTTTATTCTGTGAGGTTCCTTTTACGGCAGACTTTGTGCTGCTGTTATCTAAGTCAATATCGATAAATTCTAAATCCTTATTCATTGTCAATCCTTTAAAATTATTTTTATGTTAAGTATAAGACAAAATTGTGTATTAAACAAGGCAATATATTGGGAAAATATTAAAAAAATATAAAATTATTAGCAGTCGCGACAAATGAGTGCTAAAAAGTGTTGACATTTACAAAAACAGGTATTACTATATAGCTGTTGCAGCTTGAGAGTGCTAAAATAAGGTGCAGCTATATAAAATTGTGAAATAAAAAAATGATGAATTCAGTATACGGAGGTTATGATAATGGCTAATACACATGGTAGTTTATCAATTAACAGTGACAATATTTTTCCTATAATCAAGAAGTGGTTATATTCAGACCATGATATTTTCTACAGAGAGCTTATCTCCAATGGTTGTGATGCAATAACGAAGCTCAAGAAGCTTGAACTCATGGGCGAGTACAGCGCACCGGAGGACAACAAGTATCAGGTTAAGGTTATTGTAAGTGCTAAGGATAAGACAATCAAGTTTATCGACAATGGTCTTGGTATGACTGCAGACGAGGTCAATGAGTACATCTGCCAGATAGCTTTCTCAGGAGCTGAGGCATTCCTTGAGAAGTACAAGGACAAGGCTAACGAGGATCAGATTATCGGACATTTCGGACTTGGTTTCTATTCGGCATTCATGGTTGCCGACCGTGTCACAATAGACACACTCTCATATCAGGAGGGAGCTAAGCCTGTTCACTGGGAGTGCGATGGCGGTACAGAGTATGATATGGAAGAGGGTACAAAGACAACAAGAGGTACTGAGATTACTCTCTATCTGTCTGAGGAGTGCAATGAGTTCGCCAATGAGTACCGTGCAAAGGAAGTTATAGAGAAGTATTGTTCATTCATGCCTGTTGAGATATATGTTGAGAATGCGGACGCAGGTGAGCAGTACCAGACAATCAACGAGGATGAGCTTCTTGACACAGATAAGGTTGTGGAGACAATCGTTGAGGAAGCTAAGACGGAGGAGATTGAGAAGGAGGATGGAACAAAGGAGACAGTTGAGACAGTTCCGGCTTCTAAGAAGCTTAAGATTGTAAAGAGACCGGTTCCTATAAATGATACAACACCTCTTTGGACAAAGCATCCTAATGACTGCACAGAGGAGCAGTATAAGGAGTTCTACCGCAAGGTATTTAAGGACTACAAGGAGCCGCTTTTCTGGATTCACCTTAACATGGACTATCCGTTTAACTTAAAGGGTATCTTATATTTCCCTAAGTTAAATACTGAGTATGATACAATAGAGGGAACAATAAAGCTTTACAACAATCAGGTGTTCATCGCTGATAACATTAAGGAGGTTATTCCTGAGTTCCTTATGCTCTTAAAGGGTGTTATCGACTGTCCTGATCTTCCTCTTAATGTATCGAGAAGTGCACTTCAGAATGATGGCTTTGTAAAGAAGATTTCCGACTATATCACCAAGAAGGTTGCCGACAAGCTCACCGGTATGTACAAGACTGAGAAGGAGAGCTATGAGAAGTACTGGGGTGACATCAATCCGTTCATCAAGTATGGCTGCTTAAAGGATGACAAGTTCTATGATAAGATGAAGGATTATATCCTCTTTAAGAACCTTGATGGCAAGTATCTCACACTTCCTGAGTGCCTTGAGGAGAACAAGGAGAAGCATGAGAACACTGTATTCTATGTAAAGAATGAGACAGAGCAGGGTCAGTATATAAAGATGTTTAAGGAGGCAGGCTTAGACGCTGTTATCCTCACACACAACATTGATTCGGCATTCATCAATCATATTGAGCAGAAGAATGAGGGTGTCAAGTTCTTAAGTATTGATTCCGACCTTACAGAGACCTTTAAGGAGGAGCAGACAGAGGATGAGGCTAAGGCACTCAAGGATAGAGAGGACAAGCTTTCAGAAGTATTTAAGAAGGCTCTTGGCAACGATAAGCTTGCTGTCAAGCTTGAAAAATTGAAGAATGAGTCGATTGCTTCAATGATTACCGTGTCCGAGGATTCAAAGCGTATGCAGGATATGATGAAGATGTACGGTATGTATGGCATGGATCCTTCAATGTTCGGACAGGAGGGACAGACACTTGTCCTCAATGCAAAGCACCCACTTGTACAGTATGTTGAGGCTAATCCGGAGGGAGAGAACACAGCAATCTTCTGTGAGCAGTTATATGATCTTGCAGAGCTTGCACATGCACCTCTTAAGCCGGAGCGCATGAGTGCATTTATCGAGAGAAGCAACAAGCTCATGGAGATTATTGCGAAGTAATAGCTATAAGGTTCAAGCTGTAAATTGCGTTATATCATAGATTGACATTATAAAAAAGATGTACTATCATCTGGTTGGTTGATAGTACATCTTTTTTAGTAATAGGACAAGGAAGAAAGGACTTATGAAAAAAGAAAATTTTGATGCTGATAATTTTAACGCAGACAGGATAAGTTCTTATTTTAAGGCTGAGTGGGGAGTTCTTACAGCGGTGACGGTGTCGGGATTTGTGTACAATCTGGGACTTCTTGCGGGTCCGTGGTTAGAGGGTCTTATGACAGGCTGCCTTGTGGACATTCTTGGCGGAAGGAAGGGCTTTAATGATATGCTCATCCTTGTGCTTGTCTACGTGGTTGTCACAGGAATAGTGCAGGGTTCAAGGTATATTAAGCGTTTTTATGTGAGACGTTTTGCGAACAATGTCAACAGAAGGATGAAGCATGTGCTGTATGGAAGCCTTGTGAGAAAGAGCAGGCAGGAGATAAATGAGGAGGGCGTTGGAAATGTCATGACCAAGGCAATCCTTGATGTAGATGACTGCGCGGAAGGTATGAGAAAGTTCACAACAGAGATTTTTGATACCGGAGTTGCGATGGCAGCCTATATGGGTATGCTTTTGTGGTATGACTGGAGACTGGCAATCATAAGTCTTGTGTTCCCTCCGATTTCTTATGTTGTTGCAGAGAAGATGAAGGTTGTGGTTCAGCGTACAGGAGCAGCGTACAAGAAGCAGTCGGGAATACTGAGCGATGAGACGCTTGACAGGGCTTCAAATGCCATAACCTACCGAGTGTTTGGATGTGAGGAGGAGAGAAGAAGCGATTATGAGAGCAGGCTGTCGGCGTATGAGAAGGCGGCGGTGAAGGCAAATATATGGAACACGATGATGACTCCGCTGTACAGGGTTATTTCTATGATAGGAGTTATCTTTATCCTGTATTTTGGCGGAAAAAATGTTCTTGGCACAGGCTGGAAGCTATGGAATATCGCGGCATTCACCACATTTTTGTCATGCTTTACCAAGCTGTCGGTGAAGTCATCAAAAGCGGCTAAGCTTTTTAACGCCGTTCATAAGGCACAGGTATCATGGAAGAGAATCAAGCCGATCATGAAGCGTGAAGAGGAAAATGAGGAGAGCAAAGCCGTTGCCGGAAATGTAATATATGCGGATAAAGCAACTGTTAAGGAACTTGAGGTGAATAATCTTGGCTTCAGATATCCGAATATGGCAGACGATGAAAAGATATTTGAAAAAATATCCTTCAAGGCACAGCCGGGACAGATGATAGGTATAACAGGACCTGTGGCATGCGGCAAATCGACCCTTGGAAAGGTATTTTTATGTGAGTACCCTTATGATGGCAGCATTAAGCTTGACGGCAGGGAGCTTTCGCAGCTTACTGATGTGGAGCGCGCGGGCATGATAGGCTATCTTGGGCATGACACGGAGCTGTTTGCGGATACTATAAAGAACAATATACTTCTTGGCGATGACAGTGACGAGAAGGAGCTTCTTGGGAAGGTGTGCTTCGATGGTGAGGTGGCAGCAATGGAAGCCGGGGTGAACACAATGGTTGGAACAGGTGGTGTAAGGCTGTCCGGCGGTCAGGCACAGAGACTGGCACTTGCAAGAACTATATGTCACGAAAGACCGGTCATGATTTTAGATGACCCATTCTCAGCACTTGACAAGAACACGGAAAAACAGGTGTATGATAACCTGAGGAGTATGTCCGGGAATAAAATAGTATTTCTTATTTCACACAGACTGTATATGTTTCCGGAGCTGGATAAGATTATATGGCTTGAGAACGGCAGAGCGGAGGTAGGCACGCATGAAGAGCTTATGCACAGAGTGCCTGAATATGCGAAGCTTTATAATGACCAGAAGGGAGGCGGTATGGATGAAGTCTGGTGAAAATGACAGAAAAAAGGGCGGACATGTTGGAAGCATTATTTTACATACGGTAACAGGCTATGGTTTTCTTTCCGCAGGCATTTTAATTGTGGTTGTGGGCGCGGTAGTGCTGGCGCTGATTCCACCGCTTGTACTTGGAGATATAGTCGATACATTGACAACAGGAAGCACACTTCCGCTTAGGATGGTTGTTTTTTATTTTATTATGCTTGCGATGACAGGTATTATGGAATCGGCAAGGGAGGGACTTCTCACCGTATTTGGACAGAAGATAACACATGCTGTGCGAAGCAGCCTCATGGAAAAGCTTATAAAGCTGTCGGCGGATGAGCTCAACAGGCAGGAACCGGGAAATCTTGTGTCAAGGTTCGTCGGTGATGTCGATACAGTTGAGAATCTGTTCACATCGGGAATCATAAGCATGTTCGCCGACGCATGCAGGATAATCAGTATTATTGTGGTTATATGGGTTAAAAATACAGGGCTTGCGATTGTGCTTTTGTTGTTGCTGCCTGTGTTGTTTCTGTTTACCGGATATGTGCAGAAGAACATGCTTGCCTCACAGCTTGAAAACAGAAGGGCAGTAGGCAGGGCTTCCGGTCATGTACCTGAGACCCTTCACAATATAAGGACAATCCACTGCCTTAAGAAAGAACGGTATATGGAGGAAAAGTATGACACATATATCGGGCAGAGCTATAGTGCGATGGAAAAAACTAACTTTTATGATGCGATATATTCACCCATAATACTGATACTAAATGCTGTGGTTGTGGCTGTTGTAATGCTTCTGTCTGCGTCCGGGAATACGGGTGTGCTTGCGTTCTTCGGAATGTCTGCAGGTACAGCAGTTGCTGTAATCAACTATATATCAGAGATTTTCTCACCTGTGGAGAGCCTTGGAATGGAAATACAGACAATCCAGTCCGCATTCGCCGGCATAAAGAGGATAAATGAGTTCCTGGAGCTTCCTGAGAAGAACAAGTACGATGGTACTAAAAGCAGGCTTGCGGAGCGTGTTGACAGCGAAGAAAAAGAAGGTAAAGATAAAGGAGAAAATATTTCAGGAAACAGCATTGAAAATCAGGAGGAATTGAATGGACAACCGGTGGTTGAACTTAAGAATGTCACATTTGGTTATGATGAGCATGTGGTTCTCGACAATGTGAGCTTTGCAATAAGAAAGGGAGAGCAGGCCACACTTTCAGGAAGAACAGGTGCGGGAAAAAGTACAATATTCAAGCTTCTGCTTGGCTTATACGAGCCACAGAGCGGAAGCGTGCTCATCAATGGAATGCCAGCGTCAACTATTGAGGATTCCCGGAGAAGAAGACTGTTCGGCTATGTTGAACAGTCATTCCACATGGTTCCGGGGACGGTAAAAGAGCAGATAACACTGTTTGACGAGTCGATTACGGACGAGGCTGTAAAAGCAGCTGCAAGGCTCGCGGGGCTGGATGATACGATAATGAAGCTTGGGAACGGATATGATACAGTGTGCACTCCTGGATTATTCTCGCAGGGACAGTGGCAGCTTCTTTCAATTGCAAGAGCCGCGGCGGCAGAGCCGGAGCTCCTCCTGCTTGATGAGATAACGGCTAATCTCGATGCCGAGACGGAAAAGACGGTTTTACAGGCATTGAAAAATGTGTCAAAGGACAGAACAGTGCTCTCAATCTCACATAGAACGATGGCTGAAACAGGACGTATTATTTCTATACAATGATGTTGGGGTCAAAACATGCCAACTTAATTTACG